>Ga0065711_1028154_pt1 | contig 43258 bp, 19 predicted proteins | sample Hoacrofraction12_FD_59098 | JGI IMG/M metagenome (GOLD analysis project Ga0065711, IMG submission 59098) | Hoatzin crop microbial communities from Cojedes, Venezuela - Epithelial fraction 12 v2 (version 2) | ecosystem: Host-associated > Birds > Digestive system > Esophagus > Crop | place... | reverse complement strand
TTTTTTTTTTTTTTTTTTTTTTTTTTTTGGTATGTTCTCTCAAATGTATCATGACATTTTGTATCAGTCAGAATTCTTTCATAATTCTTCATTAAATAGCAATCTTTCCACATTCTCCTGTTGGGTTGCTTTGCAGTCCAGTCTTATGAAACCACATTCTGCATAAGAAGCTATCTAAAGCAGGCTGCTTCTCCTCAGAGGACTGCAAATAGGCCTTTTTCACTATAGACAGCCTCCCCATTTCCTTACTAAGGCAACTCCTTCTTTTTTTTTTTTTTTGTCAATACACAGATGGCTTCATCTAGACTTCAAGAGAAAAAGAAGCATCCCCTTGATTTTGGTGTTTCGGAACCAAATACTGAAATTTTAATTTCCTGTTTGAAAGATTTATTTCTTTGGAAAACCATTAATTTGGGTTAATTTACCAGTAACAATTTCAAAAAACATTTCCCTTTTTACTTGCCATCCTGTGTTCATTGTCTGAATTTTATTTCCTGTCTATTTGTAAATCTACAGCAACAGCATGGGATTCTTCTCTCATGGAATCACTGTTTTCTCTTCAGCATGTGGTGCTCATACACTTGAAGAGAAAGTACTGATAGAAGCAGTGATATGCATTGGACGTTCAGTCCAATGGTAGGCTATGCATTCCATCAAGGTTAATTAAAAAACAACAGGTCTCTTATGGGCACAGCAAAGTCTGTGCGAGCTGGGAGTTTTTTGTAGCATAGGAAGAACTTTGAAGCTTGAACATCAACAGTACATGAAAAATAGTTGAAAGTTAAATATCAACGATACTTGAACAATAGTTAGTCTTGAAAAACAGTTAATAGTATTGCACTACTTGATGTAATGCAAGATCTAGAATGTTGAGCTGGCTGTGCAATGAGCCTGACTGAGCAAATATAATAATCTTTTAGACACAGGGAAACAGGTACTACTTAAGGAGTCATGAAGGTTGGCACCATGGAGATGAAAAAGCTGTAAGATATGTTTTGTTATGGAAGATGAAATACTGTTTGAAGTGGAAGCTGTATCTGTTGACCTGATCAGAAAAAGCAGCTACCTAGTCAACTACAGAATGATCCTCTAATGAAAACTGCAAAGAACCAGGATGCTAGTTAATCTGGATCATTTAATAGTTTGGATGAGAGCAAATTTACCTCAGATTATATTTAACTAAAGCTCTTGCAAAAAGAAATTTGGAAGAGCTGGGTCAATGTTTGATTGTATAAAATACATTAAATTTTAAGGCCCGCCTCTTGCCAGCTAGGTACCTGACTGCTAAATTTAAATGTGTATGTGTGTCTGGACAGTTGGATACAGTAAATTTCGTAGTTATCAAGCACCTAAGGTATCAGTACAAATGACATGATGTGTAAACTTAGTTCTGAGCACTTGCCAAAAGGAATGCTACAACTGGTAAAAGATTTTTATTAGAAGTTAAAATAAACTGAAGCTAAATAGCATAACGGACCAACACCCCCTCCAACATTGTTTTGGTATATTGCAACAGGAAACAAGATCTCTACTGTGTTTTTCTTGTTTTCTTTGTTGCTTACAGTCTCTCCCCTGTTCTGGGTTCATGTTTCACGTTAAGAAATTCCACAACTTTGTCTGCCTTCCAGCCTACGAACTGATATGAATTTAATATCCTAAAAGCTGTGTAATCTTGATGAGAGGTATTTAAATGGCTGCTTATCTGTTTCTCCTTCATGAAGATCTTCTGCCATGTGAATACCTCTGAAATGATACTTTGTTCTTCCAATGACACTTGAATCAATGATCTCAAATCGGTGAAAAGACACTGGAACCAGGTGTTCTACTGTGTTTGATCTGTTCTGCAACGTTATAGTGCTTACAACACTATTTATGCTTATGGATGTCAAAAGGACCTGCCCATTTTGTCAGACTGTAGCAGGGAGTATTGTTAATGTGTCATATGAGGCTTTTGGCCTTATCTTCATTTTGACAAGAACACTCTGAAGCTGGAGTGTAATACTACCTAAAGTACATTATTCACTCTGTAGAATGTTGAGTTTATTAATGTTTCTTCCACAAACAACAAAAGTTATTGAGGCACGAAATACGTTTGTGTGAAAGTGTTCACTGCTATGATATTGAGGTATAAGGAATATATTCTGGATTCACAGTGATATAACACTATTATGACTGTTGCTGTTGTTAAAAGAACAAATCTTAGCAGAGATTAAAGGGAAAAGAGTGTAATTCGACCACGTCTTACAATGTATGCAAAGCATTTAAATTGAATCTTTATTTTCTCTGAATATTTTGATCTTTTGGCACATGAAAAGTAACTACCGTATTTTTGACTGTATGGAAAGTTCCTCGTTAGGGTTTAGAAGGAAGCTGCAGGAGAAAAAAAAGATGGTCCATTGTTAAATCTTCAAAGAAAAAGTTTCAGGGATAAAAGCAAAATTGAGATACAAACGATGTTTTAAGTTATTTAATGTTTCAAAATGTGGTTCTGGCCCCTGTCTACTGGCCAGTTTCAAATTTACTGTCTAAGAACTGAAATTTCAAAGGTGATTTGGAAATGCCTTTTTTCCTGCATTAACTAATGTGAGGGCGTATGGCCCTTTAGTCTGAACACATGGCACTAAAAATATACATGTGTGGAGTGCTTTGTTTCAGAGTCGCATTTTTCCTTTCATTTGTTTCTGAAATCAAAGTTTTTGTGTTCTTGAAAAGACTGAGCCTGTGTAATGCAATGCTTTGAAATACTGTTCTTCTGATATTATAAGACCATGAAAGGAAGAACTTTGACTAACTGTATTATTCTTTCACCTTAAAGAGACATTGTCAAGTTTGCTAGGCACTAAATATGACCCACCTAGTTTTGTTTCCTTTACCTCTTATTCCGTTAAAAAGCTTATTTGATTCTTTTCTACATAGAGTGTTTCAAAGCTTCATTTTCTTCGTAAAATTAAACAAATAAAAATCCAGAACTTTGTTTCAAGCGACTTCTGATTAATTTGGCTCCATGCAGGCAGGTGATTGCAGTGTCCAAACTTCACTTCAACTGACTGGTGCTTATCAAACAATGAGCAAAAGTGGTTTAAAACGAGTTGTCTTTTGATGTGTGGATATAGTGCTGATCAAAGTCAGTGATAGCCGTTCATGTGAATCCCAGGACAGGCTTTGTCCCCATTAAAAAAATGTATTCCATTACAATAATTGTCAGACAACCCCCCTCCTTTTTAAGTGAAAACAGTTTTAATTTCACCCCTTTAAATCACAGATGCAAATCAAAACACCAGAATTGAAACATATACTTTTGTTTTAAAACTGAGTGCTTCCATCCGATAAAACTAAATCCCTAATGTTTTAATTACCTATAATGATCTCCTTCACAAATATTCTGTTTATTATGGCCCAGAAAATGGTCTTACTGAAAACCACGTGCCACCTTTGTGCATAAGAAAGTCAGTATGATATATACAAGCACTGTTGCTCAATAGGTTCTGAAATTGTGAAAGATATTTATTTTTAACCAATCCCATTATCACCTTTAGCTGAATATCTAAGTGAAAGTGCAGTTTATATCTTGGTACTTACCTGAGTTCACTTAAGTAAATAGCTATATACAAGTGACAAATAGTTGTTTACTGATCAGAAAGCTGTAAAAGATCACTTTTGTTCATGCTTGCTATATGCTGAAAATGAATTTTGGAAACTTAATTTGATAAGAAAACTTCTGACTTCAGTAAAAAACATTTTCTTCCTAAAGAAACAAACAAAAAAAAAGCACAACCAAAAAAATCCAGGAAACACCCAAGGCTTTACTTTGAAGTTCCTGAAACCCAAAGATCTGAAAGAGTATAGAATATCCGGAGTCCTGTATAACTACAGTTATAGACCTTGGTGTCTGCAGTAGGCTGAAGTTCCTAGCTGAATATGTGTTAGATCAATGGTCAGAGAACATTATGCCTTTTAAAAAACTGTGCAAACGGGCCAGTCCATGGAATATTCATTTCCCATTCCCTCTTGAATAGACAACCAAGAGACAACTCAATGTTTTTGGGTTTTTTTGTGAGAGTGCATGAATATTGCGTTTAATGGGGGAGCTCCAGGACTTGCTAGGTCTTTAAAAAAAATCCTACCACAGGGATGTGGATTAGGGTGTTTTAACAGATAGGCAGACAATTGAGAAATTAATCTCATTTCATAGATTACAGATTTGCTTCCAGATTGGAGTGAGCCTTACCACACAGTTTGGTGATGAATGAAGAAAAAGTAGAAACAATCTTCTTTGGTTCTACTATCTAAAATAAAATTGAAGTGACATTTTTCAAATGAGAATACGTTGTCTGCTGCTTTGTCTGGTTCTTTCATTTCAGCTTTGTTAGATCTTTTGTTTCTTTGATGCTCAGAATATTGCACCATTTGGCTCTAAAACCTACATTAGAAGAGCATTAATTAAAGGCAGACAGTGCAATGGAGACACAGTTAAAATTATGCTTGAAGGTACAATGTAATTAATTTTGTACAAGAGAAACATAAAAGAGAGAATGAAACCAGAGGAAATAGCAGCATATCCTCACAAAATGACAATGAGAAATGCAATTGCAAATCAGACAAAATATGAAAGGACATATGGAATAATTAGACTTCAAGAAAGAAATCAAAACAAAGGGCAACCTGTTAAGTGCTCATAAAAATTAAGTGAAGAATATATAACTAATATTCAAGGTTCTTGGGTTTTGTTTGGGTTGCTTTTCTTTGGAGTATAAGATTTGTATTATGTACCTGTCAGTAACAGGAGGATGTAAATTTTACATCATAATTTCCTGACAAGTATATAAAGAATGGAGTATATAGCTTCACTTAAGAACAAGTTCTCTGTTGTAAGCTCTCTAACAAGATAATGTGTTAGGATCCGGATTATGATTCCCAGGTCGAAAATGAGGGCACATGGCAGTATTAGTTAATTATGTCTGTATAGTAGAATAAAAAGGCTTAAGGAAACTGCTTTATTTTAATAGGTCATTTTAAGTAACAATTAAACTTTTCCAATTCTTTTTGGAACCCCTGTGGTTCACCTTCAGTTGTGAGTGTTCTGCAGTAAAGCAGTTCAAAAGGTACAGAAATGTGGCTCGAACATTCATCCTGTACTCCAGAGTTTAACTAAAGCCAGAGGTTTCTAAATGTCTGTGATGGAAGTCTTGTAAGTTTAGCATAAAGCAACATAAAACAGAATAAAAGATTATCGTATGTTTGAAGATCTCTGTTGTACGTGATGAACTTCTTTTGATGCCTGGGATTGCAAAATTATTGGTTTGCCTGCAGAGCTTTCATTCTTATTGTATGGAAACTGTTTATATGTTGAGATGACCATTTTGTTACCAGCTATGGGAGGATGGTACTACTTGTGTATTAGCAGGACTGGATTATAGATAATTATCAAAGACTTAGTTTACTTCTGCTTTTGGTTTAAACAAACAATACAACAAAAATGTTAGAACATTGTTCCACATGGACCCCCAGCCCCCTTTGTGTGGTGGCACATCTTAGCTCCATTAAAAGATGTACAATATATGGGCTTCTATCGTGGGAGAAAGCAATGCCACTAGAAATTCTCCTAGCGCATATTTCCATGTTGTTCATGAACAAACATAGTAGATGTTTATAATGATTAAAGGGAGTAACCTTGCGACTTCTTTTAAAACATTGTATAGATTATGGTACATTGTCTTCTTGAAGACTGTCTAGATTACAACTTCTTGCTATTTTCAAAACTTTCCACAATGGAGTACCTACCTAACTAGATTCTAATAGTTGGGGGGTTTTTTGTTTTAAGTTGGAGTTCCTCTTGTTCATTGTCTGGATGAATCAGTATATTACTGTCCTCCAATTCATCAGAATCAAATGAAAAATGGCTATTTGGAGCTAGTGGGAAGGATTTCTAGGTGAGGATCAGCCAAAGCCTGCGTAGTCCTCCAACTATGGGTGAGAAATGTTCACACTGTCTGCTCCAAAACAGCAGCTGAATAACAGCATTTCCAGTTGATCTAGAAGGCTTCTTGGAAGAGTGAGATTGTTAATGACCCACAACTTGAAACTATGCACAAAAAAAGCAAAATTGATCCCTTAACATCCTGTGCAATGTTATTGGCCTTTCTGCATTTCTAAAGCTTTCTTAATTAGTCACAAACTTCTAAGCTTGAAAGCAGTGTAATTTATAGCATAATAATGCTTTCTCTGTTGTGTGCACTTCAACATTTATAGGGATTTTAAAAGAATTTTAAATAAATCCAAACCCATTATTACCTTTTTAGTATTCTATAGCACAGTGCAAAAAACTCATTTAAAATGTTACTTACAAGGTGGTCTGTGTTTTGCAGCAATGCAAAGGACAATATAGGTTTCAAAACATGGTATGTTTTCAAGTAAAGCACATTGAACTGTTTCCAGCATATGTAATTATATTGACCAATCCATATTTTTTTTTGCTGATGTGTCAAACCACACAATTTCAAAATCAAACTAAAGGAAAATTACATAGTGCATTTTTCTGGCAAAACTCATAACTGCTATGATGCAAAAATGTCTGATTAAGAGCAGGGCTTTATCAATTATTGTATACAGTAAAAATCTGAAGAACCTTGATCTCATAAGTTGTCTGTTTTATCATGATTTTCACAAAATTCTAGGAAGACAGGAACTTCAGAAGGGCAGAGAATACGTTCACCCATTAATTTATATGACAACTTTAGTGACAGCTCCTTTAACTGAAGTTTAATCTTTATTCCACTGTCAAGGCTTTTTAAATTGTCTGCTATAGTAATTATCGATGCATTGCTGGGCAGTTACGTTTCTTAAAAAATATCTTTTGAAGTTGATTATTACACTCTTAAAATTGTCCACCTAAGTAGCATAACCCTCCAAGATAATATATTCTTTACAGCTTATTTCTACAAATATGCTCCTGTTGTTTGGATAAAACATATCTAGGAAATTGATTCCCTGATTCACTTCAGTTTACAGGATTTTAATTAAGAGCAAATTTTGTCTCTACAAATTAATCTTTGCAAATTTTTTCTCTGCCACATTAATGCTCACAGAATTTTGATAACAAGTAGCTCTCACTGCTTCATAAAAGGGCCTTTTAATCTGTTATCTTTTACACTATTTCCCTGAAGAAACCAACTGAATTTCAAAGCAGTTATGTTTTAATGCCACACAAATAGTATTTTGAAGGGTAAATATATTTTGCAATTATTATTTTGTAATAAAAATGCTGCTCTTACCTTGCACTAAGGTTTTACGGACAGGTTGTGGAAAGTTGTGTGAACTCATCTTGTGCAAGTATAATCAGAAAAGTTGGATTGCGGGAGAACATGCCTTCACTCACCTCTCCATTAAAGCCACATTCAAGAGGTACATTTTGCATAGCCTGTTGGATTATGCAATAAAGGCAGTTAGCTTAAACAGTAAAATTAAACTTACACCTTTCTTCATTGCCTCTAACCTCCTGAATGTGCTAGCGCTTCTGTGACTGCTGCTATTGTGGTATGTGAGGCACAGAGGAGGACTGTCTCTATGTTACAAAGGTGAGGCAGAGAAACGTGAAAGACCTCTCGTGACTTCAGACCTTAGTAGAGTGTTAAATTCTGGCCCTCTGAATATGAGTAATGCCTTTACTACCAAATTACACTTTTTGTCTTCATTGTCATTAAGCTTAGAAACAGTGTATGCTATTTCTAAAGTGATTAACTGCATGCAAAAACCCCAGGTATTTCCTTACACTACAAAACCATAATATTTTGAAAGCCTCATCTACTGTGAAACTTTGGAGTAAATGAACATTTTTGTTGCAGGTTGTAATTTTAGCATCTAGCTCGTGTAATTAATCTTTTCCTGTTTTGGCAATCTTAAAGTTATGATAACAGATGAGCTAAAGAAGAATTTCTGGGGTAGACTACTTACGAGAAGTAACTGCAGAAAAAGCTTTTTCATTATTTCTCATTAAAGTGAATGCTTGTGATGTTTCCTATCCAGTGAGGAAAATCCAGTGTGTCCAGTGATGAGGGCATGGCAATGAAAGCCACACTGTTGCAGCTGATGGCTTTGTGTTTATCCTAAATCAGTTTCTTAAGAGCCCATGCCCAGTTGCTAATGCAATCGTGTGATGCCTTGTGGAATTCTTACAATGACAATTTTCACTCATCCTCTTGAATTAACGCAAAACAAGCAGCAATGTTATTGCTGCTGTTGAATAATATACTCACTAAAACAGCTGCAAAAGGCAGTGTCAATGGGAAAGGTATATCAAGCATGGTACACAAAATTTACTGTAGTCTGGTCTCAATTGAGTTTCTCACTTCGTTCAAAGAAATATGCTTCACACAGAGAATTATATGTTTTCAACCAATATTGCAGCTTGTTTCAAATCAGGTTGTGGTTGTGGCCACCTGTCATTACACTGCCAGCTACTATTAAACCATCAAAGCAGTATTTTAGTTGCTTTGATGTAGACTGGAATTGTATCTACTGCTGAATGATGATTAGATTAAATGTTACAAACGTATCCAAAGGGAATAGAAGAACTAGTCTACTCTTGATCCACCACAATTTAAGTGTTTCCTTATGTTTCTATTATTGTTGATGCATTCCTTTGTATTTATACATGTTAGTACAGCAGAAACAGCCTCTTGGAATATCACTAAAAAGCTGCCATTAATGGAGTCTGTCTTTTTAACATGTTATTTGGTACTTCGCAACTTCCAGAAATAGATCAGTAGATTACACGTGGTGGTGTTTTGTTTTTTTTTTAATTCCTGTAAGGAGAAGCTCAATCAGAAAGCTCTAAAAAATGAATAGCGGAAATGTCATTTTCCCTCTTTTTAAATTAAAGTCTGTTTTTTAATAGATATTGAAAAAATACAGAAGTAAAATGAAGTCCTTTTGTTCAGGTTTGGTAGAGAAGTCTAGCTCCTATGCCATGCCTGCTTGGTCAGTTAATATTCGAGCATCCTTTGACAGTCTACGAGTGTCCTCTTGCCCGCAAATTGGCTTATATCAGACTTCTTTTGAGGATGCTAGGGCATAGGCAAGGGTTGTTCCTATTGAGACTTCCTGTAAAGGGAAGATGGAGTAGCTGGCAGCTCAGACTCTCCGCAGAACAGATAAGCATGTCTGAAGAAATGGACCAAATTACAGATGTACCTCAGGATTCCTCTGCAGAATATCAACAGCATAGCTCCAGAACCACCTTCCAGTGTTCCTACACATGGGTAATGTAGGCAAGTGGTATTTGTCTTTGAGACAACCTTGGAGGACAGTACTTCATGATGTACCATGGCTAGATCTAATCTCACTCCAGTGCCTTCATCAGGACACTGATTTCATGCCTTTGGAATTACTAAATTAATAAGGAAAGTCCTTGCTAAACTTCCTAGGTAAGGTTCCCGGAAGAAGGTACAGATAACTTCTTTCATGGAACACTGGAAGAGATGGTCTACTTGTCAAGTGTAAAATGTAAATCAAAAGCCTAAGTGTAAAACAAGACAATGGAACAGGATACAGGAGCAATGCAATCCTAATTAACAGAATAAGCATACTTATATCAGCATGTGACTGGTCTGAACAAGATCAATATTTTTAGGCAGTAAGTCTTGATCAATAGTTTATGTTCAGGTTTACAATAATTTCAGATTCATGTAGTTATTAAGGTAGGTTGCTGATGTTTTCCCTTAAATCAGTGTATACAAATCCTTTCTGTTTTCAGATTTTTGTGTTTTGATAACAATTCAGTCAGGAATTTCAAGATCACTAAAATTAGAGTTGGGTATACTGTTTTACGACTGGCCAGTTTGGTACTAGTGACAACAGACTTCAGCTACATATGTAAATCACTCTTGGTGATTCACTTCCATTGCATGGGTTTTGAGTACTATCCACTAACACAGACTGTCAGGGGAATAATTTCTGAAAAATGGAGCTTACATAAGAATCAATTGAAATTATGGCAACTGTATTGTTTACCTGCAGAATTGTATGGTGATATCTTGACAGTATGTTCATACACAATCCCTTAATATGCCTGGAGTAATGTTGGTAGCAACCAAAATAATAATACTTGGACCACTTTTATGGGAAGCAGAAGTGATGAGGAAAGCATTGATATGTTTCAGCAGAAAACATCTTTTCCCTCTTTGTGTCAAATTTTCCAATTTTTAGAGCAAAGAAAATGGTCTTTGAAAATTTTGTGTCTACATGGAGAAAAAACTAACTTTCATGAGGTGTATATGAGAAATCCGTGTTCAAGCCATAGATTCATACAGGAATTTGAACCTTACTTCATGTAAGCATCTGATAAGTTTCTCTGTCCCGATTAAATACTCAGCTTGTTATAAAGTAGGAAAAACTTCAACAAGAGAGACTGAAAGAAATGCATATTAAATCCTAGTGGTGAGACTCATACAGAGGTGTAGACCACAAAACATTGCAGGATAGAATTTTTCCAAATCTGAATGGTTCTGACTGAACCTTCCGCATCACTGCAGTAATGAAAAAAACATTTTTTACAAATTAGCTTACAAAGTAAGAAAACTAAATTAACCAAATCACAGAATAAGATTTTCAGCTGTTCCAGAATTGGTTTGTAACCAAAAAAACCCCAAACTTTCTCTGAGTGTGTATTTGGTATTTGTTTGAGTATCTGTATAGACCCTGACCATGGACTAATGTCAGTTTTGAGCTATGTTTTCTGGGAAGAATGCTGACATCTCCTCCTTCTGGGAGTGCTACCTGTATCTGGGTTAATGGAAGGAAGGCACCCATTAGTAGATAATGCTGGACTTGATGCTTTTAGCAGAAAATCAGTCTGAGATCAGAGCCTGCAAACATCTGGCTTTTTGTCTGAGGAGAAATTAATGTTGTATAATTACAGAAGGGCAAAGATCCAAAGAGAAAAAGAGAGAAGAAAAATATTACTATAATGAAATGTCTGATGATGCATTTCCTTTTAGATAAGCAAGAACATTTTTAAGCTCAATTTCTTGTTTCAATGTTTCTGATTTTCAGCAAATTGCAATAATATAAAAGGTTAAGTATAGGCTTCAAATGAAGGCTGGTTTTATGATTAGGAGTATAGAAAAGACAAATACGTTTTTCTCTTGTTTGTTTCTGGCTGATTGCAATAAAATGTAGACACAGAGCTACTTCTATTTAGACATTTTCATTTTATTTTCTACAGCAAGAGTCAAGTGTACTTCAAATCAGCCTACCAACTAGAACATCTACATGATGTTCGGCAAGGGGCAACATTTTAATTGTAGTAGGTCAAGCAAGTCTTTCAAAGTGATACATGAATAGGACTGTGCAGTTCATGCTGTGATTTGTCTAAGTGAATTCCTCTTAGCCGATAATGGGTCAATTTAAAATGCAAAAAATTAAGAATTGTCATTGACATCAGTGCAGCTTCAACCTAAGTGTTCCTGATTCAATACAGTCCAAAAGGGTATGAACATATTTGGCGCTAGATGAACTTGATCTCACTAAAACCTGTGAAAGTCTTGTAAGTGACTTCGAAAGGATTTGGAATGGTTGTCTTGTAGTGAAGCATGTAATTATATCTCTCAAACATACTGAAGTAAAGATATGATCTTACACAGAACTTTGTGTAAGCAGGCTGCAGTGGGATGCATTTTCTGTCAAGGTTTTCAGCACCTGATTCATATGTGAGAGGAGCCTTTGAGAAGCCCTACCTTTATTTGTTTTATAGAACTAAGTGGGAACTGAAACTGTGCAGTTGCATTTGCTTTTGAAGAAGAAATGAACTTGATTTAAAATATGTGTTCTGCTTAAAAAAAGGTGTGGCAAAACCTCATCACAATTACATGTTTAAAAGGGATAGGTGTGAGCTTAAAGTAGTTAAAACAAAAGGTTGGAGACTTTTAAAACAAATTATCTTAGATTTTCTTAAGCTCTGCGTAAGATTGCCATCTAATATTTTTCTTTACAATAGGAAGAGATAAGTAAATTCCAGCTGCAAAACTTACCCAGTTTATATTATCCTGAGGTTACAAGAAATCTCAAATCATAAATGGTAAGTTTTCCTGCAAAGGTTTAATGATAAATGTTAACTGCTGCTACTGTCTGTACTACACAGTGAGAAGGTTTAGTCTGTTACTTATGCAAAGGATAATGATGGTTCATTCCATAATTCCCTTGGGGCAAATTTTTGTGGTGTACTAGATAACTGATTTTGTTCAGGAATGTCAAAATCTCAGGTCTGAAAATATCACCAAAAATGCACCAGTCTAGCATTGAAATGAATGAAAAATAAGCTGTGTTTGTCCTTAGATTCCGGTGAAACAATGCCTTGCTCCACATAGAACAGGCTTAGTAGACTTACTACTGGCAATTTTTGCATGTACACATGAAGCTAATGAGCAGTATGAGGAAAATATAAAGGACCTACTAGAGACTAACTCTTTCCATAGAGACTTATGGAAAGCAAGCAAGGGTATATGAAATGTTTCTTATATGTTCCAGTGCAGCAGTCAGGCTTCTGTTCGGAGGAAGCATCTAATTCAGCTAGTGGTGGCAAGTGGTGAAGACATTAAATCTATATGTGTATTTTATACCAGCCACAGTGGGGCCAGTATTGTTACCTGAACTTAGGAGTTACATTAGTAAGTAATAAGCAGTATCCCCTGGACTCACTCAATCTTTAATATGGATCTGTTCTGGTAGATGCTATATTTTAACCACATAGATGTTTCACCTGTGTTTTCAAAAGAAGTAAATATATAAGAAAATGAACAGTTAGTCTCGGTAGACCTAATCCAATGGGATTTTAGTATTTCTGTAATTTGCAGGAGGGAAAATAAAAAACAGTTCATTATTTTAAACAGGAAAACATCTCCTTAATGAAAATTTAGATGAGCATTTGTTTCCTTCATTGCATTTATTTTCCCTGTATAAATCTGGTATCTATGGTACGACCACTGCTGAAAATAAGAGTATCTGATGCCTACATTTGAAGGTAAGGCAGAAATCATTACTTACTCCTTCTCATTTCCACTTTACAAGAGAAAGTGTTTTTTTTAGTTTCTTTTCACAAATTTGGTGCCATAATAATGTCTCTTTGGATAGCTCCAGTCCTTCACTTTACCAGCCAAACTCAGCCTTGACCAGTTTGTTTGCTACCTATCAGCAAAGCTTATGCAAGTGTTGAACGGAAGAGCATATATTTTTCTCTCAATACGGAAATCTGCTGTACTCATCACTATTTTAAAAATGTAAACACACCTTGAGGTGTTAAGACCTTTACCTGAATGACTCTTTTCTGCGATAAGCAGTGAATGTATGGTATACTTGAAATAATAATATTTAAAGGCTAGAATATTAGCTGCTGTGAAGACAGACAATGGAAGGAGAGTGTTCTGGTTAAATGAGATGCTAGCATAGGAAAGATGGCTCAGAGCAATGGAAATGTTAGAAGATTCACACTACTCTGCTCCCTTAGCCGTGTAAGGCTTCCTCCTTGCACATCACAAGAACTAATTCTGATTTTTAAAAGAAAATGTGTTGCTTAGTAGCTATGGGACAGTTGTTCATGAGTGATGCATGGGCTTAGCTCTTGAGCTTTCTTACCCTTTTCTGGGACAATGTGGGTTTCTTAATCTGGTGTGATCTATGCTGTAAAATATACTTTATTTTCTTACGTGAAAGGGAAAGACAATTGAAAAGAAAAGGCCCAAGCAGATGGACTTCAGTAGTGAGTCTGTTGTATTGAGTTCATCATACTTTAGGAAAGCTAAAAATACTAAGAATAGCCTGCTAAAATTAGGAAATTTCAAGTTATTAATCAATAATGAGAGTAAGAAATGGCCTGTTTTCAATAAAAAATGGAAATATGTGTAGGCTAGGCATAAAAAAAAAGGATTTGTGATTTTTTTTTTTTTTTGATAACCAGGAGTTTATAAAAGACTATAAAACCTAGAAGGTTTTTTTTAATCCATAAAACTGGAGGTCAGAATATAGAGTCTAACAACGGGTAGAAGAGACAAGAATGTGGATTTTCATTGCCTTACAGGAGCAAAACATTAGCCAAATCTCCAGTTGATATAGCTGGTTCATTTTACATCCATGTCAGACTAAATCTGCTAAGGCTTTGCTTTTTGTTTTTGGAGATCATCTATAAAATAAAAAAAAAATACCAAAAGTCAGAAGATTTAAGTGTTAGATATTAGGAGATATGGAGACTCAACTCCTAAGGATTTTGATTCCTGCTTCTTCAGGAGATCTGAAGCCTGAAAGTCTCCAGATACATTGTGGAGCTTCAAATCAGTAATGCTTTTTGCCCCTGTCTTGTTCTAGGCATTTTTACCACCTTATATATTATAAACTGTTCTCTTTTGCTCACAGAAACCTTAGATTATAAATAGCAATACTCAGCACTTTTACTTTGCAGTAAATTGTTAAGGGAGAAAGATTCATAACAATTTTAATCATATTGTCAAAACCACAAGAAGCTAATGTATCAAGTTGAGAGTTTTTTCCAGTTTTATGGCTTAATTATTTGTGTATTAGGCCCAAAACAAAAATAATAGCTGTGCAGTAACAATGTTTTTAAAGCTTTATTAGTACTGTTTGCCTTAAGATAAAATGAGTAATTACCAACCCATTAAAAACTGACAGGTAACCAGTTACAAGGAAGACATTGTCAAGTTATTTCAGCCAAGTAAAATCAATCTTTCACTGTTATTCTTAATTAAGGTAATTCCAGCTTGGCTCTTATATAAAACTCATTTGGAATTCAGAAAGAAAAAGTCTTAGAAAAGAAACAATACTGCTATAGTGTACAGTATTTTACAACTGAATAGTTAATAGTGAATCGTTTATGGCTATTCATAATAAGTTATAAGGCATCAGATGACAAACGTTTCTAAAAAACTTTCCCATTTTATTTAAGCACTATGTATGATCTAGAAAATCTGGCTGCATGAGTAGATTCACGATTGAGGGCTTCTGAGTTTTAAAACTTTCAAAAGTATGATGTTTGAGTGTCGGTGGGTCTCTCTGATTCTGAAAGAACCTGATACGGGAAATGAGCTACCACTAACGAGTAACACAGCATCAGTGACTTCAGTCCAAATGTTCAGAAGTAGTCACTGATTCCACTCCCAGTTTTCATACTGCTGGACATCTACTGTTATGATGAAGACAATGTGACTCCAGAATTCATTGTGAATGTCTAATGCACATGTCTTAACAACTAATTTTCAGAACTGACCATAACTGTAAACTACTTAAATATGGAGATAAATTATTTCATAGCTAAGTTGTAAGTACGAAGATACAGTCTGTTTCTCTTGCAGTGGAAGCTTATGCTTTAATTCTTGCCCTGAATTTGTTCTGTCTCTGATATGTGTTTTATGATATCTAGAATAACAAACAAGTAAACAATATCTCATTCCTTCAATGCTGGAAGACTGAGTATTATTCTAAAATGACTTCAAAATTTGGTGATTTTTTCATAGATAAACTGTTGCCTGTGCTTGTGTGGAGGGGCCAGACTTTTAATTGGGTGGAGGGATGAATTATTTAATGCAATTCTTGGATAGCTGTTTCAACCCTACACAGCCTGTAGAGTGCAGTCAGAAGAAGATACATCTGGCCAGGGAATTCTGGCACAACAGTTGAATCAAATGTGGCGCTAAAGGTTGTCCATGAATGCTGCAGCATCATGGATGCAAAAACACATCACCTGCTCCGGTATGCAGACAGTTCGCCACTTGGCGTAAGTGGAAGAGCTACATATGCAAACTCAAAGATGATTTTACTGTTTCTTGAGGAAAGGAAATAGTTACATCAATGGACTCTAGATTGTAGTAGGAGAATAGGTAGATGTTGATATAACCAGAAGCACGTTTTGTAGACAGCAAAGCGATGATGTACATGTAAAACTTTTATGCTTGAGGGGATTAACTTAAATTTTTAATATAAACTCAGTGATTTTCTTCAGCAGTACATTAGGTGTACAGACAAAAGCATTCAAATATTTTGGGTTTTGGCAACGAGTTTGACTCTGCTAAGACTTTTTAATCAATATGCTACTATATTATTGCATGTTAACTAATGTAATTAGTATAACACATAATCCATGATGTTCACAGCAGCTAATTAACAATTTTGGGATTATATGGAAAAGTATTTGTACTTATTTTGTCTTTCCTTCTCCCCCACCACTTGCAATGCTGTTGTGTTTTTTTGTTGCAGCACACTCTTTAGCCCTTGTCTTTATGCTATTGTTTTACACAGCACCACTTCCAGTGAATCCATCAGGTCTTCTGTTATGTAATATATATCATTGCTAGGAAGCTTTCTCTTCAAAATAATTATGTTCATGCATAATTGTTTATTTTCAGAGACTGTTCCATATTGTGTCTGCTCACCCCCAATCTAATTTTATTTTGATGGACTAGAATATCAGCCATGCTGTTCTCATGTCTGAAGTTAATGTATTCATTAGTTATAATTGCTTCCAATGTGTCCTCACCAATCTTAGTCTTCTGGTTACTTAATGATTTTGATTGGATGTTCAACACTCTTATTTGGGTTAATTTACTATTCATAGTACAATGATGGATTATTCATTTTGTTACCCAGATTACAACTGCAAATGGAGTTATACATCATCAATGAGAGCACCACAGAATCATTTAGCTAAAAAAATGCTTTCTAGTTATCTTGAAGCAGCAAAGATAGTCACGTGAAAACCTTGTGGCTGGCACTGCTTCCTGCCCAAAGATGGTTGAGTTCATTAGCCTGTGATGAATTGCCATAAAATTCTGTAAATGCTACTTTTAAACACTGCTTTATGTGCCTAAGCACACATATGTGTGTACAAATTATGTTGAGGGAAACTTAATAAACTGTAAAACTAAGTGAATTATAATAGGCAGTTGATAAAGGGCAGTGGATTGGCGCTTAGAACTCTCAAAGACCATTAAATACCTAAGTGGATTTAAGGAGGTGCAAACACCATTATAAAATATTTAGATTGGAGCTACAGAAGGAAAGATGCTTCAAGTCTAGTATCTCTATTGTCATTAATATAATAAGCCCCCTAGCTATGGTAAAGCTGGCAATTGGTATATTAAAGATATCAATCAGACTTATTCTGGACTAGTCTGTACTGGATTTTAGAGTAATATGTAAGCACCTTTATGAGTGATGTAACTAGTATCTTGCAAGTATGTTTTGATATTTCTTGCTATCCGAGTTTTGTATTTACAGCAGAAGATGGTGAAATTGTGACATTTGTTTATATTAATGAATTAATTTTTTTTTTGAGATTGAAGACTTTAAATTGAAGAAAGGAACTGGTTGACTGCAAGATCAGGCTCAAATAAATGTGGCCCAGACAGTTTTTAATCCATTTTATCTTCCGTGAATTGAACAGATTAGAGTCAAGTGAGTAGTGACAGGACAAACCACTAAAACATGTCAAGCCAGTGGATAAATTCTTGTTGGGCTGCATTGGGAAGCACTGGTGAACGTCAATCTTCCAAAAAGTTTGAATGTTCAAAGGAGGGCAAAGAGTATTGCATATAGATTATAATGTAAAAAAACCCCACAAAACAACAACAAAAAATAAAAAACCACAAAAATTTTAGTGAATGAGAAGACACTCAACAAAAGAGCTCATCTCATGGGGTGTGATTCACATTCCAAAGTAAGTTAGAGGCCTTTTGCACTTCCAAAACTGTGTAAAGGGGCTTAGTGGAGGCCTTACATTTTGAAAGTAACTTTCATTTAACCCAAGCCTTTCCGCGTGGTGTGTGTAGCCTACCTGTGTCACTATTATTATTCTGCTCTTGCTCTGTTGATTCACAACAAGCTTCTATTCATTTGTGGTTGAAAAAACACACAGCAGGTGTCATTCAAGATGAAAATAATCAGCACCTGCTCAAGTGTCCAGACATCTATCATTTGGAGGGCTATATCAAACAGAAGCCGAGAAATGGGTAATTCTGGTCACTAAGTATAATACAAAGTCCTACAGCAGCAGTATCCAAGGCTTAATGAGAATTTGTGTTGTTCACAAATGTGCAAAGGTCTAAATGTCTTTGAAAGCCAGTGAGCACTCCAGTAGCCCTGTGTCAAAGTTAGGCTGATGAGGGACAGAATAATATTGCTAAATTAAATTTAGGTGAAGCAGCGAAACCAGAAGAATAATTGTGTATGTACCCTATAAATGAGGTTCTCTCCCTTTGGGGAGTGATTATTATCACGGAATGAATTCACTAAATTTTAACTGAAGTAAATGTTCTGTTTTGTATTTCCTCAGTTTTAATTGAAGAAAAATAAGTAATTCTCTTCAGGAAAGAATTATTATCAAGTATCAACAGACAGATTCTTTTCCCAGCTAATGACCCAAAGGAAGTTCATGGCAATCAGTATAATATCTAGGCATTATTTCATGTAGTGCGCAGACTGAATAAACATTTCATGTCCAACAGATTATTTGTCATGATTTATAAAATAATTACCAAAAAAAGTCAGAACTTTTGCTATAGGTTGAATCCATAAATACATAGTTTCAATATAATTTTAACTCCATACGGCTTTTTTGGTAAGATAAATTTTCATTGAGTCCAAAGAAAATGATGATAGGATATTTTAATAAGCCAAAAGACACACTTTCAATACACAAGCTACAGGAACTTTCAATAGAAGTTGCGGTTATGCGAGAGACATATTGCATTCATTTATGGCCTCATGTTCTAAAAACATGGGAAAATCAGGCAGTATGCCTACAGATAACTTTAGATTTATGCTATTCTGTTAGTTCGTTTTGCATCTGAATTCTAAACATAAACAATATCTCAGGAAGGCAATAGCTCTACTATGTATTTATGTGGTTCCTAGCTTACTGGGAGTCTTTAAAATGAAACATCAGTTAATGATGCATGTATCAAATAAAAATACTGGACAATCATTGTAATTAGGAAAATGTCTCAAAGAAGAAGAATATTCAATCATTAAAAACATCGCTGCCTCTTCCTTCATAAAATACACTTCATTTTGGCTGGAGAAATGTTGGGAAATTTGAGTAGCTAAAAATGGAGTTACAAAACCAGAAACTTAGGGAACTTGTCAAAATCAGGAAATCAGCACAAATAAGGAAAAGTTCTCTTTCTGTAAACTCTGTGCCAATCAATATTTCCTGGTTTTAAACTCTTATACATGAAACATTGATTACATGCATTTCTCCTAAAAACAAGGGAAAATGGAAAATCCAAGTAATTCTTCAAAGTTAGCAGGAAAATGCTACTGAGAAAATGAATATTTTTATTTAATGAATACTGAACACTGTCTCAGGTATTATGTACATAGGTATCAGATTTCTTGAATTCCTGCATTCTGTAAATATCTGAGCATTTACACTCTCCTTGTAGAACAGAAACTTTTCCTCCTGTTGATTCAGATCAAACCAGATGATCTCTGTGGTTGCTTTGCTCCTATGTCTGGTGAAAGTATGAACTAAGAATTGGCAAGGACATCACTGAGGAATTGAGGATTTTTAAAAGCTTTTCAAAGAGGAATAAATTTGGCATTGAACAGATGTTCTAAAAATTCAAAAATACCCTCATTAATCCCTAATTTTTAATGTCCTCTTTCATGCTTGCAAGAGTTCATGCATTTATTCTCCAATGTCATCAATTTTCTTCAAAGATGTATTTCTTTTATTAAAATAGTTACTGTGACTGTCACTGATGCAACATCATCTTTAAGTTCCTCCTGGGTAGCATTTAGAGCTGAGCATTCATTGGATGTATGACTGTTGTCAGTTTGGCATTTGAAATCTTGTAGCGTTCTGGGACTATTTCAATGCCTTTGCAAGTGAGCCTAGGGGGGGGAAAACAATGCATAAAGGAAGTCTTTCATTGCCAGACTTCCTATAAAGTGCTGTAGTCTTGCCTGATGGTGAGAGGAAACAACAATTTAGTAAATGGGTGGAGTTGTGGTGGAAAGCAATGGGGGAAAGTAGCAGCAGAGCTAAGGAGGTCCCAGAATTTCTAAGTGTTATACTCTGACCTGATATCAGGTCCTAGATATTTAGCAACAAAATAAACTAATGGGGTTTTTTTTATCAAGTTTCAAACTTGTGGGATCTGATTCTTTGCTTGTGATGTAAATGAGAAATAAATACTGTGGTAGCCACAATATAAACTAACAGCTGTATCGTTGGTCACACTGGCATTTTGTTCTCTCTGAATCCAGCAGTCAAATGCATTTGTTAGGAAGAGCTGGATCGAGTGCTGAATCAGCATAATTCATAAAAATCTGAAAGATGCAAGAATTGAACCGGCCAGTTAGGGGAAGAAAGAGTAGTGTAGAATACCTTTTCCCACCTCTGGAGACTGTTTTGAAGCAGGATGTGGAAAAATTCTCCCAAAAAACTCTAGCAAGCTAGAATTTAATAAAAATCAAGAAGGAATATAAAAGTAAGAAAAAGTCAGAAATAAAATGTAAAAGAACAGTGGTAAATTCTGAAATGAATCCTAGAAAACTAAAGGGCTTTGATGCTAGTTGTCATTAGACTGAAAGAGAGAACATGTCAAAAGAAGTGTCATGAGAAAAGAATCCAGTGCAACATGAGGAGTTTCTTGGACTTTTCAAACCTGAAGGTATTTATGGTAAATGATGGACAGACTTAGTCGCTTTTTTTTTTTGGTTCCCCAAATAATATTTTACATGGTCTGATTCTGAAATCCTGTATTGAGTGGTATTCCTCTCAATTTCAAGAGAGCTGGGGGAAAAAAAAAAAGAAAAGGAAATGGGATAAGAGTTCTTGCTCTACGTAGGAAGCAGTAGAAGAGCTGCCTTTGTAATTGTGTTCTTCACTTTTAGTGCTCACAAGGAAAGCATTCATGTTGCTTGCAAATGCACCCTGCTTGGAAAATCACTGGCTTGATAGAATCTAATAGGCAGAGAGATGAAGAAAAAGCATGTGCAGATCTTTCAACAAATACCTTCATTGTCCTTTGCATTCATCCTGCTGTGTGTTTGGCAAAACCCAGAGGATAGTCTCAATCACTTAGAGGTTGTGCCTGAGGCATGACTGTGTATGGGGACGTTTTACCCGTTTGCTGTATGATGTACTAGCAGCTAACCTGACATAAGGTTTTAGTGTTTGTTTTTTTTCTTTAGCTTCTAACCTTAGGGGCAGTGAGTTTTGGTTCAGAAAGAAGCAATAATCACAAATTGATTAGTGACATAGAAGGGACATAATTTTACAAGGGTGTTAACGATCTCAAGTCTGGTGGTTTTGGGGATCTTGACCCTTTGCAAAAACGTGTCTGAAAAACACAAATATATATCCATTTTCAGTTTTATCAATATCTATTTTCATTCTGGGATCTATCGTTTTTCTGAGAGCCAAAGGAGCATTTAGGAGATGCTCTGAATTGTCTCCCAGACACCTTCCATGCAAGTTCTTGTCACATTTCTTTGTAATAGCAAGGGTTTCAATGTCTTGTATCAAGCACAGTTTTACTCAAATATGTGAATTATATACATGCTTATGAATTTTCAAGATGACAGCCAAGATAAGAAGAGCTCTGCTAGCACAGTAGCTACTAATTCTATTTTAGTAATCTGTGATCTGCAAAAGAAACACTCATACTCTTGTTTTTAAAAAAATTCTAAAACTCAATTACTAGGATTTGGCGACCTTAAAAAAAGGAACGGCACCTGATTAACTGATGAGGAAATAAACAGCAGCAATATAATGTGACCTTTAAAAAGCAGCTCATGAAAGTCTTTTAAAACATTTGGAAACATTTCTACTCAAAGTATAGGTCAAGAATTTACTGTCTGTAGTCTTTCTCCTCATTCTGTTACTACTTACCTGACACCATGGCATTTGGATTTTGTACTATGAATTCCCTGTAACTTTAATGTTTCACAGGCCATGTAACAAAACACTGACTGGGATTACAATTCCAGTCTTACTAACTAAACTCCCAAATGGGAGATTGTGGTGTTCTTGTTTCTCTGAATGGAAATTTTATTGATGTGTTTGTTTACCTTGTGAAACATATAATGTTCTATTCAGCTTTTGATCCATGAAATATGTTTATAGTGTAAGTGTTCCCATTAATGGGTATGTCATTCAAGTGCTAGAATCAGAATTTCTGATAACTTTTCATATTTCCTAACTGGATTATCTTATTAATAACAAAAATAATATTAGGAAACTATACAGTATTTTTCAGCCACAGTTCTTAAATACATGCATTCAAAAGAAAGCTGGAGATCACTTTTTAATGCTTGTATTCCAAAGGATTGGAATGTGGGTACGTGAATATAATCACAGCAGAAGTATTAGAAAATATTTTGGAACATTTTCTGTTTACTATGGGGCAAACTATTATATCTTACATCTGGACTCTTTGATATGAGATAGGCACAAGCAAGCACGTGTAAAATGGAACTGGCTTTCGTATAAATGTGGATTATGAAAATTCAAAAATGTGATATATAACAAGTATTGCTTCAAGTAAGAATTTTCTTTGAACCTTTTTGTTGACTTTCAGCTGTGAACTAAAATTAAACTTTTTCCTGTGAACAGTAAATTGATTTTCTCATTTTAATTAGATTATCCACGAGGTTTAGTTTAGATTGAAAAAACAGAAATTCCTCAACTGTTTGAACACATGATCAAAAACTTGCAATTTCCTTGTAACTTTTAATATAAAAGGCAGTTGAAGACTGTAAAGTCTATTCTCCATAACACAGTTGTAGTTGTGAATACACAGTAACATTTGTCTCTTTCATTGACATTCCTTACACTTTCATTACTTTATACTTCTGCTCACTTAATTACTATATATGTCCATTACTCTGCTCCTGGTTTGTTTCTCTGAGCTGATGCTGACCATCAGCAGTACACTGGAAGTCAACACTTTCCCATCAGAACACAAGAAACACCAAAAACTTCAGGAATAATTTAAAGGCTTCCAAAGGTGCAGCCACCTGTGTTCCTTTTCCTTCTCTATGTTCACACAGAAACAATTGACTCGCAAAAGAACATGATCCAGATCTGAAATGCAGATAGATCCTTCCACTAATTTGCATCTAAGGATAAAATATTTGTATATGAAATTTAATTCAATGCGAAGATAAACCTGGAAAAGATGGTTACTATATCAAAGGTGCCTGTTCTCAAATAACTTTTTTTTTTTTCTCTTGCTGGAAAGGGATCCAAGAGCTCCTTACCTCCCTGGATGTTGCTTTATTTCTCCCCTAGAAAAAACTCTTATGTGGCCAATACAAAGAGAATTGTTTATGCTTTGCTGAGTGAATGCCAAGAAAAAAGAACAGAAAACAAAGACAAAACCCTTCTTGAATTTGCTGCTTTATTTTTCTGACAGTCTGTCACACAGAAGCGTAATAATCCTAAAAATTCAGTTTATATATTTCCTTTAAAACTATTTGGAAAACTGAGTGTGTACTAGTCTTTGAAGAGACTATAATCTGGGTTGAAAGCATAAAAGCAGCTGTATTAGAAACTTTTTTCTTCCTTTTGTTTTCTCTTAGAAATTGAATGGGACAAATCATCACAGTAGTGTTCTCTCAAATGCAATTGAACATCTGCTACAGGATAAGGATTGTCAGGCTTTATGCCTGTGTCTGTAGAACTTTCACACAATGATCTCCACTTTTCCCTGACAGTTACTATTCGTAAGAGCATGTTACCTCAGGTTCCCTTCTCTTTTGTCTATCTCCTGTCATCCAGTCTTCCTACTTCCGTATTTGTAGATCCTAGCCTTTTCAAGATCTTTTCTTTTCACAATTTTAATAACAACAAAAGTGGAATTCCTCTAGCTATGTTTTTATAAAGTTTCTTTCAACATTACCTGTATTTTTTTTTGGTCTTTACCTTTTGCTTTCATGAGGAACTTAGGCTTATATTGTCAGTTGTGACTGTCTAGTTACCTCTCTCTGTCAGGTTTCTCTGTCAGAACTTCTGAGCCCTGTACTAGTTACAACTAAAGGAGACGAGCAAGTATTGTAAAAATAAACATAAGGTCGTGCTTTTATTTTGTCCAAGTAACACGCACATATTCGTCAGCCCATGAGTATGCCTGTAGCTCAGAAGTATATATTACATATAGTATTATATGTATCAATGTAATTGCATATGTGTTAGTTTATGTAGTTTTTGTGGAACAGACATGTACCATAGTTGTCATACATCAAGTATTGTAAATGGATAGTCACATAATTAGAGTATCTATAGCAAAAGTTAGATGAAGTAGATGTTTTAGGTGTAGAGAGTGCTTTTCAGCCAAGCCAGTCGTTGCTTAATCACATTCTCAGCTGGCCAAGGTACAATGGCTAAAAAACTTTGCAGAAAAAGAAAACTTGGTGGTATCTGTCACAACATTGCCCAAAAGATAACTACTGGAAATGCTGCTTCCTGGAATAAAATCACCATAAGGCAGATAATTTAGATATCTAGAACAAACCTGCTACAGATAAAAGGTACAAATATTAAAGCACTCCGTTGCTTCTGTGTTTAATCAAAACATGTTAATTTAAAATATGCATTTCAATCCCAGTCATTTCATATTGTATATACATGTATTGGTAAAATAAATATAGGTCTAGTATTGTTTAATAAAAGAATAACAAAATGATTCCTGACACAATCACCTTTAAGCTTACGCCTGACCTCATATATTTTAATTATGTATGAGAGCTAGCAGATCTCCTGTGCAACAAGGAGCCCTTCATTACCTGTAATTCCTATTTTATAACTTTTTTGTTTGATCTGTTCCAGGATTCATCCTGAAGAAATTCAACAGAATAAATTATCATTCTCCCAACCATTTGACTGTAGCTTTGAATATATAATGTATCCACTCATGTATATTATTTATGAAAGATTGATTATTCTTTCATCTCAATATCCCTTTTATGCCAACAGAATTTCTGATTTAACACTTTCCTTCCTAGATATAAAGATTATCTGTCCAAATGTGTGACTGCATCCCACATGGGCATGTCAAAGCTAGCCGAAAGCTCATCTAGGTATATCAACGTGAGCTGCAGTTATGCTTTTGACTCATTGTAGGCTATTGAAGATAACTCAAGGGACAGGAAGGTGAATAGGTGAATGGACTTCTTTGTTCTAATCTATGCCCTGATTGATGAAAAGCGGGTTCTTAAAGTTAGATCAACACAGAATTTTAAATTAAACACTTGGCTCTGATTTATTGATTTGCTGCACCAGTTTTAAACCAGGAAGTGGAGCAGTACTGAGCTGAAACTATCAAGGAGATCAAAGAAAATGGAATAAATATGAACTGAAGGTATACGGTTGGAAGCCATTTGGGTTTCACTGGGTTTGCTATGTTTCTGTAAATAGTATGAAAATAAATAAAACAGAATGTTCAAGTTGGGAAAATTCTGCATTTATTTCTACCTCCAGGTTTTGGTAAACCTGAGAGATCTGTGTTTCTTAAGCACAGATGGCTTCATTGCCACTTATACTGCACTGCTGTCACTTGACAAATTTCATACCGGACAGAGTAAGATGTTGTCTCCTTATCAAACAATGGTGAGAACTTCTGTCTTGTGAATGTATTATCCTTCTTTAGACTGCTCTTGGGATGGTCTCACAGGAAAGGGTAAATATAATATGCTTGCTGTTGGTACAGCTTTTCAAACATGCACGCGCACCGTTCTCAGCAGCTCAGATATAACACTCGTTTCTTTCTCTCACTAGTACTGCACCATTTACTGATTATGCTTGGATATAAGGAATGAAAATGCAAGATGATTGAGAAATTCAGGAGCACTCTTTAGCTATGAATTAAATTGCTCCACCAACCAGAAAAATCTTCACTTTTCAAACTTTTCAAAGCCCTTTCTTCTGTCCACTCTGTAGCCTTTGTCCAGTTTGATTCAGCTTCAGTTATTTTTTGTGTAGGAGCAGATCTTATCTATAAACAGTGATAGTGAGGTGGGTTACATGAAGAATATGGACTGTTATGTTGGTCATCTAATGCCTCGTGGTGTTAAGTACACTTATTTGTCAGGGCTGGGGTTTTTTATAGGTACATTTTGTGGTTTTCTTTCCGTTTGTTTTTTTTTTTTTTTTTCCCGAAATTGCATTTTACCTCTAAGCTGTCAAGCGGGACTGGAAAATAGATAGTCAAGGAATAGTTAATCTTGTAATTCAAGGGTTAATATCAAAGGTATCATTCAGAACAAACACAACTATTGCTTTTTAAAATATATCTATTTGTCATGTTAGGAATTCCTTCATAGGTGTTTTGTCAAGTGATGAGCTTTGCAAAACATGCAGTTGTTTTAACTGTTGATGATTTTTCTAGTGGTCAGTTTTCACTCCCTGTTTCTCTCTTCTCTCCATCAAAATTGTAATTATTTGTCTGTTTCAAGTTACTGGGTAAAATAATTGAATTTTTTGTTCTAAGCACAATGTGAAAACAAAAAAAAAATCTTTTTGGGTCAAATGAAAGATAGGTTTCCTAAATTATGACTTTTAAAATACAAATAATACAAATTTCATAAGGAAACATATTTTGTAAATGGTGGATTAAAACTATGATTTAAAGATGTGGAATCAAAGTATTTTCATATTATGCTCTTTTGGGAGGGAGGAGGTTCTTTTTGTCAAAATAACTCTTGATAGAAAGCTGAAAGGCTGCTGCAGGTTTTGGTTAAAAGTGAATCAAAAAATTTCACCTAAACTTGTTTTTGCATTTTATGACAAAAACATGTTGTCAGGTTGTCCAATAAGGTTATCTCTTGAAATGTTTACCTAAGTAATAAGTAGAGTAGAAATTATCCAGTCATCACCCTGTCAAGGACTGCATGATTCCCACTGGCATTTGGGAAGATGACACATGCAAACCAAGGACCTAATTCTGTAAAGATATCACATTCTCAAGTTTATACACAAACAGCCATAGTGAATTCCATGGGACTACACTGGAAATAAGCTGTTTACTAGCTGCTTTCCTGCAAGGTGTTGTAATAAAATTCACTCCCATAAAAGCTCTCTATGTCTTAATCCCTGCTGATTTGAAGAGCAATATTTCTATCAAGAGAAGAGATAGGAATGCAGTTTGGTAGTCTGCGTGCTCACTTTGAGTTCAAAGGAACAGGTTTTCTTTCCAAACCTGCCAAACATTTGTTAGTTGACCTTAGTAAGTGACTTCTGCTTACTGTGCCTCAATTTCTTCCTATTAAAAACTATTAACACCTCTTACACAAAACCACAGAGAGCACCATCTGTAAGAATTACCTGTCTTTCATTGTTTTTTGACAGTAAACAGTTCAAGAACATCTGTAATATTAATAGCTACTGTCATGGAATGAAACAGTATTACACTGCAAGGGTATGCATTTACCTTTCATATTTAAATTGCACCAGAATATGTGTCTCCCTGGTGAATATATTGTCCACTAATAAGATTGGTTTGGATCTAACTTTGTATAGCTCTTGTAGCAAAAACCTTTTAATGCTTTTTATTTTTGATATTTTGTGTCCCTTGGTTTCCTTATTCCATCAGTCTGGAAAGTTTTGTCCCATTTCTGTGCCCAGTCATCTCATTTTCTTCGCTGGTTTTCGTTGTTTACTTTGGCGGTGGGAGGGACCAGAGAGGAAGAAATAGTTTGGGATTTTTTAAGGTTTCTGCCCCGTTGAAATTCTTATAGCTTTTTCTAAGAACAAGAAAATTCCTCTTTCTTTTTGCTCCATGCAATACAGTTCTGCACTCATATGAAGAAAAGTTTTCTGTATGAGATTTAAAGTGTAAACCAAAGGAAGGCAGTCCCTTCATTAGTAATACCTCTGCATGACTTAATTTGATTCACTGGAGTTAAACTTAGCTGAAGTGGTTTGTGACTAGAGGGTATTATTCCTCCATCACAGAGAGATTCTGAATTGCAGTATTTGACATTGCTGGCTGGGAATCTTGTCTTCAGCTAACACAGTTGATGCTCAGACATAGGCTTTTGGATGGCTGTGCTGTTCCCATCTGTTTCCATGGCATTGTTCCCGCTCACAAGGTGATATGCCAGTTCTAATAGGGCAGAAGTGCCAAGTATAGATTAGTTTGGATAGGTGGACTCATTTATGCGTTAAAAGCCCTGTCTTATGCAAGAATTACCCCCTCTAGAACCTTAATGTCGTGCATGCACTATGCTTTTTACCATTGGTTCTTGGTAGTTTCTCTCTGTACAGTACCTTTTCCTCCTAAAGGCTGCTGTCTTGAACTCTGTGAAGTCAAGGATGCCCCCAGGCCTCCATCAGCACACCCTATTGAACTGGTGTCTAATTCGGATCCAGTGAATTATTTCATTTGTTTTAGGAACTAACCAAGAACGCTGTGGTTGATTATGATATCACATCCTATTACTTTGTATATCACACTGCTTCTCTTACTACATGATCATTGTCCTGTTTCTTAAATAAATATTGCACTATCATGCATTTAGTTATTCAAAGACTAACTTTGTCAGTAACTCTGTAAGTAAAGGGCTTTCTTTTCATGTTTATAATTAAATTGATGTCATTGTTCTAAGGTCCTGAAGCCATCCTAATTGATCCTGAAGTTCTTAAGGTTAAAAGTTCCTTTCTTTCAAAAGGTACCCATTTTAATAATTTATCTGTTACTCTTCTAATATACTTTTCTTTTTGAACTTCTCTTATCTTTCAGGGGAAAAGGCAGTTAACAAGGAGGAAAAAGTGTATTTGCAGTCTTAGGCTCCTTTGTCTGTTTTTCTACAGTACTTTCTATTCTCTCCATCCTTTTGGCAAACCCTGAAGTATTTGCCATTTTGGGTCCATTTTAACTACAGTTTGTCAGCATGATATTAGACAGCCATGCTAGCGATGTGTATCTTGAATTTCCATGTGGGTCTGCTCTGTATCTAGATATATTCTGAAGCTGCTTGGAAGGTCTCCTGCCATTGTGGTAGCACTGGTGCAGCCTTCAGTAGTGTTTTAACTATGATCATGAGACTGAAAAGTCGGTGAGGATGGAGTTACTTTTAAAAAGAAATGAAAAAAAGGCTTGCTAGAGAAATGGTTATAAACAAACTATAGTATTTGTTGCAGAAGGAAAATGAACTTGCTCCGTGGAAAATGAGCTGTATACCGGTAGACCAAGAAGGGACACTAGGCAGTTAGGATATATTAGTTTGCAGTAGCTCAGTATCTGTGCCTCCCACTCTGTCGACATCTCTCTTTTTCTAGCTTTTAATTTTATTCTTCTACAGAGATTTGTTTAATTATCTTTAATTTATTTTACCATTCAGAATTAACAACTGAATAATTATTAATCGTAAATTAATATTCCTGTAGATGAAGAAACCAGCACTAAAACTTCTCAGGACTGAAGAAAACCCATGTCTTGATCACTTCCCCACAATATTCCTGGAGATTTCCAGTTGTGCACCACAGTTTTCAGCATGGAGAAATGCAGACTATACCCTTTCAAAACCCTGTCTCTCTGTTAGGCTTTTGTGCACATGGAGAAAATGAGCATTCTCTCAAGATACCACATGTGCTTCAACAGTTAACAGTGATGGTGAGACAAGAGCAGAAACAGACTGCAATGTTCCTTTCCAGCTTTGATCTGCAAGTAAAGCTAGATCATCAAACTGCTAGTCTCAAGAACATGTTTTTGCTTAGTCCTTATTTATACATCATGGGATTAGCTAATCAACCTATAACAAACTATCTCAACTGACTAATATAACCAATATACAAAATTGCAGAGTGCATTGTTCTATTATGGACCTTTTTAGATGCAAAAGACAATAGCTATACAGCCATGACTGCTTTTGGAAATTTGAAGCAGGAGTTATCCCTAAGTTTGGTGGGCAAAGTTTTAGAACCTTTCTCAGGATCATTGAGAAAGCGGGACTCAGATGACATAAATGGGCAGAATGGATTTGCTGGTTTTCTCAGACACATAGGCAATGGCAGATCTCAGCTCCGTGGCTCTTCTGGCTTTTATTTTTTTGCACAATATTATCTGTGTGCAGTGGCTGAACCAATATTTGATCAGTTGCAAAGACAGTTGAAGACCAAAAGAAGCCTATTTAACTTCAAAAATCTGAACCTCTAAAACTAAGTGTCAATTAACAACATGTAGGAATAAGTAATGAATTGAGAAGAAATTTTGAGAAGCTGTGCTGCACACATGTCTTCTGAGGTATGCGCTTTGCACAAGCTAGCTGCCAGGCATCTCCTCTGCTGAGCAGTTTAGTGATATATTGTAGACACACTTACTTATAAATAACAAATATAGTTGCTGGGGGGAATCGTGAATGCTCAGCAGAACACAATGTCAAATACTGCATTTCTTTAACAAAAACTGGTATGCCTCATAGCAGAGCATCAAGTGCCTAAAGAACTCCTATTATTCTTTCAGCAAGAGAAGAAATTGTCCATGTCATTTGCTCTTAATTTTTCTGCAAACTGTGACATTACAGATTTCTTTTGATACTAAGTTCATTTTTCTTTAATTTATATTGTAATAATTTATTATACTTTAATGAATTATTTGAATTCTTAATTATGATAAGGGAGGAATGGCTCACAGAATACCATCTAAGCACCACATGCACAGTAGAGTATAATAAATGACAGTTTTTAAATGTGATCTTCAGATAGTTCCTGTACAAATTGTGTGATTCACATCACTACATTTGCATATTATCCTTTAAATAATACATAATAATTAAGAAATTTCAATTGACAGCTCTTGTTCTATGCATCTCAAACACTTTCTGCTGAGATTATTGTCACTTGGTCAGCTTAAATATCTGGCAAACAGAGATGGAAATGAAGAAACAGCCAACCGATGCAGCAGCAAGAAATTATTTTAACGTGGTATATCCTGCATTTAAAACTGCAAAATTCAGGTTAAATGCAGAAGAAGTCAAATATATTGCCACTCGTGGAGAAATTATGAATTCTAACGAGGTTTGATTATTTTGCTCCAGCCATCAAAATGTAGAGTTCCTATATCAGCAGGAACACTGGAATAGCCTTTCATTTCCCTAAGTGATGAAACTGGCAAACTGAATACTTAAAATAGCCTATGGCAATTGGAAAAATTTGATTTTTATTTATTCTGTCAGAATTTCCTGCTGGTGGATAAGAATTATGTGACAAGGTGGTAGCCTTAACATAACTTCAGTACATATGTTTGGGATGACTACAATAATATAGTGCAAAATGCCAATGGAATATTGTAGCAGCCATCTTAAACGACTCTAGTAAGCAATAATAAATGAAGAACAGAATGAATAACTGAAAATCTTCTGAGTCAAGGTGGTGATTGTAATATATATTGTCACTGAAATATTCTCCCTGGGTGGTAGGATGTCAAAAGTCTAGCTGCAGAATAGCAGAGCACTTAGAGCACTGAATATCTGAAGTTGGGATTCTAAAAATGGATGGATTAAAAATCTCTAGCAATTTCAAGCAAAGAGTACCAAATGGGCCATGCTTTAGCCACTATGTATATCTTGTGTGATCTTTCCCTGTGTCCTTTATAACATGGTTTTATAGCACATTCCATCCTTCTAAAGCATTTGGAGATCTTTGAAGGAAATAAATTTATTATTATTTATTTGAATATAATTTATTCACATTTACAGCCCTGAGTATCTACTTCAAACTGGTATAGTACTAAACTTTGGATTCCAAGAAAGGCTATCAGAATACTTAGAATATCTATAGAATATCAGCAAATCTGGAATATCATTCCCTTCTTCTAATGTCATTTGTGCTGTATATGTGAATCAAAAAGTCAAGTAACTTATTTCATTTTCATCACAACATGATTTTGCTGTCTGACATTAATACAAGGTCAAATAAACATCACATTGGAAGGAAATAAATCTAAATTTGAAGTCTGAAAGGGCAGTCATATTTCTTGAATGTTCTGAATGTCATCTTTTTGATAGAAAACTAATACAATAGCAAGGAGTGTGTACATATGCCAGCTCGAGTTGTCTTTTGTATTCATATCAAAGTTTAATTTCTTTGAATCCTTTGTGTTTCCCATTCAGCAGTATCTTATGGTATTTATAATGTTTCTCTTAAACTGCAGCAGATGAAAAGCTTTGAAAGGTCAGACATTCTTTACCATTTAAAGTAAAATAAAGCTAAGTTAATAGATCTTATTTAATAAAACAGAAAATGATGTTTCACATACATGTGTTCTTAAAGATAAACTTCCCTTAGAGTCTTTGTATCATATAGAGTCCTGTAGATTTTAAGTTCTTCTGATCAAGTATTACACTGAGTGCCCTAATAATAAACAAGATGATTTTTAATAACACTGGACTCCATTGTGCTGTGTGACTATAATGGTAAAGTTATCATTCAGAGGCAGCCAGATGAATATAGTCGTCCTGTGACCTACATGTACTGGAATATGAAATCTTATGTCAAAAATAAGAACAGAAAATTAGTATTTAATTCACTAGCTGAGAATAGGCAATATTCTCCCACTTGCTTTGTGATGTTAGACTTCAGTTTGATTTTATTTCATATATATGGTAATAATAAGTAAACATGAACTTCAGTGTAAGATTTCCCCAAAAGGTTTTGTTTTAGGATTTTCTTGAGGGTGTCTACAATTATTTCTGAGAAAAGCTGAACCTGCCACTCTTCTTTGCCAGAATGGATCATAATATTCAGCAAATTTAACAGGTGTTCTTTATAGGGTTACCTTATAATGACCTGAATTTTCGATATCTAGTGATAAACTGTAATGAGATTGTTTTTTTAACTTGTTACCTTGTTCCTAAAGAGCTTAGGACATATTTTTCTGTATATTGAGTAACAATTTTCTTTGAAATAATCCTTCTAGAATGAACTAATGTGCTCGTGATTATAAGCACCTGCTCTTAACAAATAAAATAAGGAAAAAGTTATCAAGACGAAAAGTGATACAAACTAAAACAGTTTAGAAGACAGCAACCTGTTCTTCTAACACTGGTATCTCCAGTCCTCTTACTACTTACAGATTATGCATTAAGTAGGTTACTGCTATTTCATTTTCCAAGATCCTAAGTTCACCCTAATTGAGCACACATTAGTTAACTGAGCAGTCTAAACTGAAAGTATACAAATTATTGTTTCCTAAATTTGCAGACAATCTAATATAATAGGAAAGAGTTTACTTCTGCAACTCTAGTCTTCAACTGATATTATAACCAATGAGTCATTTGAACCCTGTGGGCACAAGGGAGATACTGAAGTTGCCCCCAGCCACAGAGCAGCCTCACAGTGTGCTAGCCAGGAGCACAAACTGCTCCTTTTCAAAGGAACAGTGATGTGAATCCCATTGCACAGTGCTGATGCTCCTTTTACACTGCACTTGCAGGTTGGTCCTTAGAGTAACAAGCAAGGGGAAGTTGGAAGATGTTAGCCTTAAGGTTTTGGCATAGAGCAACGATTCTTTTAGGACATTTCCTACTTCGGAAAGGTAGGTGATCACATGTGAAACCACCCATTTCTAATTTCAATTGGTGTGTTTAAAAAAAAAAAAAAAAAAGAAAAATTCACATAGGAAGAAATTGCCTTTGAGGTTTTTTCCCTAATTAGACTTTCAATACTTTTAATTGTTTTCATTGTTCTGAAAGCAGAGAAACAACTATAAGTGGAAAGAGAATCTTGGCAATCCCTAGTTATTTCTTTAAATAAAGACCTAGATAGAAGGGATTTAATCTCATCTTCTTTCATTATTGCCTGTGAAATGAGGTGAGAATATATAATCCTTATACTTCTACCAGTGGCTCAGTCAGGACACTGTGCAAGAACCAATTGTTATAGTAATTGAATTTCAGCAAAATTTATGAATACTCTTCAATAATGTCAAGTTTATTGAAATCTAAAAATAAAGAAACAGAATACTATTCTGAATTATGATTTAAGAAAGAATTGTAATGTATACAACTTGGAGCATGATTATTAATAAAAACCATGCTGTACTTCACAGGAAATTAGTTTTCTAACTATTTGTGCTATTGTGAGATGTTAATGCATGTAATCACTTGTAAGGAATATTTTCCGAAATTCATCTTCAATGCATTATCCAAAACATTAAATGAAGATCAGTGGAGATTTCCATAGCCTTGTGATGGCAGTGAACAAGGGAAACTGAAGATAGAACATTAAAACCTTTCTATCATAGTCATTTTTTGATGAGGGGCTGGACAGTTCATTGTCCTCACATACAACAAGAAATTTGAACATTCCAAAGGAATATACTGTGGTTTACATACAGCTTATAATTATTACCTATTGTGTGTGGATTTGCAGTGTTGGAAGAAGGAAGGAGAGAGAGATGAAATGTTATGATAACATGTAGAATCAGCTGGTGGCATGGATGATTTTGAAGAGAGGAGTGACTGGAAATTGGTACCTCCGGGTGAACAGGATAGACAGGGAATCTCTGCATTTTCTTGCATTCATTTTACTCCCCTGTCCTCTTTTCTTTGTATTGTACTTTTCTCTTTCAACCTTCACTTTCTTATACTCTCTTTCTCCGAGCCACTTTTCCAGATTAAAGTCCAGAATTTGGCATCTGTATCTCTTTGATGACTTTAAGAAATGCAACTTTCTTGCAATACAACGTGAGTTGCAATGGAACTTCAGGGGGTCATATTGATCCTTTCCTTAAAGTATTAGATGGTTTTCTTCCAGAAGAAAAAATTGCATCCTAGCTCAGGAATCACAAAAAGACCGTTAAATTAAAAATAGAATGAGCAGAGTAGGAAGAAGGAAACCAGAATAAGAGAAGCTTCTAACAAAGAGAAGCAGGGCTATGGCTGAGGCAATAGTGCAGGGCTGCTTTATCCCAGCAGCCTTGTCAACTGTGAAGCAAGAGGGATTGTTGGTAGCTTCCTCACATGCCAGTTCTCCTCTTCTGTAAATCTTTGGCGATAAAGAATGTAAGGACACTTTTCTTTCATTCAGGGACAGAAGCAGCTGTTTTCCAGCTGCTAAGTTTTCCAGACTTAGACAGTCACTCTCCCATAGACTTCTTAGTCAACTCATCACAGAGTTGAGATGTACTCCCATTTCACAATATTTGCAAAGCCTGCCAGTTTGTTTTGTAATTGATGAACTTAAAGCCAGGCTTTTCCAGCCTGAACAATTCTGTGATTCTATGATACAGACTAATGGATAGTATCATAAAGTTGATTCCAAAGGGAAATGAATGTGAAAGTTCACAGCTCACGTGGTGTATATTTTCAGTCTTCCTGTCTGAGGACTCAGTAAGGCAGTACTGTATTCATTTACATCTAGACATCTAGATTTGCAATGAGGTAGGCTATAAAACATGGTCTTTATAAAAACTGAAATTTAGGGTTTTTTTGGAGACCACTGAAAGATCTGACAGCCCATAAATCTGTGAAGTCCACACAATTTGGATTCATTCATAGGTTTGCTTCAGTCAAGAGTTCTACTCCTTCTTGGATTGAAAAGTGGATCCACAAACCTGAATTTTAACATAAAATGTAATTAATTCCTACAAAACAATGACACTGAAAAGTCTAAATCAAATAATGAAGATGGGTAGAAATAAATATAGAGTTTAGGGTTTTGTTGAAGTCAACAAATATTGGAAAGAGAAAATTAGAAAATGTGCATTATAACATGGTAATCAATGTATTTCTAGCCATTGCTTTCAGCAGGACTTGAATAGAAAGTGGATCATAATTATATATCTGTTTAATTACCTATACTGTTATACTGTAACAATTCTCTATGAAATAATTCACCTTTATTGGTGGAACAACCTGAGGTGTGCTTGTCATGTCAACAAAAAGCAGCATGATATCAAGTCTGATTTTATTTCCTGTCTACGATCTTAGATTTAAGAACTAAATATACTAATGTTAGAAGATGATTACAAGAACATGACAGAAATGGCCAGGACTGTCTTTAAACTATCATGTTAAGATAGTTTGCAGCAGTGGGCTGTTTGAAAATAGGCACCATTAAACACATGACAATTTGGTTTATTGAGGACTGCGTACAGTTCAGTAAAGAATTACCTGTTGATTTGGGGATGTTTAGAAGAAATGTCAGCAGATGCATATCTTTATAACATTTAACATTGCAGTCATCTACTCTCTGCTGTACCAGAGGAATTGACAATGGGGTTATGAGGACTTAGGGAGAGGATTTAATTTGTTATAGGTATGTTTGCAATGGGCTGAATTGATACCTTCTGCTTCAAGATTGAATCACGATGCTGAGCATTTGCAGTCCGCGGTTCTGTTATAGCCAGAGGGTCTGATAGAAAGTCCATCAGTCTTTTAGCAGTAGGTCCAGATCATAAAAGATATAAAACCAAACTGTATTGGAAGAAGGCTGTTACAGTTCTTAAGTCCATCTACAGTTAAAGTCTTCATCCAAAAGCTTGATTCATTTGTGAACTGCTTGGATTCAGTTGCTAACACAAAAATCTAAAGGCTCTTCTATGCTCATTGTGCCTGGAGGACAGAGCACATTCTCATTAATATAGCAGTGTCACCTATGATTGGATTGATGGAAATGATTTACAGAGGATTAAGAAATCTTGTTCTGTTTTACCAATAAACACTGTTACGTTATCACATTTCAATAGCTAATTCTATTGCTGTGCCTTTTCTCTTGAAAATTAACATGATTTTCAGAGGGAAAATAATTACATGTCATTCATAATCCATTAACTAAATTAAAAAAAAAAAAACCCTGGGTGCTTATTTTCAGAGGGAGAAGTCTGGAGTATCTACACTTCCCTCGTGTGGTATGTTAGTGTAAAGGCTTCTAGTAACCCTATTAGTCAAATAAAATCTGGTAACTCACGTTCCTCCTTCGAAAAGAATTATTTAGGAGCATCAGAAATAGACTTTAAGAAAAGGAGCTTTATTTGAAGACTGTGGCCATTATTAATGCTGGTGAATACTAAAGGAGTTTAGATACAGACATTGTGATTTGACAAGAAGAGCGAGCTGGAGCACATGAACATGGACACTGACTTTTTTGTGCAATAGAAGCAAAGAAATACCAAAAAATACAAATAATACTCATAAAAAAATAAAAATAAAATATAAACCACTAATGTTTGCCCCTTAGGCAGAGATTTTCATCTGCATATCTTAGGGATGTTTTTTAGAGAAAATATCATCAGTCCCATTTTACAGATCAGGAAGCTGAAGCACTGGAAATACAAGATATTTGCTCATATTTAGACAGGCAATTGCAACACCGCTTTGAGATCTCAATGCCAGTCTATTCCTTAACTGGTTAACTTTGCTGTCACTGTAAGAATACAGGTTACTTCTAGAGAGACGATGCTAGTTACTGGGAATTTTTTTAAGGGACATTTTTGTTCCTTCCTTTGTTTTTCATGTTTCTCTTTTTCAGCTCCCAAACACTTTAGGATGCAATAGATTTTTTATCTTTTTTTTTTTAACTCTAAACTGTGCAGGCAAATGTAATGATTTTTCAAATGCATTTGTTGTTTTTAAATAGCACTTGCCAAAGAACCATTAGAGCTATGATGAATTCCTTCTGTCACAGGAAAAAAAAATGAAAATAAGCCATGAAAAAGCTGCAAGGCTTTTAAGTATGAATAATTTGCTGATGGTCTAGGAAGGGATTACTGTGCTGAATACGCATCTCTATAAATATTAAAACAGATTTTTTTTTAACAAAACTATACTTCAGAACATGCTTACAACAGCTAAAATAGCTATAGAAATGTGTTTTATTCCTGTCCTCTGTCAGCTTTCAAGAAATTGATGTTTCAGAAGAGCCATCATGCCAAATATTTAAATCAATCTAACCTACTTTAATTTTAATCTTCAGAAATCAGCCAGACTTCATTTGGTTTCTGACTTCATGTTGGAAGGTTTATATAATTCTGGATTGTTATTCTATGCTTCATTTCAGCTGAAGTACCGAATATGTTGAAGATCTGACTACTGCTCCACACGTGCGTCTGTTTCTCCACTGTTTACAGAGGAGTATAGTCTGATTCTAACTTGAGTATATCACTGAATATTTTGGTTTTCCTCTGTGAAGGCCTGACCCGCTGAAGTTAACACAAGTATTGTCATTGTCAGCAGCAGACTGATCCTTCTAGGCTTATGGCATATAGTAATATTTACAGTCATATTGTAAATACACCTGTACAGAAGCAAAGATAGGAATTTTGCAGAATTTTCTTGCAGAGATAGAATCTGTGATCACAGGCATGCAAGAGTTACAAAGTAGGAGGAAAAAAAGTCACTGTTGGTGTTTAGATGATAGTATGTGCCACAAAGCAGAACAAATGTCTGCATATAGATCATGGGAAGGTGTTAACTTCCACCACATAGTAACAATTTACAGCTTGTGTTTTGATTTGGAACAGGCAGATGTTGTGGGGATATTTTTCTGTAATACTTGAAATGCTTTGCTCCTGTAACTTAAGTTGCTGATGCTTTACTTCTCTGGCCTTCAGAACTGTGACTTGTGCCTTTAAAATAGTGCAAGACTCAATGTGTGAATAGCTCTTGCTTTGGAATTTGGCGAAGGCTGTGAATATGCGTGAGGTTTGAAACAGAAAGGCAGAAGAGCTGTCTTTATTACTGAATTGTGCTCTTCTGATTTCTGAACACTGAAATAGGTTGTTGTCTCTTGCAGCTAGCTTTGAGGTCTGCTAGGTACATAAACAAATTTTAACTACAGCTATGTGGCCCAAAGCTGTTTTTGTGATAGCTATTGTTTCTAGACAATATGACAAACACTTTTAAAATCATCTACTCATTGTCTTCACCTGCCTCCCTTGGAAATCAGTTTTCATTTCAAATAAAGTTATTGGTAAAAATAAGGTATTTTATCCCACTGCCTACAACTTTACAGCACCATATGGATCATTAAGGCCTCCAAATTCTTAAAGTAGGGCTCATGAGGAAAGTACAAGTTGACTTTCATATTCACCGATTAGACACTACTCCTGGAATACTATCATACTGGGGATTAGTTTGTAAAGAACAGAACTATACAATGAAAGAACTATTAAATGGCCAGCAATCGACTGCAAGCCAACACAGACGTGCTCACTCGATAAAAGTAGGTTTATTTAAGAGATAAATTGTAATAGTTCTTTATGGAGAGGAAAAAAACATTAACATGACAGTATCAGAGGCAGTGTCCTATTTCACTGCAAGTCACAAACAATAAATCAACATGATTGCAAATTTCATCTTCTTGCAATTTATAGACTATGGCACTCTGGGATGCATCCTGCTGTAAGGAAGGTAAGCGAGATTTGCTGTGAAATTTGTGTTTCTAATGCAGCTGTTGGCAAGAGGTTGCTATGCAGATTCCTGGTACCCAGCATCCCTTCCAATCTCTTTGGCCATGATCACCTTTGTTACTGGCTTCCCAACATCTCTGGTGCTACTTTTTTCTGCCCTTTTCCTTGTCTAATCAGCATGGAGATTATTTTGTGTTATTTCTTCCATCTTAGTCCTTCAGGCTCCCCTACTTTTTCTCAGTGCTCTATGTCCTACCTAAGACTAGGCTAGAAAGCTCACATAAATCAAGTACTAGTGTGATACAGGCAAAATACTTCCTCCATCTATAACTACAGTCATTCTCTTTAACCAGTTAATCTCCTGCTGTATGAATGAAGATTTGTGAATTTTGTAAGTGCATACTTAGCAACTGGAAGAACATGCACTCAGCATACTATAAAGTAAATAAAGGCTAAATACAGTTTTGGTATTCTGTAGGATTTGGATACTGGATTTGTTAATTATGTTGCTTTCATGACATTCAAAAGAACTAAAGCTTGGCTAGTTAAGGCAGAGCATGCAGAATAATTTTTTAATTTGGAATATTTAATAGAAATAATTAAGTATCTGCAGGAAGGGAAAATGTAATTGCTAGCATATTACTATAACCAGACATTGAGATAAAATCACGGGAAGCAGGTCAACAGTTTCATTTTTTAAAAAGTATTATAAAATGCAAAATTGTAGTTGTTTGCTCTAGGAATTACAGCTGGTTTTTAAACAGAACATAAGTCTGATCTTAAATGCACTAAATTTAATAGAATTGTTCCATGAATTTTGATGGCACCTCAGTTGAGTTCTGCCTTTGTAGAACCTGTGTCTGTAGTTAGTAATCAACAATTTGGAGCTACATTTTTTACAGTATGCTGAAAGCTGCATGCATGAGTGCATAGCAACTGCAAATGCACCTCTCTCAGCCAGTGAATATTCTTAGGTAAATCCTTCAAGCCAATAGAAAAACTTTGGCAGAAGCTTTCTGAGGCTTTCAGCTAAAATTATAGGAGTGAAAGACTGAATAAATTACCCACATATTTAATTCCTGCTCAAAATACAGCTTGTTCATTCCATCTCCACCCTCTGTATACAATCTCAGTACGTAATATATAGTGCTTTTCAGAAGTGGAAAATTGATTTGATAAACAGGTGTAACACAAATGAAGTCTGTTATGTGTCTTCAATTTTTGGGGGTTGAACGTCTTAATCATGATTCATGACACTTGATATCCTATAGTTAGGTATTATCATAATCAGGTACAATTTTATCACAGATCTATGTACAAATTATGTTAAATAATTGTTTAGAAATCACATCTAATCATGAGAAACAGCATCCTGGATAATACTTCAAACACAGCTCAGGTTACAGTTTTTGTAGCTACCTAATTGAGAACTACTTTTTCCTGCTTCTAAAGAAGTCCTTTCACCTGAAAACATGAAGGCCACACAGGCCTGCTGGACCTGCAGATTATCCATGCGAAAAAAATATTTGTTTCACCTGTAAACAGGAGACATTATTTTATTTTATGTTTTCTTGAGGAAGTTGCCACCAAGATCAGAGAAAGCACAGTGGCTCCACAGTGCAGCTCAGACTGCTGGGCTGGGGCCTGTGTTAAAAAATGACAATACATGAGCTCAGCAAAAGGCAGCAGAAGTGAATAACAGGTTCTACCATGCAAATGCCCCTGTGTTTTTAATGGGTGACTATATCTGAATGAATAGTTTAGGAAATAAATTTAATCTCTTTTTCCTGCATTCAGAGTAGTAACAAAAGGAACCCTATTTTGTTCACATTTATCTATTATTTGTAAGTAAATGCTTCCCTGAAATTGATCACTTCTTGTTCTTTGAAATGTTTTCTGTAATTTTTCTATTGAGTGATGTGTTTTATTGGTTTGGATGAGAGCTCAAGAAGCCCTGCTGTGTGCATTCGAACATAACATTTCTCTTAAATAACCGTGTACGTCTCTTCTACGTGGGCTTTTCAGGTATCCTTCCATCTTTTGATTTTCCTTCTCAAATGACAGTGTTACAAAGTCATATACCATTCCATAGTACAGTATACCACTTTGACTCTGCAACTTTGCAACTTCACCCTATGGCGAGCTTTTGGAAATCCTCAGTCTCGCCCAGTTCTAGCAGTTCAAACATTACACCTTTGACTGTATTTCCAAATGCACTATTTATAATCAAATGACTACAAATATAAAGTTGATCTTTTGTGAGATATAACTAAAAGATCATTGATTTCCATGATAAATTTGAGGTCTCTTGGATCTTGTATTTAAGAACAAGGTAAGTATAGGTGTTTAACATGGTATAAGGAAGATATTGTCTTTATTCATAAAGTAATAAGCTAATTCTAACCGTATTAGAACAACATACCAGAGTTAATATGCAGCATTAACATGTTCGTCTTAACTTACTTATTTTTCTTTACAGAGGGTATAATGATTTTCTAGCACTGTGTTCTAATATATCACTTAGCTATATTTCCAAAGTTACTTTTGAGACACTTCTTAATATTCAACAACATTGTCTGTCTGGAAACTTTATGGATATAAAGAAAATGTTGCTTATGTTAACAAATAAGATACTCCAACTGGAGTGCATTAGGTAGCCATTTCATGTAGTTTACAAACGGTTTTATAGTGCACACATAAATTAGATGTTTTAGGGTGAAAAACTAACTTGAAGGCTAGGTTAGATCTCTGGTAAAAGATCTCTGGTATCTATAGTTCAATAGTTCCTGCTGTAGTCCTATAGATCCTATAGATCTTTAGTTCTTGTTTCTACTAAGCCAAAACGATTGTGAATAAAATAACAGAATGTTAAGGTTTGCTCTTAGAATAATTATGAGACGAACAGACTTTGTTGCTTTCTAATCCAAGCGTATGACTTGTTTCTCTTCAAACAACTCAGGAATAAAAGATAGATTAGTGTGTAAAGGCAAACAAAATATAAGAGTAGATAAAAATTCTATGTATAATTTGGGTACAAAAATAAACCCTGAAAATATGCATGACATAGACTCTGAAATATATAATACAAAAAAATCCAAAACAATCAGATGTGAGAAAGCAGACAGCAACGTTCTCACTGTAGCCTTACAAACTACAAAACCAATAAATTCAAACATTCAGATGTTTCTTGCTTTTCAGCTGGGAAGATATTTGTCAGCAAGGTCTGATTACTCCTCCCTCTATTTTTAAGAGAATTTTCCATTAAATCCAATGTAAGAATATCTGATTTTTTGGAAGAAAAATATTGCCACAATCTCTGTGTATTTACTGGTTGTGTGTTACTAAGTTCAGCTTTCTAGAATGAGAAACACAGTGTCAGTTCCTTCCTAAAATTTTGTAGTCAATGGAGACATTTTTTTAGGTTTGGAGAATGGTATTTTAACTCTCAGGAATTACCTTGATTCAGCAGAGCAAGTCATGCTAACTAAGACACTGGACTGGTGAACCTGAATTGCTTTGTTTGTGGGACAAAGTCTTTGTGTTCTGCAATTACCACATTAACACCTGATGTTGAGTTTCTAATGCAAAAAGCCATGGTTATGTTAGTAGTTATTTTAAATACAGAAGAAAATGCTTATAACCAGTTTGGGAAGATGGGTAGCAGGGGAATGTGGAGAAAAGAACTGGGAATGGCAAGACAAAAACTTTACGAGATTAACACTTTTCCTTTCTTCTTTTGTTGGATATGAAAATGTATACATATATTTTCATATCCTTTCTCAGGTTCACAGAATCACAGAATGGTAGGGGTTGGAAGGGACCTCTGTGGGTCATCTAGTCCAACCCTCCTGCCGAAGCAGGGTCACCTACAGCAGGCTGCACAGGACCTTGTCCAGGCGGGTCTTGAG
>Ga0065711_1003805_pt1 | contig 43262 bp, 29 predicted proteins | sample Hoacrofraction12_FD_59098 | JGI IMG/M metagenome (GOLD analysis project Ga0065711, IMG submission 59098) | Hoatzin crop microbial communities from Cojedes, Venezuela - Epithelial fraction 12 v2 (version 2) | ecosystem: Host-associated > Birds > Digestive system > Esophagus > Crop | place... | reverse complement strand
GTTGTTCCTGCCCAGGTGCAGGACCCTGCATTTGCCCTTGTTGAACCTCATCAGGTTCCTTTCTGCCCAACTTTCCAGCCTGTCCAGGTCACACTGAATGGCAGCACAGCCTTCTAATACGATTTATTAGCTGACCCCAAAAGCACTATTTTGCCTTACATTTTAATAAGAATCAAGTAATCATTAACACAGACATAGACCTTTTGTTTCAGAGCTTGCATACAAAAGTGAGAGGAAGAAGCATACAAATGTCATTCTGTTTACAAGAGCATTTGTAAGCTCAATTTTCTTCTTACCTTGTGTAAGGTCCAAATCCCAGAATAACTTAAATAGAAACAGTTTAGAAATACATTCCAGTTTAGTTTTTAACATTGGTATCTTTAGTATTTTATAAGCCAAAGTAATGTAACTTTTCAGATTTTAATAGCTTTACGCAATTTTTCAGCATGATCAAATATCTAAACCAAAAAGTACATTTGGTATATTTTAAATGAAGTTTGTCAGAATGACATCAACTCTGAAACATCAGCAAACATTGATTTCAATCAGCAGTTCTGCATAACTCCCGGTGAGCGAGAGAAATAACTCTCATTCCATATAAGTCATTTGTCTCCACTATTTATTCTGGGGTTTTTGTTTGTTCCTTCCTTCTGCACAGTTTCAGAGGTGCAGCATTGCCTCTCGGTCCTACCACTCACAGCAACCTTCCCTGGAATGTGGACCTAAGGCATTTTCCTTCACTCCACTGTGAGAAATGGAGGATCTTGTCTGTCAACATATCCAGTCATCTCCTGCTGCATGTGACTAATGTCTTACAGCCTCTTCAGTAATGGATCATGCTTCTCCAAATCATGTATTCTTACCTGTACAACCTTCCAAAAAGTTTGTTCAAAAGCTTGTTTGCTGTAGTGCACATGAATCTTTATCCCACTTACAGATTAGATTAATTCATCAGCAGTTTAGGTATATTTTCTTCCTGAGTTAACAGTACAGGCATGCTTCTCTTAATTACCTCTCACACTTCATTTATCCAGTTTCTCTCATAGTTTTTACTCTAGCCTCTTCCATCCGTTCTACGTCCCAGGATGCCTTATTCTGTATGCTTTCCTCTTGCTACAAACCACTCTTCTCCCACGTATTTACTCTAGCTACTTTTTTGAATAACAAATTTTACTTATTTGGGAAATTCTCTAATAATTGAATCCCAAGTACTGACTCAAATGTAAACTCCTCATATTCTAGTAAGTGCTGCCAAATCTTAAAACACAGAAAAGCCCTCTGCTGTGTCCTAAGACACCTGAAAACCTCACTATGCTGCAAAACTAAAGTTCTGTATGACCAACTAAAATTGGTATGTTGTAATAGCTATGTTTTAAATCAACTTTGAATGCAGGGGTTTTTTGTGCTTGTATGTTGTGGTTATCATTACTGGAGTAACTAAAGCTTTTAAGAATTTACAGAATAACCAAAACTGTATCTTGTGTGCTTTCCAAATGCCAGCCTCCCTCTTCAATTCAGTGGAGCTCACTACAAAGCTAGAGCAAGAATTTCTCACTGTATTTTCTCATCATAGTATATGGCAGTATTTGCTTTTTGCTAAAGCAAAAATTCATTGCTGTATTTTCTCATCGTTGTGTATGACAGTATTTGCTTTGTGTAGGATTTCTGAAGGAAAGAAAACTTTCAGAATTATAACTCAGATTGCACACAAAATTTAAGACACAGAAGTATTTGTAACAGACTGAAATGTCTAGGAACTGGAAAACCCTGCAAAAGAGTAATCCATAAAATTGAAAATGGGCTGAGATTAAGAAATGTCACATTGCCTGAAATCCCTGAGGGCAGAGACACAGAAGGCATTATATAAAAATGGATTATTGAGGTGCTGAGGATAGACAATTTCTACTTCCTTCTGGAACAGATCAGAAGAAATAAAATAACTAAAAATGAAGCAGGATTTTTTCACTAAAAAACCCAGTATTTTCTGAGCTCATTTCAGGAAATCCAGTAATTACATGCCTTACACACAACAATATAGAGATAATGCCAGCTAATATAAAAATAAGCAATATACAATATGTACAGCGACATCAGAACTAGAAATTGATACAATAGGTGTTAAATACTCCAGTATACTGTGTCTTAATTCAGATGTTAAACTACTAATGCCTCTGATATGCTGTTCTGTGCATTAGCTGGGTGGAAAGAGAAGATTGGTTTTGGAAGTGTAGCCACTGGCAAAGCAGTGATGGTTAAACTTCAAAGAGTAAAAATGCTCCTCCTCCCCACGCTCACCTGGCCACACCACTGCCAAGTGCACCAGACACCTCTAACACTCTGGGGCCCTGTATGCAATGCCAAGTGCCTCCTGGCAATCTGTACTAACAGTACAGAGAATCCGTGTAAGACATTAAACTGGAATAGCGAACTTTAACCTAGAATGGTCAGTGCAGGAAAAAAACCAAAACTGTTTAAATATTTTCTCTAAATGTTTAAACTGGTTTAATGACATTAACATACTTATAATGTTTTTCTGATTTAGCTGACCTGATACTATTTTACCAGATGCTAACATGCATATTAATCCTCACTTAAATCATTAAAGTTTTGTTTCAAGTTACGAAATCAAAACTAATTTTTCCTCTTATTTCACAAAAAATGTAATCACAACACACTCCTCCAGTGTAGGAATTTTTAATATGGAACTTTATGATGTGTAACAGTTAGAATCAGGTTTAAAGTAAGATAGATCCTTAACACTCAGAAAAGCAAGAGAAAGACATAATAATGTGTACTTATATCACTCTTGTGTCTGTTATTTCTGCTTACACCACAGGCTGCTCCAGTCCTGAGATCAAGTAAAATCTTTCAGACAAGTCTATATTGCAAGAATATCCACCAAGCCATTCACTTTCAGAGTGACAGAATGCCAAAATCAAGACAATAAAACCAAAATGGTGGGTGACTTACCCCATTTAAAGGAAATGTTTTCCATCCTAGTTCTCCGATGGCAGCTGTGGTATCAAGTAACACAACTGAAAATAGAAAAAGAAATGGTATGTTTGCAGTATTGCTTGGATTAGACATGCACAACATAGTAAAGTGTTCAACTAGTATGAATTTAACTACCCATATTAGCTAGGTCCATCTCCTTAAAGCTATTAAAGCAATTAAATTGTTGGAGTATGAATAAAACCAGAACCTAAACATTTAGGCTTTCATGGCTTACATTTCACTATCAAATATCTCAGAAGATACAACTCATACAAAACCTAAATCTTTTGCAGAAATCATTGCCAAATCACAATACACTACCAATGCTTAATCATTAAAAACTGCATGAATAAGCATACACATTTCTGCAATCCCTTGTTTGGAAATCTAGAAAGTCTGCATGTGGACTTCAGTATTAAAACTAATATAATAAAGAAAAACAGAGTTTCAAAAGTAAGATGTTTTTGAAAAACCCCATAAACGTCCCAGAAATAAAGTTATACAATACATAAATGGTATAATCCGGAAAGAACACAGAAAGACTAACAACTTTAGAGTTGATATTTTAGCTGGAATATCACAGTGCTGAAAGCTGCTACGTATATTTTGCATAATTTCTGCCATATTCCTTTTGCTTTTTTAATATATGAAAGAATGTGCATTATTGTACTTGCATATTGCAAACTGTTTCTAAATTATTTTAATATGTTAAATGACATTAGCTTAATTTTTCTCTTCCTTTCACTAATAATGCAAATATTATACAGAATACAGCTCACAGTGATAAGGAAGCTGGCTGTAAACTAAATATTTAGTACATGAGACATTGTGCCTACATGTACTACTGCCCTCTAATGGAATAGTTTCATCTGACCCTCTAATTTAAGAAATACAAACTAGGATTTAAGCATAAAGTTAAGCACTGTATAGGGCAATTTATTTTTATTATCAAGTTAGGGTGTTTTGAATGCTCAGAGCCTCCTCACAGCCCACAAATTCCAGTTCTTTGTATGGTTAAACAATGGAGAAAACTAAAGCTATTAGTTTGGCACATGATACCACTATCCATACATTTGGGGGTTTTATGCTGTTGCGCACTATCTTACACCTCTTGTCTGTCCAAACAATCAATGTACAAGTTATCTATAATATGTTTCTATAAAGGCAGTACAGCAGCAGCAGCAAAAGCCAGGTCATTTTTTTTTGCCATAGGGAAAGGGCACATTGGCACGGAAACTGTGTGAACTCGCCAGCTAATCAGAGGAAACTTGACCTAGCATCTTCCTTTGTCTTTGTATTAGTGATGATTAGAGTTCTTCTAGATTCGAATGTACATTGCCTTTTAACCTGAAACTGAAATAGTCTTCTCAGCAAATTTACAGTCAGGTAACAAGCTCAGCATTAACCAAATAAAAGTTTAATGATTTATTTGAAGAAAACAATGACACTTTAAAAAGGATATTCAACAAAGGGGACTATTCTGCTCTCCTCTTCTTCATCACTTCACAAAGGTTATGAAGCTTTGTGAACAACTTGAAGATAAATAAAACATTTTTACAAGCCCTATTTTAATTCCAAAAAACGAAATCACTATCCCCACTGAGACTATTGCTGACTTCTGCTTACTTACAAAGCTGTAATTTACAGCTGTCATAGTATTTTCTACTTGCATCAGGCTACCATACTCTTGTTGAAGAGTCAGAAAAGTGTCTTCCCATTTGCTCTGTGATGCAGCAGTTTCCCAGGTAAAGCTGTAATGTACTGGAGATCTGTGACCTCCAAAAACATTAAGCCACTGGGTTTAGACATTTCCTTTTTATAGACAAGACCAAGTGCTCAGGTGGCTCTGAGAATTTTTCAGTTTATCTTTGGTGTTTCTTTGCTTCTCTCCATCTCTCCTCCCCTCTTCTCCCCACCCAGCAAACATGGACTATTTGTAAATACACTTGGTTTTCAGCTGAGGTTATTATATTGCTACTTATCAAGTGGTATCCTGATGACACTTGAATTCTTTGATGCAGTTCACAAGCCCTGGTCCTCATGGGGGACTGCAACCACCCTGATATCTGTTGGAGAGACAACACAGCAGGGCATAAGCAATCCAGCAGGCTCCTGGACTACTTTGATGATAACTTACTTCTCCAAGTGACAGAGGAGCCCACAAGGAGAGGTGCTATGCTGGACCTTGTTCTCAGCAGTAAGGAGGGGCTGGTGGGGGATGTGAAGCTCAAGGGCAGCCTTGGCTGCAGTGACCCAGAAATGGTAGAGTTCCAAGATCCTTAGGGCAGCAAGGAGGGCACACAGCAAGCTCACTACCCTGGACTTCAGGAGAGCAGATTTTGGCCTCTTCAGGGACCTGCTTGGTAGAGTGCCATGGGATAAAGCCCTGGACGGAAGAGGGGCCCAAGAAAGCTTGTTAATATTCAAGAATCACTTCCTCCAAGCTCAGCAGCGATGCACCCCAACAAAACAGAAATCAGGCAAAAATGCCAGGAGGCCTGCATGGATGAACAAGTAGCTCCTGGACAAACTCAAGTACAAAAAGGAAGCCTACAGAGGGTGGAAGCAAGGACAGGTAGCCTGGGAGGAATACAGAGAAATTGTCTGAGCAGCCAGGGATCAGGTTAGGAAAGCTAAAGCCCTGACAGAATTGAATCTGGCCAGGGACATATGGGCAACAAGAAAAACTTCTATAGGTACATCAGTGATCAAAGGAAGGCTAGGGAAAATGTGGGCTCTCTCTGGAAGGAAACGGGAGACCTGTTTACCTGGGATATGGAGAAGGCTGAGGTACTCAATGACTTTTTCACCTCAGTCTTCACCAGCAAGTACTCAAGCCACACCACCCAAGTTGCAGACAGCAAAGGTAGGGACTGGGAGAATGGAGAACTACCGACTGCAGGAGAAGATCAGGTTCGAGACCATCTAAGGAACCTCAAGGTGCACGTCCATGGATCTGATGAGGTGCATCCACAGGTCCTGAGGGAACTGGCGGATGAAGTTGCTAAGCCACTACCCATCATATTTGAGAAGTCATGGCAGTCCGTTGCACGTCCCACTGACTGGAAAAGGGGAAACACAACCTCCATTTTTAAAAAGGGGAAAAATAAGACCTGGAGAACTGCGGGCCAGTCAGTCTCACCTCTGTGCCTGGCAAGATCCTGGCGCAGATCCTCCTGGAAACGGTGCTATGGCACATGGAAAACAAGGAGGTGATGGGTGACAGCCAACATGGCTTCACTAAGGGCAAATAATGCCTGAACAAATTTGGTGGCCTTCTATGACGGGGTTACTGTGTTGGTGGATAAGGGAAGAGCAACTGATGTCATCAACCTGGACTTGTGCAAAGCATTCGACGCTGGCCCACATGACATCCTTGTGTCTACAATGGAGATACATGGATTTGATGGACGGACCCCTTGGTGGGTAAGGAATTGGCTGTATGGTCACACTCAGAGAGTTGTGGTCAATGGCTCGATATCCAAGTAGAGAGCAGTGACGAGTGGTGTTCCTTAGTGGTCAGTACTGGGACCGGCACTGTCTAACGTCTTTGTTGGAGACATGGACAGTGGGACTGAGGGCACCCTCAGCAAGTCTGCAGATGACACCAAGCTGTGTGGTGCAGTCAACTCACTGGAGGGAAGGGATGCATCCAGAGGGACCTGGAAAGGCTTAAGGGGTGAGCCTGTGCGAACCTTATGAAATTCAACAAGGCCAAGTGCAAGGTCCTGCACATGGGTCGCGGCAGGCCTCAGTATTTATACAGGCTGGAGGATGAAGGGATTGAAAGCAGCCCTGAGGAGAAGGACTTGGGGGTATTGGTGGATGAAAAGCTGGACATCAGCCCACAATGTGTGCTCACAGCCCAGAAGGCCAAACAAACCACGGGCTTCATCAAAAGCAGCGTGGCCAGCAGGTCGAGGGAGGTGGTTCTGCCCCTCTACTCTGCTCTGGTGAGCCCCCACCTGGAGTCCTCCGTCCAGCTGTGGAGCCCTCAGCACAGGAAGGACACGGACCTGCCAAAGCAGGTCCAGAGGAGGGCCACAAAGGTGATCAGAGGGCTGGAGCATCTCTCCTAATGAAGAAAGGCTGAGAGAGTTGGGGCTGTTCAGCCTGGAGAAGAGAAAACTGCAGGGAGACATTACAGCAGCCTTCAGTACCCGAAGGGGGCCTGCAAGAGAGCTGGAGAGGGACTTTTTACAAGGGCATGGAGTCATAGGACAAGGGGTAATGGCTTTAAACTGAAAGAGGGTAGATTCAGATTAGATATAAGAAAGAAATTCTTTACTGTGAGGGTGGTGAGACACTGGAACAGGTTGCCCAGAGAAGCTGTGGATGCCACCTCCCTGGCAGTGTTCAAGGCCAGGTCAGATGGGGCTCTGAGCAACCTGGTCTAGTGGAAGGTGCCCCTGCCCATGGCAGGGGCTTGGAACTAGATGACCTCTAAAGTTCCCTTCCAATCTAAACCATTCTATGAATCTATGAAATAATAAAATGATGACACAAAACTGGGAGGAGTGGTGGAAACACTAGCAGGCTGTGCTGCCATTCAGTGAGACCTGGACAGGCTGGAGAGCTGGGCAGAGAAGAATCTGATGAAATTCAACAAGGGCAAGTGCAGGGTCCTGCACCTGGGGAGGAACAACCTCATGCACCAGTACAGGCTTGGGGCTGACCTGCTGGAGAGCAGCTCTATGGAGAGGGACCTGGGTGTCCTGGTGGACGGCAGGTTGACCATGAGCCAGCAGTGTGCCCTGGCTGCCAAGAAGGCCAATGGCATCCTGGGGTGCATCAAGAGGAGTGTGGCCAGTAGGTCGAGGGAGGTTCTTCTTCCCCTCTACACTGCTCTAGTGAGGCCTCCTGGAGTACTCTGTCTAGTTCTGGGCTCCCCACTTCAAGAAAGATGAGGAGCTACTGGAGAGAGTCCAGCGGAGGGCTACGAGGATGGTGAGGGGACTGGAACATCTCTCCTATGAGGAGAGGCTGAGGGAGCTGGGCTTGTTCAGCCTCAAGAAGAGAAGGCTGAGAGGGGACCTTATAAATGCTTATAAGTATCTGAAGGGTGGGTGTCAGGAAGATGGGGCCAGACTCTTTTCAGTGGTGCCCAAGGACAGGACAAGGGGCAACGAGCACAAACTGAAGCATAGGAAGTTCCGTCTGAACATGAGGAAGAATTTTTTCACTCTGAGGGTGACGGAGCACTGGAACAGGCTGCCCAGGGAGGTTGTGGAGTCTCCTTCTCTGGAGATATTCAAGACCCACCTAGACAAGGTCCTCTACAGCCTACTGTAGGTGATCCTGCTTCGGCAGGGGGGTTGGACTAGATGCCCCACAGAGGTCCCTTCCAACCCCTTCTATTCTGTGATTCTGTATGAAAGAAATAAATAAGCTTTTCCAAATACCCACAGTATCACATAGGTTTTAGAAATTTCTGAAGGAAGAGACTGGCAGATCTCACTTTCAGTAGTACTGATGCTTGATCAAGTAGAACTTGATGCTTCCCTGAGTACCAGGGAAGCAGCCTCTAGGACATCGAGCTTACTCCTTGCAAGGTTACCTCTTAATTTCTGGTACTTTCTCTGCTAAATTCAGGTGAAAGCTGGATCAGTCTAACTGCCAGTTCGATAAGTAACTGATGCTACAGCTGCTCTTCAGATATGCTGTGGATGCCCTCAATCATCCTGAAGCTCAGGGAAGGGAAGGGATCTTACACTCTCTCAGGGTCTTCCAGTGTCCAGCCTCAGCAATTTGTAGCACGGGACGCTGGCTGGCAGCTTGTGCTTTCAGTTACTTCATCCAACGTTTTCATGTTGAGGCAGGGATTCCTGTTCCTCCAAGCTTTTCACTGCTAACACTAGTTCAGTGTCAATAGTAGTCATGTGCTCCATATATAACCTTCGCAATGCAATTCTCCTATTGTTATTTGGACAGTGAAAAGGGGGGGGGAGGGGAACCAACAACCAGAAGAGGCAGCAGTAAAGTAACTAACAAAACACGAGAATCTGCCTGGCACCTTATTAATGCTTCCTTCAAGTAGCCAAATGCATGTCTCAATAAATCTCATCCATTTCGGAGTACAGTATTTTTCAGCCTTATTATTTCCAATATTTTGCCTGTCATTTCTGAATGGTTTCTCAGAAATAAAAGCTTGTCCTTGAGAAGCAAGAAAAAGTTACTATATTTTCAGCCTGAACCACCTTATAATATAAGCACTGAAATGCTAGGAATAATATAAACTCTACAGTAAAATACAATGATATAGTATACCTAGAAATACCTCAGCTTAATAGGTGTTGTGCCATTAACAGTGAATTTTATGGAAGCTAGTAAATGTAAATCTGTCAGGTAGACAAAGATTTACAGTAATATCCTCTTCAGTGGACGATTTTCATCACATTTAGGACTGTCAGGCAACCAGTGTGTTTTCTTCAGTCGCTTTAGGCTGGATTTTATTTAAAGGCTGGTACTTTCACCTTCAGGCATTCTGCACTGACGACCGAAGCTCTCCAATGCCCTCCTGTCCCTCTTTATAGCTAGAATACAGAGCTCAGGTGACTTTGCACATTCATCCCACTCTTTCCCGGAGAAAAGCCTTACCGTATGTGCTGGTCATCAGACAGACAAGACCCAAATCCATGGCATACACATTTATAAGGTTAAAGCAACGTTTGCAGTACAGCATCTGCATATTCCCAGGAAGCAGAGTGAACGAGCTCTCCTTTTCTCCCAGGCATCTCCCAGAGGGACAGCGGTGGGGTAAGGGGGCGAAAACCTTTGTGGCAGTGAAGAAGCGAGCCTGGAAAGTAGGTATCCACATGGGATGCATCACTGGCCATGAGGATGATACAGGGAACAAGCACTTAGGAGACAATACACACTTTTAAAATGCAAATAATAAAACATCTGTGTCTTCTACCCAGTATAGCTTTCCTTTTAAAACAAACAAAAAAAAAATCACAGAATTTTAAAACAATATTTCATACAAATTCAAGGCTTGCATGGAGCAAAAGTTATGAATCTGAATTAGGTATAACAACGAAGGTAAAAAGCAAACACCTAAACTCAGCCTGGTAGTATGACGGAACACACACACTGCCACCGGCAAAGGCAGGCTGTGTGACGCTGCAGGCAGTCTGAGGGGTGGGCCGGTTGGTTTCATTTCGCTGCTTGTTCTATTTTACCTTTCCCACACGCTCAATGATTTGTCTCGGGCTTCTGTGGGAGCGCAGCAGCGAGGAGGATTTGGCATTTCGGATAGGAAAGCGTTTGCAGAAACACAGGGTAAGCATGCGGGTGCCCAGGCGCTGTTGGGGGGCTGTGAGGTGGCCTCTGCGAAGAGCGGCCGGAGCTGCCCCATGCCGGACATGGCCGGTTCCAGCCAGCTCCAATCGCCCTGCCGCAGGGCATGGCCCAGCCCGGCAGCCATGATGGTGGCATCTCAGAGTGACAGGCTGACAGGCTCCTACAACGGCTAAGCTGCTGCAGAGAAGCTCTTACCTTAAAAAATGGGACCGGAGGGTGGCCTTTGTTCTACATGGACAGCTGGCAACTGCTGAGTGGGTCAGCTGGTGGTGCAAATGTTTCTCCCCAAGTTCACTGAAACAGAGTGAACGTCTCTCCAGTCAGCCAGACGAGCAGGCGGTGTGTGTGGGTGTGAACAACCGGCTCAGCCCAACACAGTGTAAAAATTAGCTAGCAAAAGTATTTCGAAGAGAGCAAGAAGCTTTGGCTGCCCTCAACCCCCATGTGCCTGCCCGGTGCCTGGGGTGCTCCACGCCCCGACGTGAGCGCATTATAGGGACCAGTAATGGGAATCACGCTGGTGTTGTGACTGAACTCTGTATTGCAGTTGCTGTGTTTTGCCAAGGGTATCACTCTGCTAAATCAGAAATCCCATGTAACATCAGCTGTCTTCCAATAAACAAATTCGATGTTAAACATTGCACCCTCCACATGTGGAACACCTGAAGGGAGCTGGTCAAAGAGTATTGCACTCTGGCACTCGGGGAAAGCACACTTAAAAAAAGGCAGCAAGGGAAAAAAAATCTGTGAGGAGCAGTCCTGCAAGCACCAAGGGGAAAGAAGACTGCAGGGAGGAGATGCTCCAGTGCCTGGGCAGCGATCCTCCTGCAGCCCCTGGAGACAGCACGCTGGAGTAGGAACCCACGCTGCAGCAGCCATGGAGGACCCTGCACTGGCACAGGGTGATGTGCCCTGAAGAAGCTGTGGCGAGCCCAAGCAGGGGGCAGAGACAAGCTTTTACGGACCGATCATAACCCCCGTTCTCCATCCTCTGCACTGCTTGAGGGGAGGAGGTGGAGGAGTCTGGAAGTCAGGCATGAGGTTGAGCCTGGAAAGCAGGGGCATGTGGAGGGGGACGTGGTTTATGTATGTCTTTGTTTCTCACCATCCAAATCTATTTTTAATTGGCAACAAAATAAAATAACCTTCCCCAAATTGTGTTTGTTTTGCCTGTGACATGTTACTTTGTCAGTGAAGAAAAAGAAAGAAAAGGCACTAAGTGGTTGCATTTCTGAGAACAATGATCAGCTTCATACCTTAACATTCATTCCGATCCTTTCTTCAGGACCTGGGCCATGCCTGCCACGCAGCTGGTCTTCACCACAGCCAGAAACAGAGGTAGCTGAGACCTTACCATTGCAAATTTGGGTTTGTGGGAGGAGAGGCTGATGCAAGACAAAAAACACTATTGAAAGGTTTAATTCCTTCTGTCATGGCACACCTTTTACCCAAGTATCCATATAAAGACATCAGAATTCTGGAAGCTTTCTCAAGCATGGTGAGAGACACTTTTCCTGTGATGAAAGAGAAGTTTAACAGGAATCAAACTACAATAACAAAGCATGCTGTAGTTTTAATTATATCTCACTATTTCTGCTCTCTTAACTGTCATCAGCGCTACAAGAGCACAATTATATGACACACCATGGGCAACCTAACTATGCAGTACTCGCAGTGCATATTCCAGAAGACGAAGACCTCTAGCAATCACTGCTAAACACAGCGTCTAACTGTGCTAATAACTGAGGTAAAGTATCTTTGTACCACAGCACTCCAAATGCAGGAAATCTTGAGCCAACAAACTCCTTAAAAGCTGAGCACTTACAGGCTTAAATCTACTTCTGATCAAGAACTTCAAAAGTGCCTGATATCCAAAAGGAAGCCTGCCATGTACTTCCTGCAGAGAACCCTCTATCTTCTTCAATTCTAATTAATCTTTCAAGCTGCTTCACTTCCAGCTGGAAAGAAACAGCAGATAAATACCTGCATCTTACAGGCTTATTCACAAAACAGCATTTTCCCAAACCAGTTAGCATCTCTGCCATTCCTATAAACTCAGAGTTTTGGCATAAAAGCCCATAAATTATTCACTAGCAACACTTCCTAAATAATGCTTACAATTACCAGTGAAACTTACAGTATATTCAATTACATCCTGTGGTACTGAATCCAATAACTATGCATTTTCTGTGTTAAAACTATCTCGAAGATAAATTTGAATACATGGAAGCAGTAGCATTTAAAGTAAATTAAAATACTTTGCAGTTTTACTTTTCACCACACACACTCTAATTAGCGTTCCATTTAAAGGCTTTTTCTCTATTAAAGTTTCACCACTTAAAATTCTGCTTTGACCACAGCCTGTTAGGCATCTCCTGTCGCTTTCACAGTGTGTTTCAGTGGTACTAAGCTTAGACTTATAGATTGCAATACCAGAAGAGTTCATTACAATCTTTAGTCTTTCTTTCCACATAAGATGGCTGAATTTAAATACGACAAATGACCATAGCTCTGCCACATCCCTAGATGGGTAGCTCCAGTAGTTATTTACCTTTTACAATGAAAAGTCCGTTCTTTATTTTGATTTTTCTAACTGTCCTAATTGCATTGCTAGAATCCTACAACACCTTTGTCATCCAACAGGCCCCCAGAGAAGGACAGCTTCTTTTTATAGCCTCACCAACCTTGCTTCCTCTTCCTTTTCTGAAAACAGTTTTATGAAAATGTTTACAATGGGAAATGGAGCCATCTGACTCCTTCACTTTTGAAGGTACACTGGATCTGGAAGCTTTAGTTCCCTTTCCACTATTTTGCATGTTTATTTTGTTCCATGCATAGTGAATAACAATTGCTTAGTTAATACTTTGTCACATACATTCACAATTACATGCACACAAATTAGATTGATTCCCTAATCCCAACTGCCTCCTATCTGTATTTAAAAACCTGCTTGGACAAACAGTTTGCAATTCCTGTTGCAACTTGGGAGGAATTAGTGAATAAAGATTTCCTCACTTGTCTTGCTTCAGGAACACAATTCCAAATGCAACATCAGATGTCCTAGAAAATAACCGTGTAGCATTTATTTCATATTTCCTAGAGTAATGCGATTAAATTATTAAAGGAAGAATTTTTTGACACATGCTTATATGACAGAGTCAAACAGAATCAAATAAATGAAAAATCTACGGCTACTCAAAAGCAATCACACAAACATGGATACTCCATATCCTTTATTCACATTCTGTGTCCATTCTTCAGCATTTTTCCTGGGATGCTGTTTAAAGCATCCTGAGATGGAATATTTTTGCAATTTGGGCCATTTTGTTGCTAGGAAAAGGACACAAAAAAAGGAATAAGACTATCAATTAACTAAAAGTTTTCCTTAGACCCTTTTGAAATAAAATCAAATCAGGAATAGAGCAAAGATAGGACAGTTCATCCGTAAAGGAGACTGTTTCCAAGGGCTCTAAAGAAAACCTCTGAAGACAGAATTACAGTAATGCTCTCCACACAGCACCATAAATCCACACAGAGCTTTACTTTCCATAACAGCACCACTGAAATCAGCAGATCCATCCATAATTAAGGTGCAGATCGAAGATTAAGCCATAGTGGGATGAACTGGAAGTCCACGTTTTCTGAACTATATGTGGATATGTTTTGTAATTTTTTTCACATTTTCAAAAATTAATACATAAATTAATTTGAAATATGTGCACTACATGTTCTGCTTATAATTTATCTCCACACATCGGCAATATTTTATATGACCCTGCCTGAATTTCCATGCAATACATAGGTGTGGAATCCCCTCAACTCTGTGTATTTATTTGCAGAATTTTTTCCTGTAGGTATTGATGTCAAGTGTCAATTTCCTGAATGGCAGTGTATTTAAATTGCTTTCTTTATTGGTCTGAAGAACTCCTAAGGACTTGTGGGAAAGAAAGCGGGGGCAAGGAAACCATAAGAAGAAAACCACCACCTTTTCTACACCTCTGTATTAACTGTTCATAGAAATAACAGTTGTTGCTCTGTCAAGGCTGAACTTTGCAGGGAAACTTCTCTTAAGGAATTTTATTCTGTGATTATATCCCCTGGAGCATAAATTACAGAATAAATACAGGGCAGCTGCTGGGATTTAGCGTCATCTGTTGTGATGACTGGGTGGCTCAGTCCATTGGAAAACTACAGTATCCTGTCGCCCTGCATACTGCCCTTCAGGAATTGCAATTTCACAGTTTGATTCCCAGCACTGCCTTGCAGGGCTGCTACCGTAATAAGTTTCTGGATCTTCACACACTATGCGAAAGACTCTCCTTGCTGTAGTTTCCCAATACGGAATGCAAAAAAGCACTAGTGGAAAAGGTAGTTAAGATAAAGCAAATCAACAGTGGGAGGACAGGAGAAAGCACTCTGAACACTTCACCAGAGGCAAACGTGGACTTGTCTTTTTCTTCTGCTACACTGTCATTGTCTTTTTGTCTTCTGCATTATTATTTCAGAGCACCAACACAGCTGCTCTTACACAGCTAAAGTGCAGGTATCACTTGGGGAAATGGGGAATGTTGTATTTTTGTATGGGTCGTGAGTACTAATTGCAAGCCATGACTTTATGCACTGGGAAGAGCAACTAAACTGAAAGAACCAGGAATAAGTGAACCAGGAAACCTCAGCGGAGGAGAAAAAACAATTTCATGCACACAAGCTTTACAATAACTTTTTTATAAAACCATTCATATTTATTTTCAGAGCACTCCAAACATTATTCCTGTAAGTATCTTTTGGTCAGATAAAGAAACTTCGTACTTGGTGCAACCTCTTTCATTAACTGCTTGTCTTTTGCACTTTACATAACTGAGTTTGTTGACGGTAGAGTGACACCTTAATAAAGCAGGGCTGTAAACCTCAGTCATCTTTCCCAATGGCTGCTAAAATCTCGAGAACATTTGTCCAGGACAACTACATTTTTCTGTAGCCAGCAGTAAGAATATAGCTGTATGTTTGGCTTCAAACCTTTTACTTTCCAGAAAAAAAAAGAAAAATAAACCTATGGATAACAGAAGGAAGATGGTGGTGGCCATTTCATTCTTAGACTTTGAGATTTGCTGTAATTTGTTGTTTCAAAAGCACTTCTGTTATTTAAAAAAAAAAAAAAAATTATGGCTACTCTACAAATGACAGCTGAAAAGCACGAGCAATTCAGTACATTTAATATATAAAGGCAGATATACAAAAGGGTGAGTACAGTTTTGGAACGCAGAACTACTTGCTAAAGATCCCTCACACACAGAAAAGGCAGAATATTAGTAAAAGGTATCTTCTAATCATATCTGCTGTAGGGAATATTACAAAAAACAGTTCAACAGTTCTGCTATAAATTGAACAGGTAGCAGAGAAGAGGATCACTCTCCTCACAGAAACAACAGTACCAGTAGAAAACACATATGTAGATCCAGATTAAGATCCCAAGCCAAAACACTCTTCCCAGGGAAGAATGGAATTTAAAAAAGCCCAAATGAAACAACTTCAAAAAAGACCAGGTTCAAAGAGTGCCCTGAACAATTACTGCAGCCTTTTAGAGAGTGAAATGACATAAAGCAAATGTCCTATATTGTTGGTGGTTTTATTTTGGGGGGGGGGGCAGGATGGGAAAATAGAGGTCTAAGCCAACATTAATAATTGGAAAACTAAAAATGCATGGATAAATCAGTGTATGTAAACTATGTAGAAGTATCCAAACGAAGAGAGATGCAATTGTAACCCGGTTGCTTGCTCTGTCAAGCAGAAACAAAAGCAAAAGAACTAACAGGCAGGATAGGAAATGAGCATACAAACCGGCTAAAGCCAGGATTTCTCCTAATATCTGATTGAAATTTCCCATGCTATTGCCCCGTGTGCTATCACTGTGCACCAGGCTGTGTGTCTCCCCCCTACCCCCCAGCAGACAGCAGTAGGGGCTCCCTCCCTTCAGCCTTCCCTTCCCCAGGCTGACCAAGCCCAGCTCTCACAGCCTCTCCTCACATGCCTCATGCTCCAGCCCTGACCAGCACGGTGGCCCACCATTGGGCTCGGCTCAGTACCTCAGCCTTTCTCTTGTACTGGGGAGCCTCAAACTGGGCACAGTGCTCCAAGTGTGGAGTCACCAGTGCCAAATGGAAGGGAAGATCACAGTCTGCTGTCTCTACTCCCACTGACAGCCTAGGATGTGACTGGCATTTGCAGAAAGTCATGCTTGTGCTTGCTGAGCTCCAGGATGCTCCTGCCAGCACATTGCAGCTTGTTCAGGCCCCTCCAAAAGGCTGCCCTGCCATCCTGCATAGGCCTTAGTTTAGTACCATACGTGCATGTGTGAACTGTATTTCATCATCTGGATTGCAAATACAGAGATGAACAGTATTGGCATCAGTGTTGATCCTTTAGGGAGACCACTCATACAACTTAATGTGGCTGATCATCACCCTTTGAGCCTGATCATACAGCCACATTTTACCCACTTCATTATCCACTTGTCCAACCCATCTCTCCCCAATTTAGCTACAATGGTACAATGGGAGAACACCTCATTTCATTGCAAGGAGTACTCAGGGCAGACATGATTTGCTTTAGTAAACCTGCATTTGCTGTTTCTAGTTACTTTCTCATTCTTCGTGTGCCTGGAAACAGTTTCCAAGAGGATTTTATCCATAGTTTTCCCAGTGCCTGAAGGGAGGGTGACCAGCCTGTAGCTCCCCAGATCCTCCTTCTTGCCCTTCCTGACAACAGATGTGAAGTTTGCTTTCCTCCAGCAAAATCCCAGTCCCCATGACCTTCCCAAGATAACAAACAGCATCCTTGCAGTGACATCGGCCAGCTTCCTCAGCAACCCTGACTACATCCTTTTTGTACCCAGGAACTGGTATATGTCCAATAGGCTCTCCATAGGTATCTCTGGTAGGACAGTGGATAGCACCTCCAGAGGAAAAGGGCTCTGCAGTGCAAGCTAATCTTCCAACACTGGCCATCTTTCTGTTCTGGAAGTGAAGTATGGCCATCTTTCTTTAAGTTTCTCTTCAATTTGTTCAAATTGATAGAGCAGGGCAGGTAAACGGAGACAGTGCAGAATGGATTAAATTCTTCACTTAACCAGAAAAGCAAACACACTTATTTCTCCCTGAATTTGTCACGAAAAAGATCCAGAGGACTTGAAGCTAACACTACAACTTTAGAAACATCGGTGTGCTAAAATACAGGCATGAAGAGCTCCCTAAGGAATATATTAGGGTTTTGTTCAAAACTTGGATTTCATTGCTCTGCTTCTTCAAAGAAGCATCTCTTTCCCACTCCATCCTCCAACAAGAGCAACAGATTTGGGATTGAAAACAATGGGAACAGCACTGGGGCAGGGATAGAGATGTGGAAGAAAATGATGAAAATAGAGCTGTCCTTCCACTACACATGGGTAACACTCTGCCAGCTTCTCCAACTACAATGTCATATAAACAGCATTCTGAATTAACTTCAGAGATTTTTAATTTCTAATTTCAAATTAAACCTCCTCTAAATGCCCACCCACTTTAAGAAAGACAATTCAATTAATTCTCTGGAGTTATATTTGAAGAGACATGGCAGCCACTCCCTTAGGGATAGGTAATCAGCGTGCTGTCCAAATGAGACGACTAGGGGAAAACAAGCACTAGGGATGCTAAAGCCTATTTTGTGGTTACTTTGTGTCATCTGAGGTGAACAAAGCAGCTAAGAATGAAACTGTTCCATCAGCTTTAAAAGCTGTTAAGTGATCACCATATTTTGTTTCCTTTTAGTATCACTCCTGACTGTCTCAGTGTCTCCGAAATTCACAACTCTATTTGCGGTAACATTATTTTTACCAATTTTGCTCACTTCACAAGGAAGACTCATGATTTCCTTTCACCCAAAACTAGACAAAAGTTTTGGCAAAGATGGTATTACAAGAGGCCATATGAGAAAAACTCAAGGCATCTGGACATCTTCAGCACATCTCTTGCATTTGAAGGACATGTCATTTGCCAAACCAGTCTAGACATTAATCTTGAGCATAATAAATTCTACCTGCCTAATTCTGGTCATGACATAACTCCCACTCTACAGTTCACTATTACTTAATTTTCCACATCTGATCTGGATTTTGCTACTCCAGAAACATTTAAATACCTCATTGAATATTCAAAGGATCACTAAGCCATCAGTCTACAGTAGGGGCCAAAACTTCATTTACTTTCTTTTCTTTAATCTCCCGGACTTTAATTGCCATATTGACAAAAAAGAAACAGTTGTTTACCTTCTAAAGTCTCAGGAGTGCCTGCCAAATTAATCCTTTTAAGCAGTGTTTCTTCAGCTCCAGAAACAACTAAGTAGCATGCAAAGCAGCAAGATACTCCCTTAAGAGGCAGTAAACATACACACTGCTTCAAAACTAACCTTGACTATTATAACTTATCAAAGATTTGTTCTTTCCTATTTCATGTAGTCCAGAGGTTCCAAAAGGTGTGTGGTTTCTTAAAGTAGTCAAGAGACTTTGAAACTCTTGTTCAAAGCAGTTTTGTTACCTCCATACACGCAGTGGCCAAAAGACACACAGGGGTAGAGGTGGAGCAGTGTTATCTAAAGAACGAGTTCACAGAAACTTAAAGCACAGAGGGCAACATTATTTGTAATTAAACTCCTGGCAAACATGAAAACGACCTGCACATTGCAAAGCCAAGCAATACTCTAAAGGCTATGGAATAGTACTACTAAAGTCTGTGACACTGTGTCCTAAAGTACTGTACATTTTAGAGCATAAATACTTTTCCTCCCCAAGACTGACTTGTCATCCACTCTGTTGATAAATGTTGAGTTGGAATTTTGTACATAAACTGACTCTTGCCTTATAACTGAAACACTTAAAAAATCTGTTTGTTTCCTCTTACATGATGCTTGCACTTCAGCTGCAAAGGAAATCTGCTGCAAAAAAAAGGACAAGTTATTCATGTTTCAGTACCAACCTGGGAGCACATTGATGGGCTTTAGTTACAATCAGCAGTACAACTGAAGTACCTTGAATGATTTGCAGCTGTTCTCCGCCCTTGCCCTGTACCTGTGCTGAGGTAAGCCCAGGATCCCTTGAGACAGTCTTTCCCATTGTATCTGCAGCAGGAAATACACCCAATATAGTTCTGCCAGAACTGAAGCAGCTGGTTAATGGAAGGAAGTTTAAATCAAGAAGCAGCTGCATATTTAGATGCAATTCAGCATACGGGATGTAATACAGCGACTTTCTTTGTATCTTAAGGCCTCACCTTTTTTTAAGGATCTCAGCAGAGCTTTTATATGGGCCCTTACTGCCACCTCTAAATTTCACTTACTCCCAGTAGTTCTCCCCAGCATTAATTTAGTCTAGGAAATTTAAGAGCTTTTTTGCAATAAGAAGGCTGTAACAAAGGTAAAAGGGAAACAAATTTGAGAGGAAATACATGAGGAAGGAGGCTTTTGGTGCTGCCTAAGTTCTGAGAAAGGTCAATGGAATAAAAGGATGCCAGACTGCCATCTTATCCCAAGGGTCACAAGAACTTATATGGTTGCAGCCAACACAACAGAATTTCTGCTCAGTTTCAGTAATATTGCTGCACTTACTGTTACCAGTATCAGGGTTATTGCGTAGCCATAGTTTTAGTCCTAGCAAGAACACTTGTAGCAGAAGTGAAATCAGGAGTGCAAAAGGACACATTTTGTCAGTGGCAAGCTTTGTTTAGACATGTATAGTCAGGAACAGATTATGCTATTGAACGGCTGGAAGGCAGCCTTCCCATAACTCTCAACGCAATATTTGAAAGCTTCTTAAAATATATAAGAAGATGCAACACTGAACTTACAAAAGGAGTCTCTCTTCTTCTCACAACAAAAATGTAAGCAATGTCTTAGGTATATGTCTTTTCAGGCAAGTAACACTACAGAAGGTTGCTACAACCTTACTGTTTAGGATACAGTGCCAAAAAATAGGTTTCTTTTCATTTTGCCTATTAATTATGTCAAGATTATTAAAAGAAAAATGAGCTCTTTTGGAAAAACAATTTAGGATAACATTTCCCCCCTGGAATGTGACTATTTTCTGTCTTTATGGACTTCTGCAGCTTCAGAGTGCACACAGCTATTTGCATTCTAACTGAGCAAGTAATAGGCTAAAAATAGTGTTGAAAATCCACTCTGTGGATACTGAAAAGTGCTCTAGGAACTTTACATTTAAGCCCATGTTTTTTCTAGCAATTATAGGCAGTGTCGCAGAAAAAAAACCTAGGGCTTATCACTCTTTGCAGAGGAGGTGTTTCCATTTGCAAGAGAAATCATCTGTCTCTCATACATATTAATGCACCTGCTTGCCTGCACATGTCCACTTCAGATTCTTGGTAGCCTTCCTGTCTTGATGTCTATCCCTTCACCAGGGCTGCAAACAAAAGAATATACAGAAAGTGGAACTGCATTTGCCTTCCAGACACCATCAGTGAAGATTGTTCTTCAGTGTTTCTAAAGTCCCACAAGTTTTAAATTTGATTCCTTGTATGACAACCCCTTTTCTGCATAGTCCACTACACTAACTATGCACTGAGAAGGCTGGTTTAGACAAGCACCAAGAAATCTACAGACCTGAGTGCAAGGTATAAACCAAAAGATGATAAAATCAGATTGGCAAAAGACTGCCAATACTGGAAAGTCTACCAGAAAGCAAGATGGCCATGGAAGCCAGTGACAGCAGTCAGAAATGAGGACTGCTCTGAGAATGGGTTATTCAGATGGCTGGTGCTGTTTGTACACCGGCTAAAGGAACCCTGAATTTAGAACAACTGTGCACATTACAAATATTTATATTTTACTGTACAGGGCAAATGGTAGCTAGAGCACACTGTGGCATAGCAGTTATGGCTAAGCTCCCTAACACAAACCAGAAAAATTCCCTCATTCATTGATTAATTTTTTCATTTCAGTGCATCCCACTGACCCCTGAAAACAAGATTGGTCTCCCCACCAGTTGTCAAAACATGAGAGCTTTCTGAGGAGATTCAAGATCCAAGTCACGACAGGCTATTTGCATCTCCATCACATACAAAGAGGAACACAACACTGAAGATGCCATCAACACAGCTCCGTGGTAAAGAAGCTGCTGTTGAGAGTGTGGATCCTACAGAGAACCAGTTTCTTTCTCCAACAGTTTTATTTTTGATTATTGAAAGGGAGAAAAATACATGTTAGAGAAAAGGTATTAAGGAAAGGTTTCCACTCAGCTTTTCAAAAAGAAGCCTTCTGGTTGGAGGCTTTGAGCAATGCAGAAGATCTCTGACGAGTCCCTAGGCTGTGGGAGAGTGGCCCCTACCTGCAGCTTTCATGAGATTTGTCTGGCAAACCTGGGCTACCCAAGTGTTATCTTGATAAAATATATGACTCCCACCAAAAAATGTGTTTAGACCCTATCTCCCCCACACCCCCAGACACAACTGTCTCTCTTACACAAAAGCAAAAGCAGGAAACCCTCAACGTAGGAGTCAGCAGCAGCAAAGTGGAGCTTTTGTTTGTTTCCCTGGATTCTGCTTCCAGGGCACACAAGGAGGACTACCTCTCACCATTACTGTGGCAGAAGCTGACAAGGCAAGTGGTTCTCACATTCTCCGAGCTTTAGAGTAGAACATGGAAAGTACCTTATCTCACAGAAAGAAGAGATGATTTTATTTCACTTACTGAGCCCTTTCAAAAGGTCAATTAGAAGCAGAATCAACAAACAAAACCAGAGAAACCACCTATCATTATGGTACCAGCTAGACAACGGATCGGGCTAAAGTTTGCATTGCATTGAACTGAAGGAGCAACAGCCGCCTCACACCAGCTAGAATAATCTATGACAGTCTCTGTAAGAAGCGATGAAGAGTGTAAACACCCTGACAGCAGAACCAGTTTGAGTAGTGCAACTGTTCAAAATTGTGACTTGTGCAATTTTCTGTACAGGAGAAGTTTTGTTTGACTGCCTGGATGCTACTCTACAGGTATTTAACTAATTGCTCTGTAAATGCTTTGGGGTGCTTGCCTCAGGCACCAAAGACACTTGACCAACCCAATTATTATTCACAGAATCACAGAATGTTCGGGGTTGGAAGGGACCTCTGTGGGTCATCTAGTCCAACCCCACTGCCGAAGCAGTCTGTTATTCTGCCCCAACACACTGATATATTGCCATATTCCTATCTTCATCTGTGCTTCCAAAAAAAAAACAACTGCCTCGCAAGACTGATTCTGTCCCCAGCTGCATCAAAGAAACCAACCACTTTACCCAGGATATTACATTTCCAGCTCAACAGTTAAGTTCACTTTCAGCAACCTGGCTTCCTTATTCTCTATGTTGTCACCATAAAGTGCTAGAAAAAACAGTAAAACCCTCATAACAAACAAAAACCAAACAAAAATCAACCCCATACAACCGCAACACCCACAGGCCCTCAAAATGCCTACTCCCATTTCCTGCTCCATTGAGTGTGCTGCTTTTACCCTCTCCTTTTCAGAAAGGAAAGCAACCATTTATGAGCACATGGTTAGATCTGTTGTCTCCCAAACAATCAAGTCTCTCATAGCAGAGAGTTCTCCTTTAGGAAAGTTTGTTGCTAAATGTCAGTTGAACAGCAGCGCAACATTTGGTTCAAAACTGCTGCCCTTTTCTGAGATTCGACACCTATCCTGATTTCAGTGACCCTCTAAGTCTAGCCACCATACCAGCACTGAAATACTTCTCTTTTGTGTCTTTTGGCTATAAATATGGTTGTAGTTATTTTATTTAAATACTTTATTGAACCAGATTGCAAACTGACCGAAAGAATCAAAAAAAGAATTCTTCAGAAAAAAACTAATCAGCGAACTTTATACTGGGGGTCTTCTCTCCTGGGAAGGTTAGTTCAGGTATGTCAAGGTGGAGAGTGACATACCGCTGTACCCCTTTTCAACCTGACCAAGTTACCATGTTAGCATCTCTTCTGAGTGGCACTAGCTTTCTGCTAAGCAGCTGATACTGGTAAACTGTTTAGGACTAGTTGGACTACTAGTTGCAGTGATCATCAGTCTTTCTTGCTGTGCTGTTTCTCTCTGTAGCAGCTGAACCAACATATCTCAGCTGAACATTTAACGTTACAGGCAGTAAGCCCACGAAGTATGCCAAGTTGCCAGTGTTAGCATAAAGCACTAACATAGTGCCACAAGAGTCATTCTTATGGTGAAAAAGACAACTATGGTAAGAAAAGTCTTGTTTGGGCTTTTTCTTCCAAGCCGGTTATTTTTTAATTTACTTGCTACTGACACTACATAGAAATGTCTTGGCTCTTTCCAAGGAGAACAATGTCTGTACCAGTGACCCGAGTTGTGCCATAGAGAACACAACAATAGGAGATGTCTACAATACATGGGAGATGTCAAAACTATACGAAATCATGCTTTTGTTTTCTGCATGCTCCAAAGTAAACACCTCTAGGATTTTTGTCATCAACAGTGACAGGCAGCCACTTTGCTTCCTTTCATGTCTGCTTGGATTTCTACTATACTGTTTTCTCCAACGTATTGCCCTACTTTTGGTAACAGCAGGGCAAAAGCATACAAAGAGAATAAACAAATTGTCTCTCCTTGAATCTCTTGGGAAAGATTTATGCCCCAGCTGGGACAATGGTAGCAAGACCCAGAGAGTCAGGCAAGGAGGGACTGGAGCCCAGCAGATAAAACCTCGTGAAGACTGACTACAGGTTTTGCCTGTGTGCTATCTGCTGTTTCCAGAATCCGGAAGAAGGACACATGGCCATGACGGCAAATGAGAAATATCCCCACAAATGAGCTATTAATATGAGAGAGGAGGTGTTATGCAAATTAACAGCTGCATAACTGATTTCCTAACACAAGCCTCATCAAAATGTGCAAACTTGCAGTTTTGTAACCATACCAAAATCAGCAGGCTAAGAGACCACACACAAGAGCACTTTTTAGAGTAGCATATCTTAGTTCAATGGTATTGACTGAAACAATTAAAATCTTCATTAAGCTATAGGCACAGAGTTAACCCTGTAAGTTTGAGACAACTAATTTAGAAGAACTGCAGATATTTGGCAAATCATACTGATTAGCTCATCTAACATAACCGGATAATCTTTAGAAAGGCAGATGTGTACCATGCAATGATTTTGCTTTGAGTCTGTCTCACTAGAAACTATTGCCATATAAACTGTTTAATGTAAAATTAAATGTAGTTTGTTGTGGCCTTTTTTCCTCTGGCCACACAGTTCACAAGTCACTTTTAAAGCAGTTCTCTATCAGAAACATACTCTGCCTATGTTTTGATCAGAAGAGATTTAAAAAACAAAAAAAAGTGGGGCTAAGAAATTCCCTTTCTTTTGCTTTTTAAAAGCAAGATGACAGTTGTATAAGCTTTCCCAATAACAACATTTTTTTTGCAAAACAGAATATAAAAGAACAAAGCTATAAACACTCAAACAGCATGTATAGCATTATTGTTTTCCTCTGTCTTTTTCAAAGATTTATTGTCTTTGAAGATACTGCCGCTCAACAGTTCACCACAGTAATGTCACATAATGCTGACAACCCAGTCAAGGCTCACAGGAGAAATAAATAATGAGAGCAAGTTCTTGAAACAGAGTTGACATGAACGAGATTCCCTTGACTTTACAGTTCCTCCACCTGAGTCTTTATTGCTCTGCCTGGAAGCAGTGAGATATTGGAATATGCTGTGGGGCCTGTTAACTCACTGGCCTGTGGCCAGCGCAATGGATGTAATATATCTCTTTGTTCTATTTATTATGCAATTCCTGAGCTTGCTGGTCCAAACATTCCCGCATATTAAACATTCCACTAGATAACTACAAGCAAAGTACTGTTGCATTACACGTCTTTTTAAAAAGGTAATCTTAATTTTGATAGGTCTTTATATTCCAATTTCTTAAAACTGTTGGAATTCAGCTTGTAATATTAATATGAAATCACTGCCTGCTGAAAACACATTGTGAAGGCGGCAGCTCTGGAACAAGTAAGAGGACCAGCTGTCAGCAGGACATTGCTTCTTCCACTTACAACGTGATGAAGGAAGTGGTATTTGTATTCACTGTTCAAAAACATTCCAAAATCCATACCAGTTCTCCAGGGGGATTGACGTGTGTTATTGGTGCTTCAATATCCAGTTAATTTTGTCCTAAAATATTCAAGTCATCTGGGTAAGAATTGGAAAAAGACGCAAAGAAGCATGCATGCCTGAAAGACAGAAATAGTAACCCAGCCTACATCCTACATGGGACTTCCAGGCAAGGATTTTTGGTCCCCTAGTTTTTTCCCCGACATCTGTTCCTGAAAAGTTAGACAGAAAAATCAGAATGCAGGAACACCCTTCTAATAGAATAAAAATAATACCTTCCCTCTGCTTCTTTGCTGCACATAGAATACCAGAATAGGGTTGATTTAGTGGATAAAGATATCTCTTCAGGCTTTTCTCAGATCTGCCACAGACTTTCTCTTTGACCTAGAAGAAGACATACTTAAGAGGACAGATCACCTGCTGTGTGCTCCTGTGCCCCAAGGAAGGGAAAAAAAAAAGGGGGAGTGGGGGAGAGAGAGAAACTTACCATACATCTGTGATACGAAGGAAATTTGAAGCTGAATCAAGCAATACATTTTTTTTATTCTGGAAATGTCTGGATTAAAAACTCTTTAATGTAAGAAAAACTCCAGATGAACAGTTGTTTAGGCAGGGGTTAAAATCAAGAGGATCTGCACAGTACTCATTGGAAAAAAGTATACTACGCAGACACAAAACAGTGGTATAACGGCTTGTGAGGGAGCTGTGGGGACTGAGAAATAAATATTAAAGTAGCTAGCACAATTGGCTCAAGAGCTTTCTTTCCTCTTTTATCCCCAGCGCTTTTCCCACATGTGTCTTCTTCCAGGAAGTACACAGGGTGGTAACAGGCCCTCTTACACCCTCTTTAGCCTACAGCACATAGGTGCAATGATCTATTACAAAGAACGTAAAGAAAGCTTTTGGTCAGCATGTGTTAGTTCATAAGCAAGAGCAGGGGAGGTGCGTGGGCCATGGAGGACCAGCCTTCTTGAACAGCAAGACAGGAAGGGCAGAGCAACACTAAAAACCAGCAGAATGTTTTACTAATTCAAGAAAGGAAAAACTTCAGCTGAAAATCCTCTGGCTTTGTAATGTTTGTCAAAGTCTGAACTGCAACTTCATTTAGGAATGAAGAAGTGAATGCTAACAGAGGGAAACAAACAAATGAACAAAAACCAAGCAAAGAATCAGCAGTAAAGTGGAATGATAAAGGGGAGCGGCAGTGAGGAGGAAAAAAAAATTCCTTGGATACAAACTTGCTTACAACCGTCTACACATTTTTTAAATGACTATCCCCAGTTTATCTCACCTTCATTTAAGAATAAGATGATTCGCGTCTGTTACAGGCAAAAAGCCTACATGCAGAAGTTAACATACAATAGCTATTGCCATGCTAGCTTACCTCAGCAGCTATCAGTTCATGTAGGCATGTCCTTAAATACATTTCATTATTATTATCACCTTCCAAGGCAGCATAGCATTGCAAAATTTCTTTGACTGTAATTAAACAGATCATTTCCTTTTATTTAATACTGAAAAGCAATAAGATGTTATTAGCAGGTGGAAGTTTTAATGCCAGTTTATTAGTAGCACTGACTTGGTGCCTGCTGATAGTTACTGTGAAGGCCAAAAGGTTAACAAGCATCGGCTGGGATCAAGAAGCTTGCCAGGTGTTTTCCTTGTGGTTGATGGAGTAAAGCCAATTGACATTATCAGTTTAAAAACCAGCCACCAGCAACTCTTCATTTCAACATGGAACATCATTTTCATTTAAAAAAAAAAACAATTTTTCATGTCTGTTGCTGCAACAACTGTCACATAATTGGTAATAATTAAAGCCAGTAGCAGCTAGCTTTCTATATGACTTCAACAGCTTCCTTACAAAGTAGTAGTGCAAAGAAAGTATAGCACTTCAAAATAGTAATGATCTATTCAATAAAACAAAGTTTCACAGCTTTCTGAATTTTGTAAGCAATATTCAAGGCACAGAAGAGGTGTTAAAAATTTTCCAGACAGCTTTTAATTACCTAATTTATATCTGTAAACAGTTGTAATAAAATAACAAAAATGTGATTAAATATGAGGCAGGCAGCATGGATAATAAAACAAATGCATACTGATGTTTTAGACTGAATACACAGGTATTTGGTCCAAAATAAAGCAGATGGCAAACCAAATACATAAGCATCCACTTTATCTTGCAGTTCCTGTGATTCTCTGATTACTTTTATTTATTTTTGGTATTTCAGCACGTCTGTAAAGTTAGGCAGATGAAAGACAGAGGTGACAGATTCATGTTCTACAAATTCATTGTCAGACGAAAAAAACCCAACCAAACAAAATTATCCTATGCATAGCAGTGTGCTTAAAATCACATCCATCAAACCCAAACAAATGATGTTACCTGAGTATTCAGGTTGTTCCCTTGTACTTCCTCCTGTGTAGGACTAAACCCTAGAGAGTTTGCCAAAGCATGACTTCAGCCTTTTAGGGCTGTCCTTTTGAACACGTATGTGTATATATATACATATATATGCACATGTGCTCATGAACATGTATCTATGTACACTTAGGATATACACACCTATACACATTTTCATCAGTATTTAGCCTCAAAGATCTTTTGCCATGAAGACGTTAACAGGAAAAAAAACATAATTATGATATGGTTTGATTAGTTGTAACTTCAGCTCATTTTTTAAAGTATTTCAAAGGGTCCCAAAAGCCAGAGTGAAGTTCTCGCTATTCTGATACCAAAAGCAGCTTTGATAAAGTCAGGATTTTACACCCAGATACCTAACTCCAAACAGAAAGAATAACCATTGTGGGCAGGGAGAACAGGGGGATTCCTGTGCAACAGAAGCATTTGAAAACTCTTTTCCAGATGAATTCTGCTCCCTAAGGAGGTGCTTGTATCTTTAGGCGCTTGCCTTGCCAGCGTTGCAAATCATTTCAGGCAATTTATTTGAAAATCCTTACATTAAAGTGTTCAGCTTCATTCCCTGCCTGTCCATTGTACTGCATTTTCTGTTCAGAGCCCCATCAGTCTTACAGTGCCGCTAATGACAACAAAACACTCTGTTTTCTGTAGAAATTTCAGAAAGGTAAAGTTGTAGTATCCTGCAAGGACAAAGAGTACATCAGAACAAGCCTTGGAGTATGTGATAATTGTGGCACGAAGAAAACAACCTTTCTGGGCAACTTGTTCCAGTGTTTGTCCTTCTTGACAGTGAAAAAAAAATTAGTATCAAGTTTGAATTTTACAACTTCTGTTCATTGTCTCTCATCCTGCCACTGTGCCCCTCTGAAGAGGGTCTGGCTCCGTCCCCCCCACACCACCAGCAGACAGCAGCAGGGGCTCCCTCCCTTCAGCCTTCCCTTCCCCAGGCTGACCAAGCCCAGCTCTCACAGCCTCTCCTCACATGCCCTGTGCTCCAGCCCTGACCAGCACGGTGGCCCACCACTGGGCCCGGCTCAGTACCTCAGCCTCTCGCTTGTGCTGGGGAGCCCCAAAGTGGGCACGGAACGATCTCACCACTGCCACATGGAGGGGAAGGATTGCTTGTCTCAGCCTGGTGGCTGCACTCCTGCTAACAGCCCAGGATGGCATTGCTGGCTTTTGCTGCAAGCGCACACTGATAACGTGTCAACTTGTGGTCCGTTGTGACTCCAGGTCTTTTCTCCAAAGCAGTTTTCTCTGCTGTGGGCCCATCCTGTGCTTTTGCATGGGGTCATCCCAGCACAGGGGTGAGCTCCTTGTGCTGAACTCCTGGAAGTACCAGTCAGCCCAGCTGTCCAGCCTGTTGAGGTCCTTCTGAAAGGCAGCCCTGTCCTCGAGCACAGCAAGAGCTCTCTCCAACTTAGTGTCATACATTTGCTGAGAGTTCACTGTATCTCATTATCCCGGCTGTAGATAGAGAGGTTAAACAACATTAGCATCTGCGTCAGTCTCTGAGATGCCGCTAGCAATCAACCGTCCATTTGTGTCATTGATCACGGTATTCTGAGTCCAGCAGTCGTGCCTGTTTTCATCTACCTTATCATCCACCTTATCATCCACTTGTGAAGTCCCTGTCTCACCAGTTTAGTCACAACAACAATACTACCACAGATGGTGCCAAAGGCCTTGCTGATGTCAAGACAAACACCACAGTCACTCAACTCATAGTAGGAGACAATCCAAGCATGCATGACTTGCCCTAGGTAAATCTGCACTTGCTGTTTCCAGTCACCGCCTTCACGTGCCTGGAAATGGCTTCCAGGAAGATTTGCTCCGTAATCTACCCAGAGCCTGAAGTGAAGCTGAGTAGCCTGTAGCTTCCCAAATCCTCCTTCTTCTTGCCCTTCCTGACAACAGATGTGAAGTTTGCTTTCCTCCAGCAAACAGGAACCTCCCCTGATCCATGACCTTTCCAAGATGATAAGACAGCGTCCTCACAATGATATTGGCCATCTGTCCCAGCAACCTTGGATGCAACCTCTCTGGACTGTCTGTGGACTTCTGCATAACCAGCTGGCTTGTGTTACCTAGCTCTGTCTTCTCCTGGACATAATGCTTCTTTCCAACACACTAGCAGGCTCTGTGACCTGAGAAAGCTGAGGGCAAACCTTATCAGTCAAAACGGAGGCAAAAAAAAAGGCATCAAGTACCTCATATTTTTCCTCTGTCCTTCATCACTAAGTCTTCTGCCCCACTGGTAGTGCATTCGTGTTTCTTTCCTTTACCTTCCTTTTGCTGCCACTGCAGTTATACCACCCTGTCCTGTTGCCCTTCACATCCCTCAGAAGCTTCAGCTGCAGAGAAGCTTGGGCTTTCCTAGCTCTGTCCCTGCACTCTCAGGCAGCATCTTCCTTCTTCGCAGCCCATCTCCATTCCTACCTTGTGCACACTGCCGTGGTGCATTTGAGCGCAGTGAGGAGTTCCCTGTTCATTCATTATGACCTTCTGCCATGCCTGCTTGACCTCCTGCCCATTGCAGAGGACTGTTCTGCTTCAAGGACATAGGCCTTGATGATTCATTTTGCAAACCAAGACACTGCGTCTTCTAGTCTGCTTAAGTGACTTTGGAGGTTGTATTTGCATTCTCATGTGCAATTTAGGCACCGTGAAGCCTAATTTCCATTGATTATAAGTTTCCATTGAGGAGACCAAAATCTCCCCACTGCCAAAAATCATTTTCAGACTTTCTTCTTCCTATTTAGGCCTGGTAATAAATTTAAATACCCTCCATACCTAAATCTCAGTTGAAGTCAAAAGGTAATTGCCTCCTAAGTGCTGAACTCCTGCCTGAAATCAGTAAAGTCTTTGTAATGTTTCCTTCTGTGTAGCAGATAGAAGCAAGGCCCAGTCCGTTACCATCATAATTACTATCATATATCCATCTTCCGGAGGAACCCCTCTTGTTCCTCCACAAGCAACTTCTTGTTATTAAATTGTTTGAAATTCAGCAGTAGCACTACACAATGCATTTTTATTGGCACGCTAGGCAAGAAATGATTCAAGAACGTAACAGCTTTTCTGAACTGGATTTAAATTGACATCAATCATTCAGTAAACTATAACAAAATTTCCCCTTCCTGCCCGTTTTGTCAAACACCACTGCATGTTTTCCTGACTAAGGTTTATGGTGGCCAAAAATCATCTCTGAGAAGACCATACTGTCAAACCTGGACATGCAGGACATGGTATGTATAAGAGTGTGTTTTGAGTTTATCCCCCTCTCCCATTATTTCATTTTTCTTCAACACTACAGTCTTCACAAGAATGGCATATTATCATTTTTCAAAATGTATTTTGACATACTTTTGAAGTAATCACAGCAAGCAGATTTAGCAATTTACTGGCATATATATTTATTTTTCTCACCATTCATTTATGTTGCTCTGCTTGGTTTATTCATGGCTTTTTGCTTTTCCCTTTAATGTAATCCAGCCCCATAATAGCCTGCTTTCCATGCACATACAATTTTTGTTTGAACTGCCCAGGAATCCAACTGGCTGAGCAGCAATCCTATGGTTACTTGACAGAGACACACCACTCCTCTCTAGCTAATCCAGAAACCATTCTGATTCCACAAAATGATCAATATCCAAAGCACAGTTAAATGTGGTGTGCAGCAGCCTCACTGCAGGTAGGTGTTAAAATGGCCAAGCCTGTACCTATTCTGCAGCTAAGCAGAGGGCAGTACAGTCCAAGACAGATAATCTGAGGCCTTTGACAAGCATTACCCTGATTTAAAGCAATTCTAGCTAATCTTAATGTAATGTCAAGTTAGGACAAATGCAGTAATCCTGCACTCACCCAAGTTACTGTGTCATTTCAGGGCAAGGTACAGTCTTATTTCATTCTCATGTATCATTTGGAATTATTCATGATCATATTATCACATCTTGAGATTTTAAGTACACATACCTCACTCATTTATCCTGGGCATTTGTATTTACCGCATGGACCTGTTTCTATCTGACAATAATCAAGTAGGCTTTCCAGATTAGTATGGGCTCACAAAGTAACAGAAATTCTGATAAATAATATGGTACAAGACATCTAGGCTAGAAGAAAGCTTTCCAAAAAGTAACTTTTCTGTATTTATATCCTTAGACTAGATGATGTCTAGCTACTTTATGGAAAAGCAGCTACACAAAGGCAGCATACTGTTCATACCAATGATGTAAGTCTTCTCTGTTCCTAGGGCAATAGGAAGCTGTATTTTGTTTTAGTGCATTTTGAGGTTTGCCTCCGCCATCAGGGCATGTTGTGCACAATTTTTAGTCTAGTCACCCATCCCTGAAAAGAGCTAATTACACAAAGGGATTGATTTGACTGCAGACAATTTAATTTCTGGCTCTGATGTCAGTCTCCTCAGTGTCTGGACACTGCACATTCTCATGGCATCTTCCAAGACATCCAGGACTGGACATGAACAATCTGAAGGCAATGTGATAGGCAGGTCAAACACTATCTGAGTAAGGAGCACAGCGCATGCCAGTAGAGCTCATTCAGCTCCAAGAGCTTGGAGGGAACCCAAGATTCCCAAGTCAGAGATGCTGCAGCAAGCAATATCATGGGACCGTGTAACTGAACAAGGTGTCATAACATACACAGGATACAGGGAAACAAATTACAATTTTCTGAAGGACATTGATGTAGGGATTTCCAGGAGTGTGGCCTTAGAGCCACTTGTTAGTATCTCCATGCGCATGGGCATGTATGCACAAAGTTCATCTATGTGACAAAAAATATTTTTATTTTAAATATCTTATCAAGATGTGTTGATTTTTTCTTTTTTACTATATTTGTAATACTGTACAACCAGAGCAGGATTTTCAAAAGCAGTCAATAGAATACTCTGCTCTTGAAACAAGAGGTCTAAGTTTGCTTTTATTAAAACTGTGGTACTGGTCTCCCAGAGAAAATAGTTAGACTAATTAGCTAAGTGATTTAAAATCCCTCCCCTGCAGGACACAGGGAACCATAAATGATGAGTCAGTTGAAAAGAAAAAAAAAAAATTTCCAGACAAGCTATTGTAGTTTAACCCAGCAGCGGGCAACTAAGCACCAGACAAATACTCACTCACCCCTTCCCTTCCCCGCCAGCGGGATGGGGAGGAGAAAATGGACAAAAAGGGAAACTCATGAGTTGAGACAAAGACAGTTTAATCAGACAACAAAGCAAACAATAATACTGATACTAAACTAATAATAGTAATGATAATAAAAATTAAAATACTGAATATGCAAAACAAAACATATACAATACAAGTTTTCTCACCACCTTATGGCTGATTCGCATCCTAAAAAAATTTCAAACTCCCATCCAAGAGAAGATTCAAAAAATCCCGGAAACGAGGAGAGCTGATCACTCTCCCGCCCTGCCAACCCCATTCATAAACTGAGCTGACATTTATGGTATGGAATATTTCCATTGGCCAGCTTTGCTATCTGTCCGGCTGTGCTCCTTCCTGCACACCTGCTCGTTAGCTGAATATAAGAAACTGGAAAAAGTCCTTGATTTATAGCAACAACTGAAACCATCAGTGTTATCAACATTCTTCTCATACTAAATCCAAAACACAGCAGCTACTGGGAGGAAAATTAACTCTATCCCAGCCAAAGCCAGTACACAAGCCCAGCTACAATTTTGGAAACATTACAAAGTGAGGAATGGGAGGAAATGTAGCAGATTAAATACAGTTGGATCTAAGTAAAGTATTTTGACAGACTTCTTCGCAAGCATCTTGCATAGAACTCCTCATTCAAGTAAGCTTGAATATGGACACTGAGGTACAGAATGTCAATTAAAATAGTTCCAAATGTCATAATAAAGTGTCATGGGGACTTTCCTGGACAGCTTCATTTTTTCAATATTTTCTAAACTTTTCCAGCAAAACCTGAGGTTTAAGAGTTTGTTTGACAGCACAAGTAAGGAAGATGAAAGTGAAAAAGGCTGAGTAAGATCCAGAATCAACATGGCAGATCTAACACACAACAAAATTAAGCAGTACACAGGGTCTGTAAAGCTCTATAAAGACGCAACTGTCATTTATATCATTCTGCTCCTTGTCCTTTTTGTTCGTCTCCTTCAACTGGTACAGCTTGTCTTTTAGACAATCTTGTCTTCACAACAAGACTTGTAATTTTGCTATGTGCTTTATTCTGTTCCTAACAAAACAGGTCCCCGAATAGCTGAGATTCCTCACGGTATTACTTCAATATAAATGTTAAAGAACAATATTGTTGTTATGCTATATAGCTGATCCACATCAAGGGATTTGGAGTCGATTCATTCATCATTGTCAGGCAGGCCGTTTAAATTCCATTCGAGCCCATACGCAACAACCCAAGAATAACGTGCTCACTTTTTAAGGGTATGAGGGGAAAAGGAATCTTGGGAACAATTTGAAATGAAGGAAGTTCACTTAATAACTGAAGTTAAACTGGAGCTCAACAACTTAATCCATATTATGATACCTTATTGGCTGCATCTGTGGGTTAGTCTGCGGCTCCATGAGACTTGTTTGCAGGACCCTCCTCAAGCTGGTGTAGGGCACGTGTCTGGCGTTCCTAGGAGTGAAACACTGGGGACAGAGTACCCTGTGCTCTCCTGGACCTACTGCCACGTGCCTAAGTTGTGATGCTATGGACTGGTTCTAGGCAGACCAGATGAGAGTCATTCCCAAAGGGACACATTGCCTATTGCCACAGCAGTCAGTGAGATTTTGTAGGCAGCTGGCACTTGGAGACGTTAGGTGTTGGTTTTTGGATTCTTCACAGGGCGGTCCTGATGCTTTCCTGCCTTGCAACTCAGCAACAGCCAGCAGGCCCAACCCAGCAACAGCAGCAGTGCCTTGACAGAGAGGACGTCAGGAGACAACATCTAATTCAGACGTATTTGCCTGGGAAACAAAATACTGAGCTCTGTAGTGGACTCCCTGATTCCTCAGCCATCCAGCAGATTAAAAGATTTCATAGAGCACTTCCTAGAGACAAAAGAGTTTGGTCACAGATGTCCTTTCTAGGCTCACAGTAAAGCTTCTGGGCTTTTCTGATCTCAGCACTCCATTTACTCCCCTGCAAGGACGCATATAACTAAACTTTTCTTTTGCTTCTTTGCACCATTTCCAACCTAAGTAATCTTTCAGGTAGTCATTCTGCTTTACTCAGTCATCATACGTCTAGATGAAGTTGCAGACCTCCCATCAATATCAAATGCATCTAAATACATTAGGCTCCAACACAACCACCAGACCTAAAACTGAATTACAGATTACAGGTAACCTGAAGCAAGACCACAGAGATTGGTCTGGCTCCAGTTTCAGTCAAGGCTTCTTACCTACATAATCATCATGGAGTGCAAGCAGCACAATGCAACCCTCAGAACATATTTCCCAAGCACAAGTACCACAATGAAACTTAGTTCCTCTCCTCCTCAACAGTGTACTTCAAAAAGGGTAACAGAGAGAAGCAAATTAGGAATACATCTTTTATTTATATACAGATTAGTGGAGTACCTTAGTATGGCAGTCAAGGACCTGAGACAGTTTAATTGGATAAGATGCAAAACCAAGGTCTTGATCATCTGCCTTCAGTGAAAAATCCAAGGCGTTTGCAAGTTTGAGCATTTAGCCTGTGTTTTCTCTAAATGTCAAATTACATGGAATTCTGAGCATCTGATTTGCACTGTACTTCTCATTTGGAAAACTGTATTGACTGTATTCCAGGCCAAAAATAACTATGCAAAGGCTGGTGGATTGTTTATGAAATTCTTCACAAGGAAAGGCATGACAAATGCAGCTTGAGACACCGCTAGGAATTAGGATGTAATTTTCAAAACTCATTTTTAAATGACAGTTTTCTATAAAAGATAGAGTTAGAAAAGGTGCATTTAAAAGCATGAGTTCAAAATGGGGTGTTTTCTGTGTATGGTAGAATGAATTTGATGTAGGAAAGCACTATTGCCTCTTTAAAAAAAAAAAAGAATTCTGCTCTCTCTACAGAGCCAGTTTCATCATTTTTTTCCATTTTAACTAACAGCTGTGGGGTCAACAAACATTCCCCACAGAAAAATATTTTCTTGTATTTCTAATTGCTGTACTTGCTTGCTCATTGCCTTCACTTAGCAAAGTGCAGCAGCCAAGCACTCAGCAGTCCGTGAACTCCTGCATCTTTCACGTTGCGTGCCAGGGTACCCAAGGGCAGGAAAGCAACCCTCTCAAAAGCCTAACAAATGCACTCGACTTGAAAGAGACACGGGTGCTGTCGTTGGCCTATGGAATCAGCTCGCCAGCAACGGGGGCGGGAGGAGAGGAGAGGAGAGGAGAGGAGAGAAAAGCACAAGGCAAGGGAGAGAGAGGGAGGCAGAACACGCTGTACCATAACGCAGTGTCACAAGAAATGCAACCGTGCTGTGTTTGTTTACTAACAAAGATGTCAAATGCTTGTTTCATACTCGGGAATTTTCATATTTGCTACAGAGAACAGACTGCAGTTTGTCTTAAGCGTAAGGAGCTTGCTGAGGGCTTAGAGATGTGGGATTTTCTTGTTTTTCTTTTTTTTTTCCTGTCCTTCATTTTGCTGACTTAAAACCAGAAGTATAAGCAAAAAAAATGTTGTTAATAAAGGCACAATATCTTTCAAACTGGCCTGAGAGACTTCTTCTGACAGCTACGCACAACCTCTGCATGTTTCTGATGGCAACACAGAAACCGAGCCCGCACACGGCAGGCTGTGGGGCTGGGATGTCACCCTCCTTCCCCGTTGTAAGAAGTGAATTGGAAGTGAAGTTGTTCAAGCTTTCTGCGGAGGCACACCTTCAGGGCAAGGTTTTAAAGCTGCTGGTTGATGAGGGGAGGTGAAGCACGACAGTGTGAAGATAATCAATTCCCAGCAGTCAGCCTAACCTTTGAAAATCTCTGTCCAAATCTTTCTTCAGATTCGTGTGTCCTTTCGTGTCTTTTTTCAGCCAGGTGTCACTTACCACGCAGAAACTCTGAATGGAAAAAGGAGCGCTACCTTGGAGTCACTGCTGCAAATATCTTGACAACTATTTTCTATACTATTTTTGCTGTCCTTTATATTTGCATCATAGTAAAATGCAAGAGCCCGCAGAGATTTCTACAGCCTCTGCATTTATTTCTTACACCCCAATGGATGTTTGGTCTTTAGTTCAAACCTGCATATGTTTATGCAGCATTGCTACATGGGCTACTACTCTTTAGCTGCTGCCATTAGAATTAATATGAAATACACTTCCACATTTTTCATTCAGATGGGAGTTCTCCCTCATGCAAATTATGCCAAAAGAAAGGATATTAACTGGTGAGTACTATGATACCAACAAGATTTTTCTGTTTTACTAGTAATTATAGATAGTAGAAATAAATGCAGGATGCAGGAACTAACACCACTGAAACTGTAATAAACTAAGTATAAATTTTGTAGTACCTTCTGAGGCTGATTTTTGTTAAACACTATTTGACTTACTGAGAACACGCTAGACCACTTTGATCCTATAGTACATTAAGATGTTTTCACCAGACAGCTCCATACCACCAGGGAGGCAAAGAGCATTATTTATTAGGAGACTATGTACCAAAAAAAGTCCCCCATCTCTCAAAGGAAGTACAATACATTATTTCTCTTCTATATCCTGCAAAAAAAAAGAGGCTTTACTTCTTCCTGGGTGATTACTGATCCTTTGAAGAGAAACCCAAAACAACAAACAACAACACAACCAGAAAAACAACAGTTGTCTCATTACCAGCCCCTTTTAAAGGCTGACTTTTTTGCCAGACGTGCTTTTTGCTCCTGCTTCAGACCCTTTTTGTTCTTCTTTTTTTTGCAGTATGTTTTTCAGCTCGTGGCTGAACCACCACCACCGTCCCTCACTGTGATCACGGCAAATCGCAGATCAAACCAGCAGCCTGGGAGGACCAGCCTGGCCCACCACAGCCCTGAGCAGGAGGGAGCCTAGATTCCTCTCCGTCCTCGGGAGTCCCTCGCCTCGCACCATGACGTTCCTTTGACTGATGCGTGCCATCATGCGGCCAAACGCAGCAACACCCAAACGCCACGAACCTGAGTTCCGCTCTGAAATTTTTCAACAGGAGATGAAAAGCGAGGTGGGGAGAGAGCCGGCTGCAGGAATGCATTCCTCCGGGCCCATCTCTCCAGCAGGAGCTCAGGGTGCTTCAAGCGTCATTGCCCTTCCTATGCCTGCACGGCTGCCAGCAAGCCAAAGCAGGGTTATAAGCTTTGTACCCCTGGTAAGCATATTGCTGCCACAAAAAGAAAACCCTAATGCATCTTCAGAAAGTTCTGCATTTCGAGTAGATGCCATTATATCCTTGCAAATCAGAGAAGAGCTCAATCCTGCTTTGCCGCTGCGGCGAAGGTGCTGACCGGCCACCCCGCGCCATGAATCAAGCTGATGAGCTGTCTGGAGCGAGCTGCCAAGGGCCCAACGGCCAGCGGTCACCTTTACACATAGCAGCACAAGCAAATTACAATTTCAAAAACACTGAGACACTTGCACTAAGATAGCAAATGCAGCCATTTTCGTGAGTGTTGCTTAACACAATTTCATGGCCCCACAGCCTTGCTGAGCAGCATTTTCTGCTCCTTTCTCCGGGTGAAGCTCAGGCGAGCGATGAAAGCTGGCAGAGCTAGCTCGCCCCAGACACAGCGGGCTGGGCTGTCTGGCCCTTAAAGGCACTGCACTGGTTGTTATCGAAATCTGACAGGCACAAGTCTGTCCTTGAGCAATCAGTCACAGGTCAGGCTGGCCCGATCACAAACACAAACCGCACCGTGGTTCCGGGATGAGCAAGAGTGACTTCTCCTCCATTCATGTATAGAAATACTGGAGGCTGTAAAGGAAGGCTTGTATGAAAGAATAAAATGAAAAGCAGCCTATCACATTCTACAGAATAAAGGAGCTGATCTTAACCTAAACATTTATTCATAGAACTTAAAAGCAGACAAGATCATTACAGCCATTTTGAATGACCTCCTGTGTACCGCGTGCCACTAAATTTTACCGAGTTACCAGTGAAACAAGCCCAACAACTTCTGTACATCTAAAGGATGTCTTCCAGAGAGACATTCAGTCTTGACCTCAAAAAACAGCAGCTCAGAGCCCAAACATTTCCCTCGGGAGTTTGTATCAGCAACGGCAACACGCACAGGTACAACTGTGTGTCATGACTACCTATGAGCTTGGCTGGCATCAGCTTCCAGCCTCTGATTCACTATGTCTTTCTGTACCAGCTTGAAGAGCCATTACTACCTATTATTTTTTCTCCTCAAAGGCACTTACATTTTTCAATCAATTCATCTCAAAGTCATCTTTTTGACACCTACACAGACTGGACTGGCTTTGCATTTCTCATTGCTAAAAGTCTTCTCCAGCTTCTGGATGTCTTTGGAGCCTGTTTTCTACACTGGCCGTGATTTTTATCATCGGATCATAAAATACAGTTTTTCTAGAACTAAGGAAACTGCTTCAACAGAGTTTTTGCCAATGCACTACACAGAGATAATTTTTTTTTTCCTTAGTTCCTTACCAACAGCCCCAGATCTCAGCAGGCCATTTTGACATAACCTTGCATTGAAGGCTTAAGATTCTTGTCTAATACCAACACTTAAGCCCTTTCCTACTTTTAAGGATATAGTTCCCCATTTCAAAGCTACCACCTCCATCTACAGTTTCTAAATCTATAGTGCTTTATGCTTGGCTGAATCAAAATCCATACTGTTTGAACAGGACTTCCATGTGAGTGGAGCCCAGCTTGTCAGTGACCTAGATCTGCAAGACTGACATATGTCCTCAACATCATTTAACATTTTGATGCCCTTTGTATCAGCTACAAGTTTTACGAGCCTTAAGAGTGCATTTACTTCCAGGTGATGGGTGGGGATGCTGAATACTGTGGACCTGGTATGGGCCATTAAGATGCACCAGTAAGTGCCACTCCAGTTTTGGGTAATGGCTTCTCATCAACTGCTTCCACATCTGGCAAGTTCCCAATAAATTAAAGGCACGTTGACAAACCCAAAGGGTGGTACATCTTTCAGCAACCATGATATTACATCAAACTCTATATCAAAGTCTATTATGTCTTCATAGATATCAATGAAGTCCTTAATCAAGAAGTCATAAATCTGACTGACATTCTTCAAAAACTCACCTTCACTACCATTCACTTTTATCTAAATATATCAATTTTTTATTAAATCAAGTCTGCATCATTTGCCTAATATTGAGTTGGAGACAGGCATCATGCTAACAAGAATTTTACTGTCCATATCATGAAATTCATCTTGAAATAGGAATTCTGCAATTTCTCCAGTAACCCAAAATGTGTAGAGACTAGAAAATATGATTTCATGCAACTCTTTTGCATCCTTGATAAAAGGCATCTCGAATCAGCAAGCCTGGGGGTTAATCTCTCAGAGACACTGTATGACAACCTCTCCAACATTACCACAGTGGCCGCAGGGGTGGGCCGTGCCCTGCGGCGGGGCTGTTGGAGCCGGCTGGAACCGGCTGTTCCCAGCACGGGGCAGCCCCAGCCGCTCCTCACAGAGGCCATCTGCCGACAGTGCCTCAGCACCCGATGCAACTTGTCTCTACCATTCCCCTAATTTTATCTCTCACAGCCTCTCAATTTTCTGTAGACATTATCCTGTAAAACACTGTTGTCATGGCATGGATTTCTCCCTGGAAGAACTTCCCCATATCCTCCACTTCCTAATGCCTTCAATCACTTTGACCACTGTGTCTCCTCCTTCCACCTGTCGTACACTAGTACTTCCTCTTTATTCCAGAATGGACTTTCGCCTGAAATGCTTGTGTTTTATTGTAGAATTGAGAGGTCTTCATGTGTAAGAAAGTTGGTTTGTTTTTTTTAACAGCTAGTGTTGATTCACAGTTTTCTATTACAATTTCCATCTATTTCTCCTCAGCTTTGGGAAATCAGTCCCCGAGGAAGGCCAGGGCAGATGCTACTATTCAAACAGCTCCTCTTTCCTTTCTGAGTTCCCATAGGCAATAATCAGTAGTGCCTATGTATTTGTCATCCAACAGGCTGAAGACTGGCATTTCTTAATGCATCATCCTGAAGCACAAAAATGCAGTTACTGGGTCCTGAGTGCAACACATATGATATAGGAAAATTTAAAATTCTAGTACTTTAGAAATTCTAACAAAATTTCACAACTGGCTGCATGACATGTTCCGTACATGTCTCTCAAATAGAAGTTGCCCATTAATTATCTGTGTTGCAGAAGGATGCTTAGATGGTCATGCATGGTATTCTGTAAACTGATTTACTAATTTGAAGGGGATAATATTCTCTTCCCCACTTCCAGTTTTGCTAGTGAGAACACCAGTGAACACCCATTCAAGATGACTACACTTCCAACTTATCAGCCACACTACACAAATTATATCAACTCCATACTATTTCTGAACAGGCTATAGTCAATCATATTAACATGCATTATCCAAGTTTTCATTGAAGTAGGATAGATCATAATCCAAATCTCACTCATTATACATCATCAACTGGGCACAGCAAATATAAAATACACCTAACTACAGCAGTCCAGGACTTTTGGTTTAGCTCAGCTGCAGTCAGTCCCAAGAGGGAGACAAGGTGTGGCTTATGCATTCTCTCCAACATTCAGAGCTTTGAAGCTGCTCTGCGTTATGGTAGTAGCTTGGCTCTCCTGACTGCACATGCTCCAAGCACTCCTGAGACCCTGTGACACAAAATAGCTGAGTGGACTCTCATGCCTGAAATTTCCTCTGAGTGGACCTTAAGCCAGGCAGTTAGGCAGCCTTTAAACCCTCCTCACACCTCTGAAGCATAGATAATCACTGGAGGATAGAGACCATACCAACAGGGCACAGAATTTATCTCTCCTGGCATATAGACCCCTTTTCTCACACACAAAGAATAAAAATTACACAAACCTCTGACCAACAGAGCTATGAGCCACACAGCACTGGCCATCAGATATAGGCTTGGTCAAAAGAAAGTGAGATTCAGAAAAAATGAAATCTAGTGCTAGAGACCTTTATCTTCCCGGTGAAAATCCACACAAACCTCAGCTGAGCTCAGTTCTTGAAGTAGTGCACGGCAAGGCAAACTGCTTGTGCTCAGTGAAAATGCAAGTTGTTTTGTAAAATATTGACCTGTTATCCGGAATTTCTTGTAAAAGCAATTTGTAATTTGGTGCTGTTGTCAGACACAAGATACAATATGATCCTTGGGATTAACATTAACAAGCTGCTGAAAATTGGCAGAAAGTCTTACATTATTTTCAAGAAAAGCACTTTGAGATGCGGTGATAACAATTCTGCAGGTCAAATGAAAAAAAAAATCAGCAACAGCCAATGAGTTACAAGATACAGAATTAAAAACAAACAAACAAATAAATAAGCACTTAGTGAACCAAACCATGTTTCAGGGAGCAGCTGGAGAACCCAACCACACCTTTCAGTCACAAGCTCCTTGGACAAGAGGAGTAAAATTGCCTTAAGTTTATCTTTAAACTACCCTATCCTTTCATTCTGTTATCATAAACTTCGAACAGACCACTCATCTGCCCCCATATTTAAACAACATTTAAGTGGAACGAGAAGAAGGGGGCAGAACTGAACTGATGCCATTGCTGTTCCAACCATCCTTGACAGAAATGAGCTATTCCACAGCATCAGAGAGACCTATCCCAGAGCCATCTGGGACACCAGCAATAAAACAAATGCTGGATTTACATGGAGAGGAGAGAATAGCATCAGTTTAAGGAAAGAATCTGCCTGACTCACATGGAGTTTGAAAGCAGCACGTAAAAAGAAGAACTCGCTAACCACTAAATATGCCCTGCCCATAAGTAATACTTCAACTACAGGAAAAGAGCTACAGAACTTAGGTACTAGATCGAATGTGTACTACTTGAGTTTTACTCAAGTGCTTCTAAAAAAATGACAGGTTGTCACCTGATTAATGTAATGGAAAAGAATTAAAGATGGCCTCACAAGGAAGGACTTGTTATCTATTCAGCAACAGAGCAAAATGTGACCTTACATGGGGAGAAATGCAACCGGCAGCAAATTTAACATGTGCCCAGCTCAGATGGTGGCACAGATTTATAGAACAATATCGCTAGAAGGGATCTTAAGTAGTCATTGACTTCATCCCCCTCAGTCCCAACACAGGACCATTACATTTATCCCATTCATTACAGGCTTTCCAAACCGCTCCTGACAAATCTCCTACGATGGAAGTGAGAAAACCTCCTCTTACAATTTGCTCCATAAAC
>Ga0065711_1002569_pt1 | contig 43266 bp, 29 predicted proteins | sample Hoacrofraction12_FD_59098 | JGI IMG/M metagenome (GOLD analysis project Ga0065711, IMG submission 59098) | Hoatzin crop microbial communities from Cojedes, Venezuela - Epithelial fraction 12 v2 (version 2) | ecosystem: Host-associated > Birds > Digestive system > Esophagus > Crop | place... | reverse complement strand
TCGTCCACCAGGACACCCAGGTCCCTCTCCGCAGAGCTGCTCTCCAGCAGGTCCACCCCAAGCCTGTACTGGTGCATGAGGTTGTTCCTCCCCAGGTGCAGGACCCTGCATTTGCCCTTGTTGAACCTCACCAGATTCCTCTCTGCCCAACTTTCCAGCCTGTCCATGTCACGCTGAATGGCAGCACAGCCTTCTGGTGTATCCACCACTCCTCCGAGTTTTGTGTCTTCAGCAAACTTGCTGAGGGTACATTCTAACTCTTCATCCAGGTCATTGATGAAGAAGTTGAACAAGACTGGGCCCAGTACTGACCCCTGGGGAACACCACAAGTAGACTCTGTGCCACTGCTGACAACCCACTGAGTTCTGCCCTTCAGCCAGTTCTCAATCCACTTCACCGACCACTCATCCAGCCCACACTTCCTGAGCTTCCCTGGGAGGATGTTATGGGAGACTGTGTCAAAAGCCTTGCTGAAGTGGAGGTAGACAACATCCACGGCTCTCCCCTCATCAACAAGATCATTTAAGGGAAATACCTTGTAAAAAGGATTTGAAACTTTTACAAAGGGAAAAATAAGCATAGGTTTTACATATTTTTGAAACACATTTTATATCTGTATAATGTCTTTATAAATACATGGTTATAAATATATGTATTAACTTGGTTAGCGTTTGCTCTGTTTTGCAGCATGGTTCCACAAGCCAGTTCTGCCAAGCCAGCCGAAGAGGGCAGAAATGAACAGGGGGGTTCAGAGACACTGTAGCTGGGTATAATTGGCACAGAAGTTCTGGTTAGATAAAACTAAGGGCTGAGAAAAAATATTAAATATTTCATGCCTTCCAAGAAAAACTGAAGTTGTTGGGATCTGTGTTTTGAGGACTATAGTGGACTCTTCCCAGGAGGGAACCAAGTAAATCTGTTTCAGTGGGAGAACCAGCTTATGTTGTTTGGGCCTGATTACTAATGCCTTTCCTTTCCATTTTTGTGCTACACCCATTGTGACATCCATTTTCATACCTGGTATCTGAAAGTGGCCAAAATTCTGACCCTTAATACTTGACTGAGCCATTTAGTTGTGATGGGCTCGTGTTTGTTGCCTTGTCCCAGGCGTTTGCGTGTGGCACTGAAATGATTTTCTTGATGTGGAGACATCTCTCAGCAACAAAATTCTGTGATTCGGTAATCAAAGATTAATGAAGTACGGAATGAGCTTTTGGATGGTTTTCATGCCCTAATTACTTAACAGAGGTGAGATCTGTAGTGAAGCAAAAACTCGTTTGTTCCCGTGCTGAGGTCACACTGTCGAGTGGGACCACCGTAAGGTGCTGTTGGACGCCCTTGCAGCAACACCTACAACCGCAGTCTCAATCGGAGGCAGAGTAAGTGCAATGGCTGGTCACCACACAGCTGGATGGACTGGTTACAGCTTTTTCACCGCTTATTTTTTGCAGGAAATAAGCAGGTCTGTGTGATTTATTAACTGAGCTACAGAAATACTGCGTTAGAGTTCCAGCAGGAAGAAGTGGCATCTAATCTGTAAAGCTGCTCCGTGGCCGCAGATGCAAGTGGTGGAAGGTTACTGAAGCTTGTAAAGTCTCCCTGGTGGCGACAGCATTGACTGTAGGAGGGTTGTGTGTTCCCTTTGTACCCGGCGGGAGGGGAGGCTGACCTGGAGCCGTGTTTGCCCTAGTGCTTGTTGCTCGGGCTTGGATTCTGGACCTGGCTGTTGGCTATACGTCTGTCTTCGGTTGCTTGTTCTGAAGGATAAACTGTGATGTAGACCAGGCATGGGGAATTCTTCACGGAGAATGCATCGTATGGTAAAGAAAACTAATGGAGGATGCATTGGATGGTAAAGAAAACTAATCTTTTGCAGTATTTGAAGGCAAAAATAAAAAAACTGGAGAACTTCAATAAGGTCTGGTAATGAAAACTTGAAAAAAGTAAGCTTGGAGGGAGAGTTGTGGGTTGTTGTTTGGATTTGGTGGGGGGTTTTTTGTTTGTTTGTTTTTGTTTGTTGTTTTTTTTTTTACCACCAATTGAAATGTTTCCACTATTTATAAACTCTTGACTGGATTTGTAGAGACCTTTTGATATTACAAAATATTCTTTCAGTTTTTAACCTTGAGGAGCACAGATTAGTTATTATTGTCATGTAACTTCAAGTGGGAAGCTAAGGCAAATATTTGCATTACATTAGTTTTCATGAGTACACAGCTTTTTTTTTTTTCTGAAGCTAGTCTATGGCAGTTTAAATTTTATGGCAAACCAATGGGTGCAACAGGAAAAAATGCTTTAAAATACTTGTGCATTCTCATAATTTTTGGCTGCGAGCTCAGTTTTGCGTGACAAGTAAAAACCACTGAAAGTATCTAGCCGTAATGGCGTAGGATTGCAGTGGCCCAAATTTACACTGCCAGTAAGTGATATTTCAAACAGAACAGATTTTTCAGACTTCTAAAACCATACTCAGACATTTGCCTTGTGTTTGAATGCAACTTGTCCTCCAGGCTCCGGTATCCGAGGCACGTCCCTGGCCGTGGCGTACAAGACTCTTCCATGTTTTTTTTCTGGAGAAAATTGATTTTTGATAACTGCTCACATTGAAGTTTGTATGTGCACCGTAGATGTACAGAAATGCCCCACTCTTTGGGCACAGCCAATATATATTTTTATGCTGGAGTGTTTTGTGTGTAGCCTTTTCTGCTATCCTATGCGCTGCTGAGCAGTCATCGTGCAGCCTTTCTGATGGACACATTTGATGCCGGTAGTTCTGAAATGACTTTTGAAAAGCAGAATGAATAAATACTGTTGATACAGGCTTGGGCCGGCCTGTTGTTGAAATGTAATTGTAGAAGAGAGGAGGTAAGGGAAAGATACTACATGCGCAAACACTGGGTATTTCGTGACATAAAATACTTTATGGTGCAGGGATGTTTTCTCAGAAAAAGCCTGTCAAGAAAGGTACAGCACTGCTTTAGGGTGTTGATTCTGAAGTTGTTACATAAAAATTACAGAATTTTAAGGGGCTTTGGGGCATAGATATCCAAGATTGAATAAATACTATATTATCTTATCTTTTCTCAATGATACCTGACAAAATAATTAACAGTGTGTTGTAACACATGTGAAAGGGTCAGCTGAAAATTGTGCATAATTTTTGTGTTTCCTGGTAGCTGTATTTCTTTCGTAGTGGCCTCCTGATATGGTTTCTTTCTTTACAAAAAGCGAAGAATAACCTGCGTTTTGGGTCTGCCGTATCACTTTGCACCATCAGTGCGCTGCTTTTACGCTTATGACAAAATGACGAATTTGGAAGCACCAGGCATGACCTGAAGTGTAATTCTCTCCCTCCCCCCCAGGTACTTACCCACATACGCACAGACACACGTGGGTGGCCGTGCCCTCTCTGTTTCAGAGTCCTAACAGGCATCTTGCGCTACTATCTAGAGAAGAAATGCGCCATTTGACTTAGTGTTTCTAGTTCACAGACTACCTGCGATGTAAGATGGCTTATTGCCGTACACCAGAACAATCTCTGGCGTACTGGTTCAGCAGAGTGTAAATATCTGCCGGTTCAGGTATCCTGACATGTCAAGAGTTTTAAGAATAGATGGGTGATCCCATAAGAGACAGCAGCTCTGCTTTTCTGGTTAGGGTTAATTATATCACAGGTGATGGCGTCACATTATGTGCATGCATAACTGAGACGTGCCTATTCCATGTATCCTGGGTGCTAGTCTATGCCAGTTCCTTGTCCCGGGGCATTCGTTTAAGCCAGGAAAAAAAAAATCTAAGTCACTGTTAATTTCATGAGCAGGGAGAGGTTAGCACCTGTCTGCCTAATCCATACTTTTCCAATATTTTATTGCATGAAAGGGGTATCGCTGCCTCGCAGTTCTAGCTGCTCATAAACAGCTAAACAGTACTTGACATTTAAAGAGATTTTCTGTTGTGCACTTGTACAGTCAAGAGTAATTCTAATCCTATTAAAGATCCTATGTCATGGAGGCGTGCCCTGGGGGAGAAGGCTGCTGCTAACTGGCCCGCTGGAAAGCAGAGGGGAGGGACGAGCAGGAGGGTGGATTTATTACTCGATAGTTAGGTCAGGGATTTCTGTGGGAAATGCCCAGTGGTTGCAGTTGCTGATGATTTCACGGCAACAGCAGTGAAACACAGAGTGCGCTCCGGTAGCTGGGTTCTGAATGAGATACTGCAAATGGGTGGAAGGAGAAAAGACAGCGTGTGAGAGAGAGAGAGAGAGTCAGAGAGACACAGAGAGGGAAGCTGAGAGCAAGGAAAGTGCTCCGGCTCGAGGAGAGTCTCCCAGGTGTACTGCAGAAGCTTTTTGGAAATGGATGCAAGGACCGTCTGCTGCCTAGAAATTAGAGGGCTGTAGGCTAGAAGCAGAGAGAAGGAGCTTATGGCTCTTTTGAATAAAAATCGAAGTTCTGTATAACTGATTCATCAAGATAAATCATGAGTATGCTCTTGCATGGGATATTAATGTATAAATCCATGCCACAGCTAGACAGAGTACAGCCTACGTTGCTATAAAAAATAAAAGCAGCAACAATGCAGTGAATAAATTCTGCAGTGATTATCTGATTTATGTACGAAGAAAAAGAGGAGCAAAACACAGACAGCTCTTATTGCACGATGGCATTTGCAAGACACTGCATTTAATGCTGAGAGATGCTATACATTAAATCTGACAACTGTGAAAAGAGAGATCATGGAGAAGTCAAGTAGTGAGGATTCTTCAATTCACCGGAGTCCATCTTTGGATAGCAAAGACTCAGATTTTGCTAAACCTTCTACCTCAGGGAGGCAATTTGGTCGAGGTTTTACTGCTGGAGCTTTCTATGGTACAACTGGATCACGCACACAGAGCCACACTGGGGTCGGAACTGGGACCGGCGTTGGGACTGGGACTGGCGTAAAAAGTGACAAATACAGTGCACCCAAAGGCAGCAAATACGTGGTCTTTTACCTGGATCTATCCTTTGTTTTCCTTTTAGAATTTAAGAAGTGCAACATGGCAAGAGGCTGCCTGTGTTGTTTGAAATACATGATGTTCCTTTTCAATTTAATATTTTGGGTGAGTACTGCCTTTTCAGTTGCCTTCATTTGTTAGCGTATCCTGTACTGCTGCATTATGTGTGTAGTGCATCTTCGAAGCAGTACAGTAAGTTCCCCCCTCCCTCTCTCTCATACCTGCTTGGAATATTTTCAGTGTTAAACTTGTGCCTGTTGAGAAAATGTACATGTTTTCTGTATCTTTATTACCAGCTGGTTACTGTAGTATGGCTACTTTCTCCTCAAACTTGCTGTTCTAATATGTGTTTTGAACTGGGTTATCTAAGCAAGGGCATAAATGTTGCCCTTTAAGGAAGAGCAGAATTATTGTAGCATTAAAATCCTGCAGTGGCAGGATTTTTGCATTCTGTTGTAATACCTCGTGTTGCATTAAGCTGCTGGTTAATTTAAATTTTAAATACATTCCCGTTGTCACCATAAATCTCATTTGCTTTTTGTAAACTTCCTTTGACAAACTGCTTTTTCATTTGAAGGAAGTTGTGTCCCATTTCTCAAATTGAAAACAATAAATCACGTATGTTCTAACCTCTAAAGGTATCAGCATAAATGTGAAATGACTGGAATGGCGAATTAATCTGGATTCAGTTTCAGCTGCAGTTGTCCACATTGACGTGTGAAGTTGGAGACTTGCACTTGCTTCTGAGGGACCAAAATTGATTTTCCTCCATCAGCCAAGAGGCACGAGGAGTTGTAACAATGCCTCAGCAACTTACAAGCGTAATGGCTACTTTGAGCAAAGTATCGTCACGTACAAGGGAGGGAAGAAAAGTTAAGCCATCTGGCAGCTAGGTGTCCTTGAGTGAACAGTGTTGTTGAGGAAATCACAGGCTAATTGAGATACTGAGTATGCATGAATATAGCCCAATGGAAATGGATTGCTTCTTTTGAAACCACAGGTCACTGCTTTCGTGATGGCTGCAAAGCTTGGGCACATGAACAAAATCATTTATGGTTGTGACGCAGAAATATATCATATGCCTCATAAATAACTTAAAGCACTATCCCTGGATTTATTTTGGAAAAGGGGGCATTAACAGTCAAATTCAGACAGCTACCTCTGGTGTAGAGATATCATTATTCGAATTAGGAGTCTTACTAGCAGCTTCTCTGTTTATCTTGACCCACTTACTGAAATAACCTTTAAGAGCAAGAGTTAATGAGAGATTTGGTGCGGTGTTGAACCACTCATGCAACAGTGAACATTTATCAGTGATCAACTCAAATGCTACAATCACTGAACTTGTGGGAGTCTTACTTAAATAGAGAGGTAGAACTGGTCACTGAAGAACATCCGATCAAAGTTCACTTGCGATTTTTTTTTTCTTTTCTACACACAAACCCTACCAGAAAATTGCTTTAACTATTTCTGGAATAAATAATTTTGAACACGCTGAATTTATATCAGACTGCCTATTTGACCCAATGCTGCATTACTTTGACACCTTGGAAGTATTTTTTTCATATCCTATATGCTGTGGTTAGTTTTGGAACAGCTTTCTTCTGATACCATTACTGATGTCCTCTGTGATCAGTCAGTAGGTGTCTCTTACCCCTCACCTCCTTAGATGCGATAACTTTCTTTGCTTTTATCTCCTTCCCAAGCTGCAATTTTCTAGACTCTGCATCAGACCTTCAGTGTCCATTTTTCCATTCCTTGAACTTGCAAAAATATTTCAGACCTCATCTGCGTGCCCGTCTCTGTCTGCTCAGCTCCCACTGGGCTTTTATACAAACACATTGCTTCTTAGGTTAAAGCTAGCCTACCATCTGGAACAGTTGTCTAGCACCCTGTGCTGCTTCAGCTCTTACTCTTACCCCTTAATCACCTTTACACCCTCCCCAACATGTCTTTTGTTGTGAGGCTTATACCACTTTTCTTTCTGTTATTGGACTTTGCCACATCTCTGCCTAATGTTCTAAAAATGCTTTTTGTATGAACCAGGCTACACAGAATGAAAATGATACTCTGGGATAGTGAATCTGAGAGATTATAGAAAAATGCTAAATGCGAGATGTCAGGGACTTTTCAAAGTAGTTTACAATAGAAATTTGATCCACCAGCCTGGTTTCAGTCATTCAGAAGCCCGCCTTTCTTCACTTTAGCTGGCTTATGCTCAATTTTTCAAGCCAGTCTTGATGTTCCCGTGCATCCTTCCAGAGGACTGCAGTCTTGCTAGATTACTACTTTTTTTACCCAGGCTATTTTCTTGTCTCAAGCCACTCAAATGAAGAGATCGTCTCTTTTTACTCATGGAAATGCGACCTAGAAAGAAGCGTACTACGGGCAGGGATTCTGTAGTTTGCTGCCTCGGGCTTCATACCTGGAACCTACGTTAGTTCTATTACGACTGTCTGAGAGGCTTTGGATGTTTGATTCTGTACGTGCTCCTCGCTGACACTGTGTGCTTGCAGTATCTCTCGCTCCTTCCCTGAAGTCTCCTGCCAGCCCAGCCCTGGGCTCCCCACGCAGCTCTGCCAGTGCCTTCTGCTCCTGCCCTGTCCTGAATCACTCCCTGCTCCTTCACTCCTGGCTGCCTTCTTAACCCATTTTTTCCATTCCCAGGTTTGCCTGTTGACATTGCTTCCTTCTGAATTTCTGTTAAGAAACCCAAGTCCAAAAACATGAAGTTATGGCCTGCTCTTGAGCAGTCACTATCTTCTTTTGTAATCCAAGGTGATTTATGTTTAAAAAGAGAAGACTCATTTCAAGCATGAAATTTTCTAAACCTGTAATTCAAAGCAGAATGAGACTCCTGGTCTTCAGAGGTGAGGAGACCACTGCCACACTGTTACCTTCTGACAAAGGCGAGAAGGGTTTTGTTCTGGTGTGGGGGTTTTTTTGTCCAGGAACCGATTTAGGCAACTGGAAACAGAGGTGGAAAACGTGTGCTCCAGGGGGTCTTTAAACAGGTGCCAGTCTAGCAGCTCTCCAGCTGCAATCGGCAATCCGCCTGGCCAGTTTGCCTGCCACAAAGCTGTGTTGTTCTGAGCCAGCGGCAGCAGAAAGGCCATCTCCTGTGAAGTGGTGTTCTGCCACAGTAAAATGGTGTTTCTGAGGTGCTTCCTCTGAAGAGGAAGACTGGCAGTATCCTCTGGCATCCCAGAATGCTGGTCACTATTGGCGTGGTTGATTCTGAGTGTTGGCCCAAAGAAGGATGTTCTGCTATAGAAAAAGAAGAATCTTTTTCCATTGTTTGCTTCTTGACACAGAGAAAAAGGCCGGGACCTAATCTGTCCCTCATGTGGCAGTGAGCTGTCCTACTCCTCCAGCCTGGCAGCCAGCTCATGTATATATCTGAAGACCAATTATATGTGTATGTTATTTTTATATAGACTATATTTTATATATTTTAATATATGTACATATGTGTACACATGTACATGTTTGAAGGTGATGGAGTAGTGCAGTGGTTAGTGCATTCTCTCTGTCGTTGTGTAGCAAGCATACTGTCGCCGTGATAACTGCCATAAAGAGGTGGTGCATTGTGTCTGCCCAGCAAGAGTTCAGTGTTTGTGAATTAGAGTCATGACAACAAAATACAGTTTTTGGAAATTCGTAGTGTGTATTAGTTGACGTGGAAGGAGCACACGTGAGTTCTGCAAAGCAAATTGATCTAAGTGGGGCCCAGCAGTACTTTGAAACAGAAGGTGTTTCTCCACCATATCACTAAGAGCTTCAGGTATTGCTCTGTGGCCCTCTGATGCTTAGCAGTTGTTCTTGGCCATCTGGCATTGCTTTCTTTTAGAGATTAGGAAAGTCTGAGCTGAGGGTTAAGGAAGCTTATAGTATTTAATTGTGTGGCTAGGATGATGATTTACACTGAATTCATCCTAAGTGCCTAATATGTTTTGCAAAGGGCTTGAACAACTACAGTCGTTAGCTGACTTAGCTTGACTTCAAGAATATTTATACGCAAACATATGGAGATTGCAAAGTAGCCAATGTAGCTCTGCAGAAGAAATAAAGTACTGATTTTTGATTCTACAGATAGCAGCTTCATTGTCAAGAAAGGTAATCACCAAATATAAACATTAGGAGCTATATCCTTCTACGGTAGATTTTGGTCATTTTTTAGAGAAAAGGATTACAGTAATTACCTTCACAAAATGTATCAGAAAATCTTACTGACTTTAAAATGGAAATTCTTTAAAATTCAAATTTTTAAAAGAAATTTCACTCATGAAGTGAGAATTTCATAGTGTCCTAAAAGGGAATTTAGAAGTGACAGGAATAACTCATCTAAACTTCACTAGAGAACTTTGCAAGTAGATGGTGGTCGTGGTTAAATTTTGGGTTGTTCTGTTCTTTTTAACTAAGGTTGATAAGACCACATGCAGTGAAGCATTCATAATACACATCTTGTTAGATTTTAGTATTGCTTAATCTTAATATAAAATGCATTTTATTAGGGGTAACATATGGCAAGATTATTAAATCTCTGCTCCTCTGTGTTTCAAGAAGAGCTAAGGAAAAGCTAAGTATAGTCAGGAAGATCCTTAATGTAGTTTAGTTGCTAAATTGTTTGTATTTAAACTACTACCAAAAAATCTGATAGGAATGATACCTATTTATTAGTGGTATAATTATAATAAGAAGTTATTATTTATCTAAGTTAAGTGCAGTCAATCATACAAATTCAGATACTCAATATTCTGTTTCAAAGTACATTTTATAATAGTTTGGGAGCATTTTCCTTCTGCTAAAACCTAAGACTGGAAGAGAAAAAGATGGGCTGGAAATTTGCTGGTCAAGAAGTAGCAGCAAAAAGTCCAATACAGCAAATTTTTCACTGATACTCTTTTATTAAAGTAATAGATAAAGACTGTTGCCCCTGAAGAGTATTTTTCTGCATTAATTATTTGTCTAATTTAATCTTATAGCAGGAGTAATTACTGTTTTTTTCCTGTAGATCAAAAACAACGTGGTGTGTTTATCAGTGAGCAGACAGGCGGTAGTACAGCAGCCGTGCGGTCACGCTTACTGCAGTCTCAGATCGGACTAGAAGAAAGGGAGCACGTCCATTCTGTGGGTCTGGCTGCTGCCAGAGCTGTTGGTACTACGAATTTTAGAATGGTTTATGTGAGGTAATCCATACTCATTTATACCAGACTGGAACATATACTGTAGTGCACCGTTTAGTTTGAAGTACAAAGCTGTAACGCTTAACTGAACCTGTTGGACAGACGGTTGAATCTCGTGAAGCAACTTTGTCCCTACGCGTAACTGAAAGTTGATCTCTGAGGTTTAAGAGGGGTGGACAGTTTGTCCCCGAAGTGAGAAGAAAATTTCTAACCACAGACAGTGTAGAACAGGACACGCATTTGGATTCTCTCTTTCTTGTTGTCCTGCCCCTGGCTGCATTATCTGATATTCCCCATTTTCTGACACAGGGAATAGTGACGGGCAGAGCCAGCGAGCGACCCTGGGATGCTTGTCTCTTGACATAATAGCGATATTTACTTCGGTCGTATTTTGACTCTAATGACGCAAGTCAGCAGTGCAGTGACAATTGCGGTGCAATCCCATGAAAGTAAGACTGCTCAAAAGCAAACGAACAAACACCGAAACCCCAGACACCCCCAAACAAACAAAACCCCCAACCCCAAAGAAAACCCCAAGCACACCCCCAGATTTCCAGGTTTCACTGTCAGGCAGGACAGTGAAATCTGGAAAAAGCCGATCTTTTCAGTCACGTGAGCGGTAAGAATTCGTTTTTTAGTGGGGGTTTGAAAAGCTGTGAAAAGATCCCAGCTTTTTGTTTTAGTTTCCTCTCCAAGTGGTAAAGCACGTTTGCTGTGCCTGTGCGGACGCGCACCGCAGTGGGAGAGAACCATTAGCTACACGTTTCAGCGGGTCTGTGGTTGGGCTGGGAGAAGGAAAGGCAGCATTTAGTTCAAACGGCGTGGTGTCCTGATGGATATGATGCAAATAAAGTCCATTTGAAAACCTGTACAATGACGTTACAGAATAATATTCAAACGTTATTAGAGGCCTGAGACTAGTTTTAATTTAAAATAACGAGGTTTGCTTTAGAGCTGAGTTTAGACTGTTAATCCAGGTGACGAGGGCCCCATAACTGGTTTTAGGGTCTAAGCTGTTTCAGATTGGTAGGGAAGGTATCTGATATGACATTTTTCACAGTGTTTCTCTCATTAACTGCTCTTTGCTAACACCATATTCTATTCAGGTTGTTTTATCTTTTTGGTGTGGTGGGTGGTTTTTTTTTTAATTATTTTTGTTTTCCTTCAGTGTTTTTACTCTAGCTGTAGGTAGGTGTGAGAGCCATTTGTTTCTGTTTTGGATAAACGATGAGTTGATTCATGACTCAAGAATCAGATTTGTTGTGTACATCTGTTATAATGTGGCCTGCTGGACATAGCTTAATAATTTGTGTGTGAGGAGGTTTGTAGTCATTTAAAGTGAGAAGCAGAATAAGAATTTTAAATTGGAAAACAAATTATTCCTCTTGAGCCCTCCCTGTACTCCTGGAGTTCAATCTTCCTTTAAATATATGACTCGGGTTCTATTCCTCATACCCTCCAGTGCATGACTGTAAGCAAATTCCTTCAGCCTTCGGCATCTCAATTTAAAAATAATGATGATATCAACTTTTGTAAAGCGATGGTTATGATCATGGAGTACAATTATTGTTAACTTTGAATAAACTTAGTAACTGTAATGTTTCTTACCCCTGGACTTCTAGACCCTTGCAGAACATTTCAGTAGGCTGCTCGATTGGGCCTCTTGTTAGCACGCTCCCTTTTTTGACTGTTCCTGCTACCAGCCAGGTAAGTAAGTCTGCAAGAGGCTGATCCAAAGCAGTGTAATCTTCCTCATGTGAGTAGAAGGTGTGCGTGTAACTCCATCATATGGCTGTCCAAGGAGGCATCTAATTTTGCTTATTTAAATGCTGCTGATACAGAACAAGTCCTGGGTGGAAAGGATCTTGGGCTTTGCTTTCAATATCTTGCAGAAATAAATAAACCACACCTTCCAAACAAAGTGAAGGAACCTAATATTGCTAAAGATGTGTTATTAAACAGTGAATGCGTGCTGAACTTATTGGAGTGGTCATATAAAACTTAATCATTTTAGTATCACTTTACAGAAATGACTACAGGCACTGAACTCAAAGCAATTTCACAACTTTCTGAAACAAATTAGCTTTAAATTAACTCAGATCTTCATTCAGCTCAGTCCCTTGCTGGTTAGGAGCAACTTAAATTGCTGAATTTATTCAGCAGAGATAACTGAATTTCCAAGTGTTTGGAAATTTGACTGGGATGATCATTTGTCTTTCCTCCTGCTTTTCTTGAGCTGGGTCAAAGTTCACTTAGGTGTCCAAACCTTTTTCATTTAACTGCTCCATCTCGTGTAGCGCAAGGATTGGGAATATTCTTGGGACCTGCTGCTGGTTTGAATTTTAAGTCATCTGCAGCTCATCTTCAATAATGTCTCTCCAAACTTGGCACCATGGCCGCCAGATTTATCACCACTCAGGTAATGGAGGTAGGGCTAAGTTTTCCACAGGGTTACAATGCATCCAGACAGTGTTTGTGGTTGTCTTTAATCAAGGCATAGCCAAGTCCCTGCGATCTTAGTGACCAATGTGAACCCACCTGTAAGTGTTTGGTGTCACGGTTAACATGCTGACCTTCTTGTCTCCGCTGTCACCCAGAGCCTCTGTGCTGGGTGGGAACACCGCTGTCGGTTACCCCTCGCATCCCTTGGAAGGGGGTGCGAGCTGAAGCACGGGAAGACTACTGTGCCATTTCTTTTATTTCTTTCTTTGCCTCCTTGTGTTGGCGGCTTTTGTTGTTAAATGCAGTAAATGAGGATTAAGTTTTCAGAGTCAAAAGAATTAATGATGCTTGCAAATATTACTTCTGTTTTAGTGGGGAAGGAATTCTGTACCCATGGGTTCTTGCTGTATCTACTTGCTTCTCATTGCAAGATGCGATTGGTACTCCTGTCTTTTTCCCTGTCTTCTGGCTCTCCTGAATGAAAACCCCTTGTGCTGTTGCTAATCCATGCACCAGGGATACATAGTTTTGAAAATACATTGAACTAGTGTCTGTATGTCTTTCTTCCCTATAACACTGGCAAGTTATGAGGCATCAGGGATTGAATTTGTATCTTTTTTATTTCTTTTGTGGATTTCCCCATACTTCTGTTTTATGTGCATTCTGGTAGAATTGCTACTGCTATAGGTATAAGTTGTAGGTCTCTAGCAGGAAATGATCACGTTACTGTTCATTTTTAAAAGTGTATGACAGGTATTGAGAGTTACTGCAGGGAATTAAAACCAGCAAAAACTGTATGCTAATTGTTTGTTACTTACAGAATCCTTAATTTCTAACACTATAAGGAGTTGTGACTGATAAATATTTTTTTTTTTACTAAAATAAGTGGAGTTTAGTGGTTTTTAAATTTTATTGTAAAGAAGACTGAAGCAAGACAATCATGAGCTAAGGACAAAGGTAAGATTATGAACAGATGACTATAAGCTGTAGGGATTCATCAGCTTAACGAATTACTAGTCATTAGCAGAGATGCATTAGTTGCTTGTGTCCACGTTTCTACCATGCTGCACATGTGGTGCAAAGCATGTTAACTTAAACCAAGCAGTTTGCTCTGCAAATAATGTGTGTAATGGTTAACAGTGGAAGCAGTTAACTTGGAGTAATTATGTCATATGTAATCATCTCTGTATACCGCAGTGTACAATCACTGAGTCTGAAATGATGCAAAAATGAGACAGAGGGAAAAGAATTGGCATTCAATCAAATTTTCTCAGTTAATTTGATATCTTAGAGAACTGAAAGCTACTAGAAAGGCTGCTTCTGAATCAGAGGTTTGTTCTTTTGGGCTTCTTGACTGATGTGTTAAGCACGCTTTTCTTTAAGTGATGCTGGTGAATACGTACATTTTCCTAGTAGCCGTGTCACTGCTGAGTAGCATGGGTTCTTCACAAGACTCATTTCTTCCTCTGTATTGTCTTGGAGAGTTTCTAACCAGGTATGATCTTGAGGAGGTGAGAGAGCTGTCTGTCAATGGGTTGTAATTCAGAAATGTAAACATGTCACTTCTGTCTCATTTCGTGGTAGTTTTAAACTACATTCGTGTCGTGGTTTAACCCAGCAGCTAGGACCAGACAGCTTCTTGCTGACCCCTCACCTTCCCCTACAGTGGGATGGGGAGGAGAATGGACAAAAGGTAAAACTTGTGGGTTAAGATAAAGACAGTTTAATAAGACAACAAAGGAAATACTACTATTAATAATACTCATAATAATAATGAATATGCAAAACAAGCTATACTCAGTACAACTCCCCAAAAAGTTCGAACTTTCAGAAGAGTTCGAACTCCCAGGAAAAAGGGATTCCTGACCCTCAGTCAACCCCCATTTATAAACTGAGCATGGCGTCCATGGTATGGAATATTTCCACTGGCCAGCCTGGGCTGGCTGCCTGGCTGTGCTCCCTCCCAGCTCCTGCTCACCTGTTCATTAGCTGAACATGAGAAACTGGAAAAAGTCCTTGATTTCATAGCAACAACTGAAAACATCAGTGTTACCAATGTTTTTACCTTTCTAAATCCAAAACACAGCAGCTACTGGGAGGAAAATTAACTCTGTCCCAGCCGAAACCAGGACATTTGGTGATTAAGAGTCTTATTGTCCTGTACTTCTGTGTGTCCGGCCCGTCCCCCCCCCGACTTTTCTGCTTCATCTAGCTGTTGCTGTGTCCCAGAGTGCCCTTTCTTCTGCAGCGTCCTCTGGATGCAGAAACAGTTAAATTAGAAAAAAAGAAATTTAAAGGTCTCAATTGCTCTTTCCTTAGAGTTTTGATTGCCCAGTCCTCTCCATTTTCACTGCTTTAAGGAATTGACATTACATCTGTTGCGATAATCCCAGAGTGCCTTAGGACCACTTAATATATTTATCCTCTTGACACCTTGTAAGTATGGGCCGTGCTTTTATCCTCCTGATGCAGATGGAAGGCTGAGCCACCAAAACAAGGAGCATGTCTGCAGGGTAGCACAGGGGGGAGGGCTGACAGCTGTTGGAGACCAGAACTTGCAGGTCCACATGTAGCACAGTTCAGCACGGGCAGGCTTCTGCTGAGCTCTGCTCAGCGATGTGTGCATGGGATTGCCCAAGAGCTCAGAAATCCTGCCCATCACCTGTCTTGAGCTTGGGTGTCTCTCCAGCGCTCTTCCCTGCACTTTCATTTCCAGATTAGCTTTGGCAGAGACAGCTTAAATCTGTCTATATCCATGGTGTAGATGTGTCCTACTAAGAGACTTGTACAAAGTTAAACTGAAATTGAATCTGAATCTCTAAAGTCCTTGGTAAGTGTCTTAAGCAACAGGCCATCTGTTACGGGCCGTGACTTGTGAGAGACTTAATGCAGACAAGCCACCTCTGAACTCGACACTCCTGTGCAGTGTGGTCCACAGGCACAAAACTCCCCTTCAGAGTTGGGACCTGTGGACCATCCTGGATATTCCAGAGGTCTAACATGTCACTGACTTCCAGAAGTACCTAGAAGAGTGGAAGCCTTCTGATGACATATAACATAAATCCTAAACCTCTCCACCACCTGCAAAGTGTCATTAAGAAACCTGAAGTTCTCTTCCTGAGATTGTCGTCCAATAAATGACAGTTAAGATGAAGACTTTGCTGTGGGATGTCTGTCTTTATGATGTCCCTTGTAATATTTTTTTTATCATTCCAGCTAATAGAAAAATTCCATAAATTATAAATAAATAAGCCACCATTGTATTTAACACTTACAGAAAGTAGAGATAAGGAGACAAAAAAGTTTCCTCTTGCATGTCTGACAGTAACAATTCTTCCTACTTTCTGTAGCCCCGCAAGCCATAGGTTTGTCTGCTACTGTCAGAGCAATGTTTGCTCTAATGGCTTTTTCAGCATGTGGAATGTAAAAAGAACTCTCTGGTGGGATCTTTTTTTCCGCTGTCAACATCTGGGAGGATGTTGGGTTTATGTCTTTCAGTGCATTTGTGTCTTACGGGATGTACTTTAAACTGCAGATAGCTAGCGTTATCTTTGATCCTGTTTTGTTATTTTTTTTTTGTTTATTTAGGTGTTTTTTAGGTGTTACCTACTCTGCTTGTAGAAATGACCTGTGGAGGTGGCTATGATGTGTGACCTTGGTGTGATAGAGCTATCTGTTACTTTGGCAGATTGGAATCCCATTTTCTTGGGAATTTTAACTCTTTCTGCCTTTAGGTTAGAAATGGAAGTTGTCGCTGTTGTTTGGTTTTCTCCTTGTTTTGCTTCTTATCCTGTTCTTCCATTTACAATTTAATTGGAATAAATCATTCTTGTGCTTTATGATTTATTAGATGTTAGTGGTAAGGTTTCTATCATTCTGCTGTGAGCATTTAAACTGACGATCCAAATAAACTGTAGTGGGGTTACAAGCTAAGAGTTAAGACTCCTGTGTTTGACTTCTAGTGGTTTGATTTATCTCCCGTTCATGAGGCTCAAATGTAAAACTGGATATATTGGATCAGACAAAAAGTGTGCATATCCTGTCTTCGAAAGTAAATGGTGAAGAATGCTTTATAAACACTAAAGGAATTGAACAAATTCATGGAACTCCTTGGAGTCATTTATCCTGTGGCCCTCCTAAATTCTCTGACAGCAAGTTACTTGCTTAGTTGTGTATTCTGTGAAAGAGCAATTCCTTTTAAGCCTACTGCTTGAAAATTTCAGTAGATGCTGGCAGATATTCTGAAAAACAGTGAACTGTCCCCCTTTCTGCTTGTCGTTGTTGTTTTTATTTATTTTATTTCATTACTAGAATGGGAGGAAAAATCAGAGAAATTCTAATGTAAAATGAGGTTACTGCAAAAGTAGTGTTTAGTGGTGCTTAGCACGGCATGTGTTTAGAACATAGAATCAGAGAAGAATTCTAGCTTGGTACGAGCCTCTAGAGAACGTCTGGTCCAACCTTCTGTGGAAAGCAAGGCCCTAGATTATGTTACCCAATGCCCTGTCAAGCTCAGCCTTGAGTACTTGCAGCAAGAGAGATTCCACCATTTCTCTTGGTAATCTATTCCATTGTTTAACTGGTCTCAGTTCATTAAAATTGTTCTCAATTTTTCTTATAGCCACACCAGATTTTTCCCTGAAGCAACTGGTGCCCATTGTTTGTCTTGGTGGCACCTCTGCTGGATGGTCTCCAGGTTCTTGAGCTGGGACAAACCAACCTGGACATGGTAGTCCAAAGTGCAGTCTAACAAGTGCTGAGTAGAGTGGCATAATCTCGTCCCTTGGTCTGCTGGATATAGTCTTGCCAGTGCAGCCTGGGACAGGATTGAAATGCTTATATTTATGCTGTACTGGGGTACTGTGGTGTAACTTTTAATGTCAGATTTAGAGCAGCAGCATGCACAGCACTCCATATAGAGTTCAGTGAGATGGAGAAGCTTTATTGTGAGGATGTAAAGGTTTTCTTCCTCACTTTTGAGCATTTACACTCATAATACATTGCTGCAATTAGACACTTTCTTCCTTTTGTTGTTTTTCCCTCTGAGAGTGGATCTGACTGCCTTCCCTGGTAGCCTCTGCCGAAGTGCATTTCAGCTAAACCCCTGCTGCTTCTTCGAGCCATTCAGCACGTTCTGTAGCCCATCCTGCAGCTGTGTCACTGGGAGCCACGCTTAGTTTTAAACTCTGTCCAGCTTGAACGTACAGTTGGCGCAAGTGCTGACAAGGACAAAAACATCGATCTTATCACTCCCCCGTCCAAGCAGCCGCAGTGTATGGTTGTGTTCTGTAGTACAGAGCATTGATTTTGTGCGTTGCTAGATGTGTTACACTGCTTCACAGTATTTATCGGAACTGCTGACTGCTTTTTTTCTTCCACAGTACTTTCATTTCTGGTCTGATCAGGACTCCTGCAGTCCAGCTAGTGCTTGTTTCCTCTGTTCTGTTTAGCCTCATTAACAGGATGTATATCTCAGAATCATGAGATGCTAGGAGTTCAGGATTTTTACCAGGGCTGGGGTGAGTTAATGGTTGTGGTGTTTTTTTTTTTAAATAAAAAGCAAAATTTTTTGTGTAGTCTCATGCATGGCATTTTTTTAAATGATACTTTATGTTTTAGGCTTACATTGGAGGAGGTCAGGGAGCAGCGCTAAGCCTTGAGAACAATGTGTGTGTATGAAGAATAGTCTGTCGAAATGGAGGTGGTGGGTTTTTTAAACATTTTATTGAAGTGCAGGCTACATGACAACTCTGTGTGTTTCCCAACAGCATATCTGTTCTGACATGTGTCCTAGTTTTAGTCCTTTTTCAAGATCCTGAATGTGTTTTCTTCAGAGGGCTGTATTAGAGTCCAACAGTATTTCTTTCAGGATACTTTATCTTGCTTGTCATCACAGAAGTAGCTGGGATCAAGCATGTTTCCACAACAGACACAGTTCTGGAATGTTCAAGAATGCAGGTTTCTCACTTAATAGCTGCTGCAGCTGTGCGTGAGCAGTAATAAATGGTTGACACAAGCCTCTGGGGACAACTTTAAATGGGTGAACTGCTCCCAGTTTCAGCAGTCTCAGGGATTTTTTTTCCCCACTGGTTGGATGCTATGTTATGAGCTGACCCAATCCTTAGTGACAGCTTGTCGGGCTGTAGGCTCCAGAGAATAGCTCTTTGCTGTGTGATTGATTCATTTTGCCCAGAGAATTCACGTTCCTGTAGTGTGAATAATAAACAAGTGATTTAATGAGTTCCCCCCAACCTGTTCCAAATGGCATATCCTGACTGGAGCAGGACATGCTTTGGAAAGCTTAAATACTTGCTGTAAGTGACATGCTGGAGATCCACTGAATTATATACGTCTCCCATAAATCCAAATTAGAAAGCTAAGGATGATTTTTTCTGTCATATAGTTAGACACCTTATCAGAAATTTCACTGATATTTAAATTGTTACCTCTAATTTTTCTGTTTCTTAACCACTGATTTCTTTTTTTTTTTTTCTCTCTGTGCTTCCCACCCTGGAATGTGTTTCCATGAAACTATTATTTCTTTGCAGCATTCCCTAATTTTTGTCTCAAAGGGGTACATGCAAAATGTGGGAGAAGATTTGTTCTTCCTCGAGGCTGTCCTTATTTCCTGCATCCCTGATATTGGTATTATCTGGTGGTGTCCCACCTTGTTTAGTGGTGCTGTGTATAACTCTTCTGTAGTTGTTGGCTGTCCCAGTTACTGCATCTTGGGAGATGCTCAGGAATGTGGAAGAACAGATAGTGTTATGGCACAGCAGGAAGATAGGAGAATGGAGCCAGAGCAGTGGAAAGGAGAAAGAATTTCTTGTTTGGATCTAGATGGTTTCTATTTCCTTATTATTCAAGAACTCTTACAACCTCAATTAGGAGATCCTGGTTCTGGACCTACAAAGAGTTCTCCAACAAACATATTCAAGAAGGATGTGCGTAAAATTAATACAAAAGGAGGAAAACAACACTGTTGTAATTCTGTATGGTCTCTTACTTGTGGGAACATATAGAAGTATTTTTGTCTTTTAAAGCCTTACTGTGTGCATCATAAAGAAATATGAAAGAAAATGGGGAGGATAAAAGCGTCCTTCATTTCTTCCCCTCTGTTCCCCCCTATTCTCTGCCCCTTCCTTTCTTTCATCAGAATCCCACAGCACACAACAGTTTGTTGCTGCCCAAAGTTGAGCTGTACATCTACCTATCTGTTTTCCACACCCAGCCTTGCTGGTGCTAATGTCATACCTGCTCTTTTGTGATTCAAAATTTGAGTAACTGAGTGGCGGAAGCAAAGATCCTGATGAGGTTATGATCGGGTTTCTGAGGAATAACAGCTGCTGGCTTATTTGCTTTATTTCCCAGCCTCCATCAGAGAAAGCTGAGAGGATTCATTTGCACTGGTGTGAGGCACCACTTTTATAAATCTGATAGCACTGTGCCCACGTGCACACAGCTCTCTGACGTGACTTCAGATTTTGAATAATGTGTAGTTTGTTTTCTGTTGAAAGAAGCTCAGCACCTTCTAAAGAAGCTTTTTTCTGTCTCACCTTATTGGTAACAGGTTCTAGAAGCTGTAATTACAAGTAATTACAGTTTCTGGCATAATTCTTTGCTTCATTGCAGCTTGGGGGAGAGAGGAAGGCTTCCTCCTTCATTTTTTCTGCCCTGTAGTGTCTCCTACTTCTGTCTGTTCTTCTGAAACTTCAACCTGATGTGACATTCATTTCAGCAGTGGCTCGTTTTGCTGCAGTATCAGTGTAGGTTTATGTCTGGTCATTGATGCAATGTATTTTCTGGGTTGTCAGCTCAAAGTTATCTGTGTTATAGGATGTGTTGTGGGCAAAGAAAATGTTCAAACCCAATAGCATGAAGAGGAAAAACAGACTTATTGAGTTATGGCTGCTTAAGATTCTATAGACTATATAGACTTCAGAACTGTCTAAGGGCTGGAATGAGCACAGCAGCACTGAAACAAAAAACAGCGTACAGAATCAGGAACGTACGCTTGGAAGCAAAAACCTTGGGAGCACAGAGCTTGCCACAGAGGCGTGACAACGCCATCGTTGTGCTGGACGGACCCTGAATTGTTTTTCCTCTGGAAGATTAGGTTGTATTTGTGGTGCTTATTTTGCTTAGGTTAGATGTCCCATTATTTTAATCTAAAAATGGTTAAGAAAATGCAGATAGAGAGCATGACAGTACACATGATGGAGTTTGGGATTGTTCTAATGATAAGGCACAGCCCAGCTCCTTGAGACTGAGCAGAGACAGCCGTTTGCCTAGCGCTCCATGAAGAAGGAACAAGAAGAGGATGCAAACAGTGGGCACTGGAGAAAGACTGAGTCCTCTTGGTCATGAATATGCCTAACTTAAATTGGTTTTGAGTACTTGGCAATAGTTGAGCCCATTAAAATATGGCTTTATAATAGATTATGTTGTTTTCAGTAAAGTTGTTATTTTATAACGCTTGTGCAAATACTTGAAAAATCAAGCCTTGTACTCTAGTCCTATCTGAGATGAAACAGGCAACTAAAAAATCCACCAAATCAACAACTTCAAGGGAAGTCCTGAACTCGAACATCCATAATGAAAAGTAGGATTTTTGAAAGCTTTCATCACCGACTGGCTTTGCTGCAGCTGAAGGCAGCCACTGAAGTCTGAAAGAAGAATGGTTTGGTGGCCAGTTTTCAAACTCCAGAATGCCTGGTACCCTACTCGGTGACTGGCCAGATGCTAGTGCCCAAGGGTTTGTTAAGCGTGCTCTCAACAGCTTGTGACAAAGTTCTTTGTGTCTTGAAAATGCCGTTGTCTTTCCAGCTCCATGGGCAGGAGTCATCTTGCCTTAATTATCTATCTGTGCTAAGAGATGTCTGCTGTGGAGATCTATGCTGTGGATGCTGTATTGGAGAGATTCCACAAAAGCTCCCTTCGCAGCTGACAGAGAGGCTATGGTTAAACTTGTTCTAATGTAGATGTGTCGGATCAGAAAGGTAAACATGATTATGAGAGCTTCTAAATTGTTACTTTGCAGATGGCTAAGGCAAAGAGAGATGGATCTTAGCTTGAATATTCAGTTTCGCAGCGCTGTGTGTGAGTGGTTAACGACAAGGATGTTTCCATTTGCAGACTCCCAGGGCACATGGACTTGTCCTAGCTTTTTTTACTGTTTGTTGTTGTTTTTCTTTTCTATGGATAGAGTTGTCTGTCATTTAGTGGAAGACTTAATTTAAAATGTCTCTGACATTAAGCAAAAACTCACACCTTGATTTAGTTGCTGTTGAGTCATGTGACTCCAAGTTATCTCTGTTGAAGTTATTAATTAGGAAGAGGCTTTTAAAAGTTTTTTTCCCGCGCCTAGCCATTCAAATATGGCAATAGGGATAGATAATACATTTCAGCTGACAAATGACACGAGCTTTTATTTAACAGTTCTTATTCAAAAGTACTGAATTGGGAAGACCTGCTTAAATGAATCCATTCTTCTATATTCAGAATAGTGTGTTTTTGTAAGAGATTCCTGCGCATTCTGGACTGATACGCCCATGTGATCCCATGGAAAAAGCATAAAGAGCTCCGTTTATTCATGACTTCACGGGGACTTTCCACAGTGAGTGCAAGCCAACAGCACAGGAACACTGCCATAGCTACCACTGAACTGTAACCTTGAGGCAATTTCTTTACAGAGGTTTCTTTTAATAGATTTGCTCACAAAAAGATGCCTGGTGACGATGCCTTCCAAACAGGTTTGGGATACACTTGCAGATGGAAGGATGAGTGTGGCTTATGTTGTGGTTATCTGTGCTGTAGATGAAGAACCTTGTATTTTTTTCATTTGCTAAGCAAAAACTGGGGGTGAAGAGTGAGAAGAGCACAAGGACCTGGGAGTTACTGGGTTTTCTTTGTGGTTATGTGCAAGTTGCTTTGTACTGCTGCCTTTCATGAGCGTAACACAAATAAATAAATAAATAAAGGCAAGACTCAGGAGCAGCCTAATACTTCTCCTGCGCTAACCCTCCTGAAGGGAAAAAAAAATCCAAGATGAAGATAGGGACAAGGAGTGTTAAGATACCTTTCGTCTTCAAATTTCAAAGCCCTTTGTTAAGGATTACAGGATAGGCACCCGAGATGCAGTGGGTTTGACTGTCTTAACCAGGGTCATGCAGGGACATGGCAGACCTGAGAGTAGCACTATGTACTTCTTTTCCCTTTTAGTCACGTCCCCTGTCTGCTATAGATCATCTTGCTGCTTTTTTCCCCTTTTATTTTTTTGCTGTAGTTGTAATGACCTCTGGAGTAGCAAGCAGATGAGATGACATTTTATTAGCTATATTGCCTGTGGTCTGAGAGCTGTCTAAAAGTGACAGTGCAGCTGTTTGTGTGCAGCTCTTCCAACCCTATGAGATTTGAATTAAACTCCTCAGCAGTGGAATGCCACAGGGTACATACCTCATGCTTTGGAGAGCTCTGCAGAAGCGGGTTTCTAAGAGTAATTTGGGAGTGTGAAATGACAACAGCTTATTATAGGTCCCTTTGCTTTGTTGCTGCGTGAGATTAACCTGGGTATCTAGTCAGACAGGGCTGGCCCATGAGTGCCGTCTGCACTCAAAGTGTTCAAGCCATACATGGCGCAAATGATACAAGTTGGCCACCTGTGATGTATGTAGTCATGTCTATTGACTTTGGTGACTGAGGTAGCTTGGAGAGCTTTTCACTTTTTAGCCTTTTAGTGCCTATCCGGCCCAGGAGCAGGCTGCATGTTTCACAGAAATAGTGGCTTTGTTGAGTCAGTGAGACCCTGCGCAGTAGAACTGCACCAACTTCTCGAAGAATAGAACTTGCCTGAGAAAACATTGCTGTAGTGAAAGTGTGACAGAAGAAAATAGCTCAGCTTGTCTCTAAAACCCAAGGCTGATAGTTCAGAGTCAGCAGAAAAAAAACTCCATAAAACTGTATTTGATAACTGCAAACCAAATGCGACATATAAAAAAATGAGATGAATGTAACAGTGGACCTCTTTACTGCTTTTTGACATTGTCTTTTGGAAGAGAGCCGTGCTCGATGCAAAACCCTGGGGAATACGAGTGGTTTAAATTTTTGATGCTCAGGACAGAAAATCTATTTGCTCGAAATGGAAAATAGAGCTCCCTGTGAGAGGGATTGTGTGTCAACACTGCCACATAAATTAATCTTATCTCGATAATTAGAATTTTCTTGTCTGGAAGTAAGGCCTGGCAGTAGAAAATAGCTCCTTTTTACTGACTTGCTTATGGGTCACATGGACTCGGTTTGAGAATGATCTGAGACAGGTTATTGCAGTCAGGTTTTTGCTAGGCTCATGGGGAGACTGAAGTAAGTGAAAAATTGAGAGGTGAGCTGCAAAGAGAAGCCTAAAACTTACTTAAGTCCTGGCACATAGTATGTACCTGCCATCCAGGAAGTTTGTCCTGGGAGGAAGCTTTAATTTCTATTATTCTGTCTGCCTATGTGAGTCTACTTCTTCTCTTGAGAACTCTGTAGGTGACCTAGAGCAGAGCACAGTGGGGCTCTGCCTCTGCTGCCATATGCAGAAGGTACCATCTCAGGATGCTGCTCAGGAACTAAGGTTCTGCTTGATGATATTCTGAATGAAAAGACAGTAAAAGGTGCTCCCAGCAGCTGAGAGTTTGTGATCTGAAATAGGAAATACTTCTCTACGTATACTTACAGATGGTGAGCTGGAATATAAAGTTAGAGTGATTGATGAAAGAGCTGGGAATGGAACCCATGTCTCCAGAGGTTTGATTAAAGGTCTTGACTGCAATACTGTTCTTCCTCCCCTTAGGACCTCTAGATGATGGTGGTCTTTCTAGAGTGTTAGAGATTTTTGAAGTCAGTAATTCTGCAGACGGTTCCAGTAGTCCACAATGTCTCCATTCTGGATCCAGTATGGTCTGTAGTCTCTGTGGAAGGTAAATGACTCTTGAAAAAGATGATTTATCTCTGTGTTGTCTTTCTGGCTTTTCCAGCTGGAGAGGAGGAGGGGAATTGCAGAAAGGGAGAAGCAGTAAATCTGTGCCTTTATAAAGCCGGAGTCCTGCTAATGTCTCTGTACTTTGTGATTGTTGTGTTGAGCAGTTGACTGCAAATGTGGTGAGAGCTTTTGAGATGGGAAAAGTAACAGAAGGTTGAAGGGAGTAGGAATCACACTCTTTGAGTCCTTCTGAAAGACAGATGAATTTCACACACCAATTACTGGGGTCTGTCTTGACCCCCAAGCTAGGGTTCCCAACCTTGGTGAATGGTCTCTCTGTCTCCTGGGGGTCCGCAATCCAGCCCCTCCATAGAACCCCAGTGTAGCAATGGACTGTATTTTTTGTGTTCCTGGCTGCTGTTTAGCATGAAATGAAGAACATACTCATCAGAAAAAGTGAGCCAGAGCTGTCATATACTTGGAGGATGGCTAATGAGAATGGAGTTTTTAATTACAGTGGGTCTTTACCACATGTGAACCGGCCATCTGTTAGATGAGAGTACTTGCAAAGGAGAGAGAAAGGATACAGTGTGTGCCTTGCATTGAGGATGCTGCTCACTGAGACAGTAGTAAGAGGTATTAGTCAGGAGGATTTTGGAAGTTTGATCCTATTGCTCTTTGTAGCTGAGCTGTCCTTATGAAAGGAAGTTTCCATTTGCTTGCTTTCTGATAATGGGAAGCTGACCACAGTCTTCATGGTGAAGCCTGGTGTTTTGTTTAGCGCATGCAGTCTTGCCACTTCAAGAAAGTAGATAGCCATCATTTTAATAAAGTATTTGTTAGCATTATTGTTAGTGTTTTTATGAAATAAGATGAAATAATGCAACTATTTTAACAAGGGCTGCAAATTGCTACGTGGTTGTGCGTGTGTGTGTGAAGGTTCTGTGTACAGTGGTGTAATAGTTATAAGATGTTGCTCTAAGAGAAGTTAGCCCCTCTTTTTAGTTACATTCCTAGTAATGCCGGAGCGGTGGAAGACAAAACTTACCTTCATCTGTTGCACTTCCCTACTGAAGTGATGGCATTCCTCTGAGAATGCTGATATTTCATGCCCGGCGTCATGTGCAAAGAAGCTCTTCTCCACCTCGCTACGTGTGATTAATGAGCGTGTTTAGTTAGCCTGTTCCCTGAAAAGTCCATGACTGTTCCCTATCTTACCCTCCTCCGCTTTCAAGCCATGTGCAAGGGTAAGTCATGCTAAGCTGATCTGTTTCCTGGATGATTTGTCTGTTTTTTGCTTTTCCATGCAGTTTTCTGTTCAAATTGTTTCTTGCTGGCCAAGATTTTTTTACTTATTTATGTAAACCCTTTTTGATCAGATTGATAAAATGGTAGGAATCTATGGTATTCTTATTTGCCAGAAGTCTTTGGCTATACTCACTTGCTAACTCTAGTCGGAACTGTTGTACCAAGACCTTTCTTGACCCTATTTAGGTCCAATACCTGTTGTTGCTGAAGAAAATGAAAAAAAAACTTGTATGCATCTAAGCAATCAAACAGTGTTGTACTATGGGGGGGAAAACAACTTTCCTTCATGACCCCTGGTCTTAGCACTTACTGAAGCAAGAGATTTGATTGCCCATATCTTAGGATGCGGAGCTGCACATTAATATGTTTCATACTTTTTTCCTGTGTTTGTGCACCTTATCCTAATTGATCTCAAAGAAAAGCAAGGCTTTTTAATTTCCAGTTTGCATATTTTGTTCAGTCCTGTTATGGCCAAAAGTAATATTAAATACTCCAGAAAGAAGGTCATTTATCAGGAAGGGGTGTTTTGGGACTAGCGAAGAATTAGGTTATCTTTACATTATGAAACGACAGTGTCAAAATTAGGTCACTGTTTCCTTTAATGTCTCCATGTAACTGGCTGAGAAATGTATGGAAAAACTGAGGTAGCAAAGAGTGTGTTTTTGATGAACCAGGGAATGGCACTTGGTTTTCTGGGTTGGTACTGGTCCAGTGCACTGCTAAGGGATGCACTGATGCTGAAAACCACTCAGGAGGATCAGTAAAGGCACTTTTCTCAAATCTATGTAAAAATGATGCCTGGCATAGTGTTTGGGGGCCATCTAGCAGATGATGGGTTATTTTCCTTTGGATGAGATGCAAAACAGTCTTCCTGGCCACTTTTCAGAAGTGTTGGAGTGCTAATCCTGGCGTCCTAGCCAAGACCAGCTCGGGTAATTATGCGCTGCCTTCTTAAATTCCACATGGTGTCCGAGTGGGCAGACTATTCTTCAATTCATGTCCCAAACACGATAACACAGTTGGGTATTTTCCCTGCTATACTTGTGCTGAGTATGTGGCCCTTACACAGTACTACTGCTATTGCTTTTACCACTATTATCATTGTCCTTTTATTATTATGTTGAGGTTTGTAGGAAAAGATGATCTCTTTATTTGACCAAATAACATAGCTGGAGAAAAAAGCCTTAGCATAAGTGTCAGAACAACGTCTGGAGACCAGTGAAGACCTGCGCCGGGTTGTGCAAGGTGTTGTGTAAATGCGGAGTTATAGGCAGGACCTGTTTTGGGAGCTTAGGCACTCAGAGGATGAGGCAGGCAAAGGGATAAAAGCAGAGTGAGTGGTGGGGTGACAAGTAGAACTTTTGCTAGTGAAACAGGAGTGGAATTCATTCCGGAGGTGGTGAGTTAATTCACAAGATACAGGAAGGGAGAAGAAATGTAGAAGAAATGGGACTTCATGAACCCCTAGGCCAAAGAAGATAGGGAAACTGGGTAGAGCAGAGCTGAGATTATCAGGCTGTGAAAGCTGGTGGTCAAGCAAGCAACTGATGAGGACAAGGGAAGAAACTCTCCAGGCGAAACTATGTGATCATCAGCAGCCTTTTACCTCTTGGGGAATGAGCTGGGACTCATTCTCTTTGCTTGGCCTCTGGCTCTAGGTTCCTGGTGCCTAGTTCTGCATGGCTTGGGGTGAGTGTGGAAGACCATTGCGCAAGTGTCTGTGGACACAAAAGAGGGAATAATGCTTTGTTCCAGAGCTTACATTTAAGATGCTTTGGGGAATACAGATAGTCCCACCTTGGCCTCTTTGTTTGCTTTCCACTGAGCGCTGCATGTGCACGTGGGGTGCGGTGGTGCTGGGATGCAGCATCTCAAGTAGCTGATGATTGCTATGGTCAGTGCAGCTACTCTGCCACTAACAAAGATGGTAAAGAGTTTTTTCAGCAGCTTAGGTGGGCCAGCTTTCTGCGCTACGTCCTCTGCCTTTGAAAGCAAGGCGAAAAGGGTTCTTAGCTTCAGATTAGTGTTGCTGCTTTGAGAGGAATATTCTCGGATTTGAGAAGTCCTGAGAAGAGAACACTGGACTGTTCTCCAAACCACCTGCTTGCAAGATGGCTCGCTTCCAGCTACTGTGGAGATCTTGCTATTTGTTTATGATATTGGGTCACACTTGCCATAAGCACATCTGCTGTTTATGTTAGTGCCCTAGACTATAGTTACTTTTTATGATGCTAATTTATGTGAGAAATAGCCCTGAAAAAGTGGATTCTTCATTCAGTCATTCCCTGCAGAACTTGCCGATTGCTTGTCTTTTAGCAACCGAATATAAAAAGCAGAGTGGTTTGGCAAGTCATTGTGTGCAAACCACGGCAACTGGCCTGCGCGTGGCCCAGCAGCGAGGTCAGTGTAAGGTCTCTCCCCCACTGGCTTCTCATGGCCCCCACACCTACGTGAGCAGAGTGACATTTGAAATAGCCTAGCCTGAGGAACAGAGTAATTCTTTACTCATTGCAGTACTTGTGCTCAGTTAGGAGAGCTCAGCATGTTTTTTGTAGTGCGTTTTTTATTGTCAAAAACCAAACCCCTGATGAAATGCACAGGTCTACATTTATTTTTTGGCTGCTGAGTGGAAGTAAGTTTTATGCTTTATCTATCTATGTTCTCCTTGCAGAGAGGAGCCATCCTAGCAGATGATGGATTTATTTCCTTTGGGTGAGAGGCAAACCAGCGTATTTTCACTGCTTCAGCTACTCATACTCTGATTTTAGTTTTTTATGATTCTTGTCCTCAGTTCTGATTCCTTTGTTACCCCGTTACTGAACAGCTGAACATGACCACCCAAGAGAGCAACTTTCCATTTGTTTGTGTTGTGCAAATGTTAAGGTTAAAACTTTTAGAAAGATATGTAGTGTTGTAGTGCTTAGAGTGTATCCTGTCTCAGTGAGCGGAGATGCTGAGGATGGAAAAAGAGGAGAGATGGGTGCTTATAAACAGGGGAGTTTGGTTGGTTTTTGACCCCACTCATAGTGTTCTGGCTAAATTAAGCAATGAAGAGGCTCTCAATGTTATGAAAAACAAATCAAGTTCTGTTAAACCCTTGCATTAATGCATACTTATTTTAAGCTGTTTGTTTCATCACCATCAGCCTTAATTGGCTTTACCAGCAAGTGATAAGGCAGCAGTATGGCAATTAGAATTGGAAAGATTTCAGTACTGTTAAATACCATGATTTTGGGTCTCTGGTCATTCAAGAGTTATCTTAAGGCCTCAATCCCGGAGTCATGTGATTATTCAAAATACTAGCTGAAAGGAAACCAAACCAAAAAAACTAGATGAAGCATTAGCCCTGGCAGTTTGGGAGAAAAACTTGAGAACATGAGTCAAAAGGTATAGAGGGAAAAATAAAGACAGAAAAACAACCCAGAATTATACTATGTAATAAAAAAATCACTGTGTTATTGTTTTGTGTTTTGTTGTTGTTTTTTTTTTAGAAGCAGCTCTTAAACATTAATTTTAGAAGGACCTTACTGTTAATTTTGACTGTAAACAAAGGAAGTAAAGAGTAAAAGGGGAAGTGAGCATTTGGAAAGCAAGTAGTCAGGCCGTTGTAATAACAGGGATTGGCATGATGTGGGAAGTGAAAGAGGCTTCTCTTATAGTGACTTTAAACTAGAAGACTTATAAGAGTAAGTCCTTCCATTGACTAACTATGCTCAGCTCCTTGTATTGTCAGTGGGAGTTGAGTGATGACTCAGCACTTTGCTGTCTTAGGTTCAAATTGATCCATTTATCAAGAGAGCTGAAAGGGGCGTTCAGAGTCAGAGAGTTAATGCAAAAAAGTGGATGAAGAACTCTGGAGCACAGTAAAATTGTTCCTGCTTGCAGTGGTGAGGAGCGAGTTTTAGCTGTGGAGGAGGCAGCAAAGCAATACACTCCAAAGCAGATTGTGTCAAGTAACTGCGGCACTCGTTTGAAATACTTCCTAATTCTTCTTAGTTGTTCTGTGATTTGAAATTGCAGTGCTGGTTGCATGTGGAGGTTTTGGGGGGGTAACACCTCTGCCTCCTTGTGCGTTAGAACAGTCCTTTGCCTGTCATGGGTGCTACTGCACTCAGACAGTAATGCTAGTAAAGTAGAACTGGTTTTCGCCTCCTCCCTACACAACAAAATTCCTTACAGAAACCTAGCATAGGCTGTTTCAGACTTTTAAACAAGCTGTCACCTCTGCTGTGTTACTTTTGAAATACGTTTCACAAAAAGAGCAAACGCTTGGTCAGCACCTTCCCTGCTGACTAAGAGAATACCAAAGAACAGAGATGTATTGAATAGAGAATACCAGAGATGTGTAGGATAGGTAATGTACAGAGATAGATGTGTAAAGAATATGTATAGATGTATAGAGAATAGACATGTATAGAATAGATGACACCAGAGAATACCAGATGTGTGCTCATCTGTCATACACTTTAGCAGCATCTTCAAATGAAAGTCTCTAAACAAAGATTAAATTTTAAATAAATTTCCGAGTATTTTTGTGGGGTTTTATGTTCAGCTGTATCGTAAACTGCTTTAACTGCTGTCTCTGGTTGGACGCACCTTTGAATAAACCTGAATTAACAGGGAGATAAAATTTGTTACAAGCCACGGTTGCTCACTGTATACTTTACTAAGATGAGTCTGTTACTGCTCTCTCTGGAAGACTTTCTGTTTTTATTATTAGGAAAGAACTCAGTTGCCCAGTGTCTAAAGCATATCCTTCAGGATAGCTACCTTATGTCTCTGTGTCATGGTTTAGCCCCAGCCGGCAACAAAGAACCGTGCTGTCACTCTCTCGCTCCTCTGCCTTGGTGGGATGGGGAGGAGAATCAGAAGACAAAGGCGAATCTCGTGTTGGGATAAAGGCAGTTTAACAGAACAGCAAGGGAAGAGAAAAATAACAATAATACTGATAAAAAGAGTATACGAAGCGAGGGATGCACAGCGCAGTTTTCTCACCGCCTGATGCCCAGCCCGCTCCCGAGCAGCGATTACCCTGTCCCGCCAGCTCCCTCTGCTATGCAGTGAGCATGGCATTGCATGGCATCAGATAGAGAATCACAGAATGTCCCGTTTATATGGCCAGTCTGGGTCAGCCATTCCAGCTGTGTCCCCTCCCGGCTTCCTGTGAAAATTAACCCCGTCCCAGCCGAACCCAGGGCACTGAAATACTTCAAGATCAGCCACTGCTGGGGAGGTCATGATGCGGACAGAAGCGGGCTACTGGGTAATCCAGTCCCCAGCTGCAGAAGGGAGCAAGTTGGCGCATTTGGGGGGCTGCTGGATCTGACATGTGGAAGTTATGGGGTACATCTACATGCAAAGCCAAGCGCTTTGCGTGTCGGAGTAGTGGGCTCTGGAAAGCTGTTGCTGTTCTGCTGTATTCTGCTCTCGCACCTATGAGATGGGTCCCAGCCTCTATGTGTTTCACCTTCCCCTCTGTCCTGTCCGTATCCCCTCCCCAGCTCCGAGCTGCATGTCTGTAGTGCTCCAGTATAGTAAGAAGCTGCAATTTTGCCCCTTGTAGGGTTGTGAAACTTGGGTACTGGCTATTCTGCAGCAAGGGGCGTTTCAAAACTGATAGCAAAACAGAGAGGGAATGAACTTTCCCCCAGGTGTTGCAGGAATGGATTCTTATGGAATTTGCTTTCACTGTGATACTCATTTATGACTGCTGTGATATATGCCCACAGAAGGGGTTTCTAATCAGATGGGTTTGTAAGAACCGCTGTCTTAACCCCTCCTGTATCTGATGTGTGCATGGAGAGGAGTCAAAGCCATGTATGAGCCAGAGTTCAGATGTGTGGTGATCTTTCAGCCAGCATTGCACAGGGCTAAAGTAATGTTTCCTGGTATTTAAACAACTTCAGAGGAGGACGAGCTTTTAAACAATTTACAAAGGAGCTGAGATAAGAACTGACTTGAATGAGCCTGTCATCTGTCTCGGGTGGTGTATGCTAGAGTCTGGAAAACATTTGAGTAGGACAGTGTTGCCAGGGGAAGGGGCTGAGCTATTTTTTCTGCCTCCTTGAAATGGCAATTCCCTTCTGTTCTTCTGTGTTGAAGCCTTCCGTATCAGTGAAAAGTTAACTGTCTGCTAGCCTTAGTGGAAGGAGGCTTTTGCCTGCAGAACAGCAGCGTTTGGGTTCTGTCAGGCAAGCCTCCCACACCTGCACATCCCGCCCTGACGGTGTTCCAGAAAGAGCTGGTTGAGGTCATCTCTGGACTTGTTCATCCCCTGATAGTGCTGATGAGATGTGAGAAAAGCTGCCAGTTGCTGTGGGGACTGGGGTGGGCCGGCAGGTCCTTTCCTGTCAGCTGGTAATTTTTTCAGTCTGTTTGGAACTGTTGACCTAGATAAGGTGAAAGACAGGATATTCCTTGACCAGCCTGTCGTCCCTGGGGCCACCTGGCTCCTTCCCACCCCTGCACGTTTGCATTTATAGTTCCAGTGCTGAAAGACTTGATGGTGCCTTGGTTTCATGGCTGCATGCACTGAAGGGATAAGGCAAAAAAACATCTATGAAGTGACTTTCTGAAGAACCTCATTTAAACTTAGGTAAAGCCTGTCTCTCCCAGTTATGACCGAATTTCTGGTATCCTGTTAATACATTTTGTTTTTAAAGGGGGATTAGGAGTGATGTGTGAGCAAGGTAGTGGAATTGTAGGAACTCGCCTATTCTGAAGTACTGTACAGCACATTGGTAGTGTCCTAGAAGAGCTGCATGGCTCAAGCAAAGGGCTTGTGAGTATTTTTGTTTGTCATGCCTCAGTTGCCAGTGAGTTTGCAACTTTCCAGCAAGCATTTTGGAAGTTAAAGTTTCCTACCTAGAGCTAGATAGATTAAAAAACAANTGAGGCTAGCATTGCAAAAAGGCTTGCAACAGTTCTTGCTAGTGCTTNCTAACTCAACGTGTGTGCATGCGCGTCTGCNNGTGTGTGTTTACGGAACAAAGAAGAGGGGAGAATTGCTCTGACGTTGTGTGAGCTTCCCAGCGAACACCTGCTTTGGCCTGACTGTAACTCTACCAGGTTTATTACTTCAGTACGGTTTGGTGGAACCCAGGAAGTCCCCCGTTGTAGTGGTCACTACAAATGAAGCAAAGGAGGCAGTCCTTGCCCCTTAAAGACGGCAGTTAAGAAATTTGATTGAGTGCGATGGTTGATGCCCAGCCAAATAGTGAAATTCAGGGCAAGTAGCAAGTTCACTGGTGTGCGTTAGGCTCTTAGTGCTCTAAGTCTTGGATGGTGACAGTCAGTCTAGCTGGGGGCAGCTGGCTGCTGATTTTGTGAGAGCTTTTAAAAGAAAACCGGGCATCTGTCTTTAGAATTTTAGGTGTTGAATTGACCCCATGCAGTGTGTTTGGCAAAGGAGAAAGCAAATAGTGTTTGGAAGGTTAAGGTGTCAGTGAATCCTTAGGTGAACCATACATGTTTGAAACATGATAAAAGAGGCTGAAGCAGGGAGGTGGTGGGTTTTGTAGGGATGTGTTGCCAGTAAAAGTGTGGAATGTGAAGGTACCCTGTGTAATAAATATGCCACTGCACGACTGCTGAGCTACAGACACAATTGCTTCTCACAGAAGCAATTTTTTACAAAAAAATAGAATCCATCATCCAGTACTGAGTGGTAGAAGAAACCCTCTTGCTCTCTCTCTCTTGCTGAGAGTTTTTTCATTTGCCTGTGTTGACACATCAATTACTGCTAAATTCAGAGTTAGGATCTAATTAATGGGAAAATTAAGTGCCTCACAGTCATTGCCTGGTTAGAGTGCAGCAACAGCAGCTTCTTATTCTGGTACTAAAATGATAGTCAGAGGAAATGTGGGGGTTTTGGTTTGGGGTTTTTTTTGGTGTTTTGTTGTTTTTGGGGTTTTTTTTGGTTTTGTTTTTTTTTCTGGGGAGGGGATCTTGGCTCCTGGATTTCTGGAGTGCGGTTTTCTCTGTCCATCTGCTGGGACCATTGAAGAAGATATTCCCTCCTTCGCCTGTATACCTGACACACTTCAAGACTCCCCTTTTGGGAATCAGAAAGCAGCTCTACGTATTCTTCCCTCGGAGCAGGGGTTTGGCTGGGCGGATGCATCTGCCTCCAGCCGTGGCTGCGCGGTTGCCACAGCCCTTGCTGCCTGGGGCACCTCTGCAACCTTTGGGTGCCCGTGGAGTGTCCAAGCACATCCAGTGCTGTGCTGGGGCTGTGCTCAGGTGTGTGTCTCACGAGCAAGGGAACTGTTGACACCTCTGTTGTGGGTAAGGCGAAAATCAGGAAACCGAGCACATCTCGTGGAACCATGGTGTCATCTTGGAAGATGGCAGGATTAAAAATAAGCATTTCATTTGTGTGCTGAAAACATTTGCTCAGGTGTGGATGACAAGGTGTCAGAGTCTAATTTTAACGGGACTCTTTTTTTGACTTTGTTGCCTGTTTCTCAGATGTAAGCGTCACAAGTTTAACCGTAAAGTATCTCTAGTCTTCTGATCCAGAAGCTACTAAACAGAATGTATTTCCCTAGTTTCGTTGGCCTGACAGTGCACTGGAGGCTTGAACTGTGCTGTTATAAAGTGCTTTGTTACATTATACAGAGAGATTAATCTAATCAAATGTTATATCAAGTAACTATCACTTGCTTGTTCAGCATCCTGCCCTTCTGTTGTGCTTTCATGGTTGGTACCATCTCCAGTGTAAGGTCGCATGTGAAAGGCTTGTAAATGTCAAGCGAATGGCTTTTCTGTGTCTGCACTTCTTAACCTTGCAGAAGGAAGAACCTGCGAGTCATCCTCAGTTCTGTGTATCATGGCTAACGGTGCGGGACAGGGCAATAAAGCTGCCATCATTCAGGATTCTCTTCCTATGCTGTGTGAAGACATAAAGTGCAGTGTAATGGGTGCTAAAGTCCACATTTTTAATATATAGAAATCTAAAAACAGATCTCTGAGCTTGTTCTCTATTAATTTGCTCATGTTTGGCTCAAATAGTGACTTTAATAGTTTGATTTATAGTGCTGCTGTTTTGCTTACAAATCGGAGATGTTATTGTGCTAAGTCTGCATTTAAAATCAATGCAGAGTAATTGCCGTGTGCTCATAGTTTAAAGACATTAGCAAGAGAAGTGTGCTACAGCAGCAATACTTGGCACAAACACAAGCAATTAAAGCTAAATTTCGTGTCCAGTTCCAAGCTTAATTTGAACAAATTTTTACAGTATACATTCTTAGGCTTTTAAAGTTGGTTACTATGTAAAGAGGGATGAAAAACATCAGGCTGAGCTATCTTGATTAACCATCTTGCAACAACATTCTGTTTAGAACAGTTATGCTGCTTATCTGTCCTCCAGAGGCAGTTTTTCAGATGCCTGTCTCCAAGTATCAGCTGCCTCATTTATTTTAAAGTAGAAAATCTTTGATCATGTTGAGACTTCTTGAGGATATCATGTTTTGTATTCTGTGGTAACTTTACAGTTTGGCTCGATCTTCCTCGTATTCACCATTTTTGCAGCTCTAGTATGGACAAAGATGGTCAGTTGTATTTGATGTACCTACATTAATGTATTCCCAAGCTCTCCTGACAGTTGGCACATTGGCTACTAACAAAGCGAGCTGCTCAGTCTAACGGAGAGTGTCCGCTCCTCCTGTGATAAGCAACCTAAGTGCGTGCAGTTGTTTGACTTCTGTGACTATCAGCAGTGATTTGGTAAATTAATTTGATGTATGTAGTTGAAGTATTTTCCACTAAAGTTGTTTGGGTTTTTTTTTCAGTTGCCTAGTTTGCATATTGGAGAAAGTTTAGAGTACAAGCAATAAGAACATGCTGTTACGTCTCGCTTTCTCTGAAGGTGCCTGTGCATCTTCTGTGGGTAGTGAAGAGTAATAAACAATGGTAATTGCAAATCCACAGAGGTAGTGGAAGGCCTCTGGAGTAGGTGCTGAGCATTTACAGATTGCTTCTGAATTGTACTGTTGCGTTTTACCCAGCAAGGCTTTAAGCTGACTGAGTCCCTGTGAGTATTTGTACTCCTGATAGGAAAGAAGCAAGGGAGTGGCGCAAGTGGAATTTCAGTTGTAATCTCCTGCCAGGTATCAATTAAAGGTGCAAGAAACGTGCACAGAGTTGTCATGAAAGCGCTGAACTCGACAGTAGTTTAGACAAAAGGATGTGTGTTCTTCAGCTGATGCCATAGCATGGACTGATATTCTCTGATGCATGACAGACAAATAGTGACAGCTGTCACAAAGCATTTAATTTTAATTTAGGGTTGGCCTGATTCCAAAAGCAATTTGCCCAGCTATGTATCTACACACCTCCACTTAGCGAATATGTTAAAAATTGAAGTCACTTTATCGCTCTATGAGGTAATTGCTCAGTTTGGCTGTACAGAGGTGTGTGCATATATGTATATTATGATTTTAATATTAGATTGAATTATGCTTCACAGCAGCTCAAATTAGTTTGTTAGAAAGATAAAGGAATTTTCTCTGTAGCTGAGTAGGAAGTTAAGAATATGACTGTCAAATGTATAAACTTAGAGCTAAGTCAGGATGTCAGCATTTTACTACATTTTTTCATTGTTAGAATGTCTTTCTCTCTTCAGTCTCATTCAGCTGGAGGAAAACCACCTTCCTCATTACTCCTAGTATCGATTGATGCCAGGAACTGTAAAAATGTCATTAATGTTGTGTGTTAACACTTGAGGAAAAAATAAAATCAGATCATCTTGATCTGAGAAAAACATTTCCATTATTGCTGTTGTAACCTTCATGTAGTTGCTAGTTTTCTTGCAGCACTGTTTCTTGGTTCTGATGTCCTCTCCAGGGGTGAAAAGCGGCTTGGAAGTTCAACTGACAATATATTCATACACACATTAATAACAACATTTTACTATCACTTTACACTTCCATAGAGCCTTTCGTTGTGGGACTTCGACATGCTTACTATAAGGGTATTTAGCATTTGGAATGAGTGGCTTCCCCTGTCTGAGAATTACAAGCACTTTACAAGTAAGAAAGATGGGAAACTTAACCGAAATGCTGTGGCCAGGGTCACACAGCAAGTTGCTGGCCACTGAATATCAACACCAGAGCTGGGGGCAAGCGTTAACACTTAGTGGTACACTTCAGAACTAAAGCCAGAAGTGGAGAATGGGAGTACTGACTTGAAGCTAAGTTGCTTTAAGTCTTATATGATCCTGCTAAAGTATTCATACATTTAATATATTTTACACTTTAGAAAACTGAAGGGCTGTAATACAGAAACACAGTGAGCCTGTCGTTGTGGAAGTGAAAGATGAAGGATACAAACAAGTTCACATGAGTATGCAGTGCAGGCAGGCAGCCATCTGTGTGAGGGAAGGAGCTGTAACGCTGCTCCCACATCAAAAGTATGGCATCATGCTGTGTTGCAGCCTTTTAAGGTTTGCTGGGGAGTGTTGGTAAGATGGTAGCAGTGATGCACTAGTGCATCAAAGGGACGTGTGAACTACCATAAGAAATTACAGGGTGATGCACATTCTTGAGTTAAAGGATGCACATAAGGGAAAGAAAGCATTTTTATCTTTTACATGAGTTCATGTATGAGAAGGGAGGCAAAAATGGGATGGAAAGACAGGGTCTCTTTCAGGTGCCATCGCTCTTCTTGTGCCCAAATGTAGTGAATTCGTAAACATTTAGAAAACCTGAAACTTCTGCTGCTGGTGAACATTTCTCCATAGCTGATGATGGAAAGAAAGGAATGGGTCCAGGATGCTCAGTTCCTCTGAGGAACGCGGTAAGTGATTTGTCTGTCGCAGGGGCAGAGGCTGAAGGTGACATTGAATTGATAAACACTGGTGAAAACTCTCATCTTTTTCTAACTGTGTCGAAAAATGTCGGAGGAAGAAGATCCATTATGGCTGGTGTCTGTTCTAGATGCTTGACAAAGGAGAAGATGATGGTGAAGAGCTGCTAGGGGAAGTAGATGGTTGGAATGAATCATTCAGGGACCCTTGGGGTGCTTAAACAATCCAGAGACCTTTTGTGGTAAAATATCTACTGAAGCAAATGCATTCCATAAATTTCTAAAAATTTTAATTTAAAAGCGATTTTCTGCCACATCAGGTAGTGGAGTCTGACAGTCATATCGCACCGTGGTGACCTGAGCTGATCTTGCAATCTCTGCTGCAGTTGGGCATGGCGAAGACTAGATTGGTTGATCCTAAAGGGAAGCTGTTGGCTGCAGGATTTGATTTGATGTTGGGAATCAGCAGATGGTGCTCTGTGTTCCCATTCAGAAATAGTTAAATATGCTGTACTGCAGTAGGACACAAGCTTCTGATGAGAAGATTATTGGGATGATGTGTTAGTTTTGCTTACAGCTGCCGTATTTTGAAGCTGAAGTTTTATTGTCATCTTTGTAAGATGAAGTCCTTTCATGACGTGTAGTTTTCATTCAGGGGGTTTCTGTGTGTTCCTGGCCTTTAAGCCTTCTCTGGCACTGGAAAAACCTAGAGAATAGTACCAGGTTCTAATCTCAGCGCTACATTTGTTAGATGCAGTGTCTCAACGATGGATGTTTGAATTGTGATGCTGATTTATGGTGTATTAGGAAGGATTGGCTGGTCAACTTGGTGGCTGGTTACGTTACTGTCAAGTGTGTGAAAGGATCACACATTGACTCTACTGTGATGCAGCTCCTGCATCAGCTTATTCCTGTTTGGTGTGAAATGGGTTTCCTGATGGTTTTCTGCCATTAGGAATTAGCATTTTTTGCAAGATGGTCCATCTGATGGGGAAAAGGAGAGACATTTAGCTACTGGTTGAATCTGTATCTTTCTTGGGATAACCTGAGCTACCTCATGCCCAATGTGTGCTGCTTCAAACTCATTAAGTGTACCTCTGATCATTAATAAGCTACTTTAAGAGAAGCGGCGCACCTGAGAAGTACTGCTTGCAGCCAGCTTTCCTGTATAATACTGAAAGCTCACAGATTTTTAAATCACGTGCTGATTTCTTCATCCTCCATGTCGTATTAGACATTTGTTTGGTGCTGTTTCTGCAGTCCTTCTGACGACTGGATTGGTACGGACAGGGTGAGCCCACATCAGGCACTTCCTCAGGCTTGCTGACAGGAGAAGAACTCAGGACAGCAGAAGTCCGTCAGACTTGTTCAGGCCGGCAACATGTGGTGTGTGCGTGGTGCAGAAAGGCTTATTGAACACCCATCCAGGGACCTGCCCTCCGCATGTTTATGTCATTAAAATAAGGTAATGAAAATTGATCATTCAGGGCAAGGACTCCAAAAAAAAAAACCTCCTGAATGGTAGACTGATGTCGACTTTGCTTGTGAATGCTATAAACTCAGTATGGGCTGCTGCAGAATTATTTCTGTGTTATGAAAATAGCCACTGGTCAGGTCTGACACTGCTACCACTAGCAGCAGTAGTGATTGGTGGGACAATTACGATATATGCATTTAGTTAAGAATATTAGGCATAAATGCATACTAAGGTATTTGTGGTGGCGTGGTACAGAAAATCCTAGCTATCTTAACATTTTAAGATTATTTCAGTCAAAGTTAATAATTTTGTCTCAAACTTGAAAAGCAAAAGGTCACGTTACTGCTTCTTCTTGACTTTCTGTTCAGCCAAGACAGCATGGGATGAAGGACAGCATGGGAGGAGTCACAGCCAACCTCTGATTTTGGGAGACTTCTGGTCTGATTATGGTTGTTTCATAGACTTCCAATGTGACCTTCAGCAGTGCACTCTCTTCCTGTGTATACCTGTTCTTCACCTCTCAACTGGACATAATCATACTTATTTTGCAAGGGTATTCCCTGGAGAAATTCATTGCCGCCTGTGAAATGTCTTAGTAATACAGTGAGGGAGCCATATAAGTATCTACATAGATAAATAAATGCAAATTATGCTACCTACAGATGAGGTTACCTGGATTCTGACAGCAGTTGTCTCGTGTCATCTTTTTAAAGTCTCAGCATCCACAGGTGTTGGTGGTAGGTAAGCTAGAAGATACAGAGTGTGTTGTGTGCATTTCTGATATTATTATAAGGATCAAGTATTTTACTGTTCTGTGAAGTTAGGGATTAATTCCATAGGATGTGAAAGTAAAGGGTTTGGACAACAGTCACATTTTTCATATAGGGGTTATTACCGTAGACTCAAACGGCATGTTTACCCCCTGGGGGCATGGGGAGGAAGCGAAAGGAGGAGATGGGACTTTCTCTGTCTTGTTGGCTCATGGACAATAAATAGAGTTGCATAATGGAGAATTCAATTCACTTGATTTCTGACTGCTTTGTAGGGTCAAAATGGCCCACACTTGTCTGAGGTTAATAGACCACTCCCAGCATTGTTTAAAAATGAGCAAAGTGGAGCCTGGCCAGAAATTGTCCTGAAAGCCTCTGAAAGTAAGTGAAGCCTTTGCATAATTTTAATGCTCCCTAAAGCAGAACTGGTGAACTGAATTTCTCCCGCAAATGTGCTGAGGTTCCATTGTTTGGAAAAGATGTATTGAGTGTTTAACACCTAACTTATTTTCATTGTCCTGTGCCAAGCAAGAAAAAAATTGGACTGCTATAATGTTACAGTTATAAATTAATTTTGTCTGTTCAGCTTCCATGGATCGAAACAGCTTTCTGTTTATTCTGTGGATTAGTACCCAAGTGCGTAACTGATACACACAATCTAGAGTTCATTTGATGGAGAGAGCCATCTGAATTATAAGCAAAAGATGCAGTAGTAAGTAGTCCCGTGGAGTGGTTCGAAATGTCATGCCTCCTATATTTGTCATCTCAAATTTTGTTCGTGTGACATCTTGCTTACTGCCTGGGAAGGGAAAGTCTTTTGTCACATTTAGATGTGTTTGCTTTCCTTTAGAAGTAACCGTACCACAACTCTGCACAAAAATCTAATTTTACTGGCAGCTTTCCAGGTATCCCTGCTTTTGACTGCTGCTTTTTGTGCCGTGTATGAAGTGAGATGGACCCCTTGATGAGTCTCAGGAAAAGGAGTCTCCAGTTTCACAATCCAGTGTGTAATAATAGTATATAGACTTTTCCTTGTTTAACACGCGTAAGAAATTCTGGTTCTATTCTATATGAAGAAAAAGTCTGCAGTTTAATGTTAGATGTTCAAAGGAATTGCACCAGCTTTTAAAATTAGACCCCATGTTAACATTGAAGATTATTGTAAATACAAGATCGTTGAGGCAGTTCTGGAGAAGAAAAATTACTGTTGTGAGGAAAGCTTGTGTTCCATATATAATGAAAGCTCACTGCAAAGAGCCGTTAGTTGCATAGCTGAGACTTCTAAATGCAACCTTAATTAGGCAAGCTCTTATCAGTTATATATAGAAGACAGTCCATGGATAGAGCAATCTAGCATGTCTTGTGACAGCTATGACTGTATTAAATTGCATACTCTGGTGGCATTCTGCCAGCCAAATTGGACTGTAAAATTGAAAGAATAGGATTATTTAAAAATGCTATATCTGTCTTAAACCGATTGCTACTTTTATCACTCTAGGTATGGATCTGGACAAGTTGGTATTGAAGACTGTAGAAAGCAAGGTTTGAATACCAGGTCAACAGCAATAGCGATCTTGTTCTTACGCTGTAAATTCTGACATTCGGTTGATAGGTTGTACATCCTTGTTAATGACATTGTTGCAGTGACAGCCTGCTCAGTGACCCTAAACAGCTGAGGATACCTGCTTCCTAGGACAATTTTGGAAAGCGTCCTGTTAGAGAAGATTCTTTTCATTAGCTGGTTATATATTCTCAGTATCTATGCAGTTTGTTCCCCTCTGACTGTGTGAACCATTTCCATGAAAATATATTTATTGCTTTGCTAGTCCATCTGCTTTTGCTTCTAGGACATCATATGATATCCCAGTCCTTTCCTCGGGATGTCACAATTTCTAGAAGCAATGGAGTTTGGGTAGTCATGAATGGCATCCCAAATGTAGAGATAAAAAGTAGTGACAACTTATTTGTTAAGTATGCAACTACTGCAATGGAACGAGTTGCCTCTCATTCCTGAAATAAACTGAAATTTCAACATGATCTTCATAGCTGATGTGCAATCTCTTTCGCTAGTATTGAATTTTATTTCAGGTTTGAATTGTGTTGGAAGAGGTCAAGAATAATTTGGGTAGCGCTTGGAAATACCTTTACCGAGCTCTTGAATCTGACGGAGACCTTTGGGGTAATATTGTGGGAGACATTCTAGTCTCATTTGTTTCTTGCTTCCCTTTCTGCAAAATGGAGGAAACATTATTTTCCTTTGGTTTTTTTTTGTCTTGCCTGTCCAATTGTAGAGTGTCTAGCATACAGCCCGTGGGTTGGACCTTACCTAGAGAACCGTTCTGCCTGGCTGTCCAGCTTCCCATCTCTGATACTGTGCAGGAAGGCACAGAGCAGAATCCAAAGTGTGATTGCTTTTCCTTTCAAAGATGTAATTCCCAATTTGTGCTCATGTGTTAGTTCGAAGGAGAGAAAGGAAAGTAAGGAGGGAGAGTTTGCGGATAATTCTAATGGCGTTAACATGTCTAGAAATAAATCGTTGACACTTTGATAGGTATGGGAGGAAGGGGAGGTTGATTCACAATGGAAAATTGCTAATCTTTTTAAGGGGAATGTACATCTTTCTGTGTAAAATAGGGGCATGCTGTTGACCCTGAGATTTTTTACTGTTAAATTATCAATGGAAACAGCCTCAGCAAAACTTCTGAACTGAGAATAAGAAGTGACAAATAGTAAACACACATAAAAATGGCAAATTGTGCAGGGACTTAAAGAAAACCCTGAAAGCGAGATAAAATTGTGTGAAAACAATTTTTCACATTTTTCACATTTTCATTCACATGAATGCAGGAGTTCTGAATGGAACGTGGCTTCATTTCTTGCTGCTGTACTTCAGGCAGTTGTGAGAGAATGATTGAAAGACCGGTGAATCAGCAAAAGGATTCCTGCTTCCTAATTATAATTTTTATTATTAAAAAAAAGTGAAAGAAGTCTAAATACGAAACTCGTCAGGATCTTTTTGTTTTACTCTCTTTGAAAAATGCCATTGGGCTTCTTTGATGTTCTTGGGTACTTTCGTCTGTCAGCAGTGAGCGGGGGCTTGAAAGACCCATCTGTTCCTCAGGTGCGTCTTCAGCCAGTGCTGGCACCATCTCCATGCTTAAAAGTCTGTCATTTACTCTTCATTTCTTCTGTCTTCCTGCCCTGCTTTTTTTGTTCAACTAGCCTGAGACCTTAAGCACTGCAGAGGAGAAGAAAGGAATTGCTGAGTTAGTTTAATTTCTGTTTTAATAAGGAGCGGAGGATCAGCTAACTGAGTGCACCA
>Ga0065711_1028152_pt1 | contig 43278 bp, 18 predicted proteins | sample Hoacrofraction12_FD_59098 | JGI IMG/M metagenome (GOLD analysis project Ga0065711, IMG submission 59098) | Hoatzin crop microbial communities from Cojedes, Venezuela - Epithelial fraction 12 v2 (version 2) | ecosystem: Host-associated > Birds > Digestive system > Esophagus > Crop | place... | reverse complement strand
GCCCCTCTACTCTGCTCTGGTGAGACCTCACCTGGAGTACTGCGTTCAGCTCTGGAGCCCTCAGCACAAGAAGGACATGGAACTGTTGGAACGGGTCCAAAGGAGGGCTACAAAAATGATCCGAGGGCTGCAGCACCTCTCCTATGAGGACAGGCTGAGAGAGCTGGGCTTGTTCAGCCTGGAGAAGAGAAGGCTGCGGGGAGACCTGATTGCAGCCTTTCAGTACTTAAAGGGAGCCTATAGGAAAGATGGGGACAATTTGTTTAGTAGAGACAACAGTGACAGGACGAGGGATAGTGGTTTTAAACTAAAACAGGGTAGGTTTAGGCTAGATATAAGGAAGAAATTCTTTACAATGTGGTTTTTGAAACACTGGAACGGGTTGCCCAGAGAGGTAGTGGAGGCCCCATCCCTGGAAACATTCCAGACCAGGTTGGACAGGGCTCTGAGCAACCTGATCTAGTTAGTGGTGTCCCTGCTCGTTGCAGGGGGGTTGGACTAGATGACCCCTAGGGGTCCCTTCCGACCTAAAACTTTCTATGATTCTATGATTCTTTTAGAAAAATAACAAAAAACATGACATTTTGAAGTTGATGAAATTTCCTTTAGATTATCTGTAAAAGATTCTGTAATTTTGAACTAAAATCTAATGCAGTTTTGAATGTTTTTATACAAATCTGCTTTTATTAGTTGAAGCTGTGGTCTAAAGATTCATTTTGCTTCCATCAGGGACATTTGACATCATCTGCAAAGATAGACCGACTGTAGCATTTTTCTAATTATGACTTGCCACCTCTGTACAATAATTGGTCAGATATTTCTCACAGTGAACTATTATTAGAGCTGATATCAGGTAATTTTAGTCTGGCTTTTATTTTGATCTTCAGGACTGAATACTGGAAGATAATTTCAACTTTGAAATTATATTTATTTTTTCCAATAATTTCATCTGAGCAAGTGTATTTATTAGTCAACGTGGTGCAATTTAAATCTTCGTTATTTTTTAATCCACCTCATATTGTTTAACTCACTGTGTTAAAGTGCCTTTTGTAACTTGAGTGCTGGAATAAACTATCTTATACACTTTTATAGTGCTTTCTGTGAACATGGATGGAAATACAGTAAAAAGAAAAACACATATAATGTAACTACTGACATCTAACATTAGGTTTACAAAATTAATAAATTTTGTCTTACTATATATCATTTCCTACTCTTATTAATCCTATATCTTACTCGTGTTTTCCCCAAGAAAGCCTATTTTACATGTTCAAATTACCTTTTGTCCAGAAACAGTAACCCCTTGTTTGAATAACAGCCAATTACCTTGACGCTGCAGGAGAGTTTTATCATACTATCAAATGCTGAAATTTCTTTTAAAGATACATTGAGTTAGAAACAGGGTCTTTTGAAGATTGATATGGAGGCAGTGTATGGAAAACAGATTTGGAAGGTGACAGCAAAAGGGTTTTGAAGTTCATATGTGATAAAGACTCTTATTTTGCATGTTGGCAAACCCTGTTTCTTTCTCTCCCTGATTCTGATCAGTAAGCACTTTATTCACTGTGCTATTTCTCATTTTATCATTGGATTACCTCTCTCTTTTTATGTTCAGAAGACTGTTTTGCTAAAAAAAAATTACAACTACTGCTACTTGAATCTTATTTCCCTCATTCTCTGGAATCTGTCTTCATATATCTTTGCTTCCCAGTCACCATAAATGACTTACGATTTCAACAGTTAGCACTTAACCCTGCAGAAATATTTCAAAGTAAAAGAAAATAATAATAGAAAATTACACAGTACTGAACACACTTTATTAGCCACTGATATCTGATAGAAATAACAATAAATACCAGGTATATCTTCCAAAGTACAATCTCATGTACAGCTTTATTAACTTTTTCCTATTCTCTGTCCCTAAATGTCAATTGCCAGAAGCTAAAATTGTGTTACCAGAAGGTAGAATAGTGTATCAGGGAAAAATAACCCTCCATGTGTCATTTCTTTTATATAATCCTTTAGCAGAAGCGGGTTGCTGTGGATCTGATTTAGTTTATATGTTCTGTGTTCTACAGCCACAGTGGCTGGGAGAACTGAGGTATATTTCGATATTGAAACATGTTATTGTATCGCTTGTGTTAGCCAGTTAGCCATATACTGAGCTTCAACATCGGAAAATAGGTCAAGGTCTACCTGGCATACATAACAAATGTTGGTGACCAATTTACTAACTATTAAAATCATAAATATTGTTTCACGGAATCAACAAACCACAGAATCACAAAAACAGAATGGTTGAGGTTGGAAGGGATCTTTGGAGGCTGTCTTGTACAACCTCCCTGCTAAAGCAGTGTCACCTACAGGAAGTTGGCCAGGACCACGTCCAAACAACTTCTGAATATCTACAAGAATGGAGACTTCACAACCCTTATGGGCAACCTGTGAAAGTGCTTAGTCACCTTCACAGTGAAAAAGTATCTCCTGATGTTCAGATGGAACTTCATCTGTTTCAGTTTGTGCCCATTGCCTCTTCTCCTGTCACTGGGCACCACTGAAAAGAGCCTGGCTCTGTTTTGTTTACACCCTCTCTTCACTTCAGAAATTTGCACACATTGAAGAGATCACTCTGAGCATTCGCTTCTCCAGACTGAACAGTCGCTGTTCTCTCAGCCTTTCCCCATACGAAATTTTCTGCTACCCCCTAAATCATCTTTGCGGCCCTGGTTTGGCTCACTCTAGTAGTTTCATCCTCTCTTGTACTGGGGACCCTAAAACAGGACACAGTACTCCAGGTGTGCCCTCACCAGTACTGAGTAGAGAGGCAGGACGACTTCCCTTGAGCTGCTGGCCATGTTCAACCTAATGCAGTCTAGGAAGTTGTGGGCCTTCTTTGTGGCATGGACACATTGCTGGTTCCATGTGCAACTTGGATCTCTCCATAGCCTTCTCTGCAAACCCGCTTCCAAGACAGATGTCACCTAGCACGGATCCTATATGCCTGACATTATTCCTCCTTAGGTCCAGGACATTTGCACTTCCTTTTGTTGAACAGAGTTTGCTGTCAGCACATTTCTCCAGCCTGCCGTGGTCCCTCTGGATGGCTGCACAGCCCTCTGGCATTCCAGCCACTCCTTCCAGTCTTGTATCACCAGCAAAGTTTTAAGGCTACACCCTGCCTCATCCACATCAGTAATAGATATTGAACATCACTGGACCACGTATCAACCCTTGGCGTAGACTGCCCTATACTATATCGTTGTCTGAGCCTGATCATTCAGCTAGTTTTCAATCGATCTTACTGTCTGCTTATCCAGTCCATAGTGCATCATCTCCTCTGTGAGGATGTTATGGGAGAAGGCATCAGACACCTTGCTAAAATCAGGGTGGATTATATCTACTTCTCTCATTACCAAGCTCATCATTTCATTGTAGAAGGTTATCAGGTTTGTCAAGATGACTTCCCCTTGGTAAATCCATGCTTAGTATTCCTGGTCACATTTTTGTTGTGCTCATGCCTGGAAATGGTTTCCAGGATTAGTTGTTCCATCATCTTCCCAAGGATGGAGGTGAGGCCTGATGGGCTTGTAGTTCCCTGGGTCCTCCTTCCTGCCCCTTTTGAAGCTAGGAGTATTTACTTTTCTTCAGTTCTCAGGCACCTCTCTCAGTGGCCGTGATTATTGAATAATTAGAGTGGCCTTGGAGTGATGTCAGCCAGCTCATGGGTGCATCCCTCAGGGTCCGTGGATTTATGAAAGTCCAGTACACTTAAGTATTCCTTAAGCTGAGCCTTTTCCACCAATTGTAAGTAAGACTTGCTCTAGGCTTTTCATCTGGTCTCCAGGGTCTGGTGAAGACTGATGTTCAATATCTCAGCCATTTTTTAAGCTTGTGTTTGGTTCAGGTTATTTTTCTGCTTTATCAATAACAATAAAATGAACCGAGATTTCTCATCTATGATGAGTACAATCTGTTTTAATTCAAAATATCAATATAATACAAATTAAATTGGAAATATCTTTGGATTGACATAATTTTTAAAGAATAAAAAATCTGAAGAACATTTTTTTATTTTAAAGAGGGGAAGAATGTTCTCTGCTACTCTTATTTTCAAGCTTTGTTGCCAGTTTCAAAATATTTTATTGGTAGAAGTCTTAGTAAAATTAGAACCCTTCTTTTCTGTTTCATGTACTGCTAGGGTAAGCAGCTGACACCTTTATAACCTGAAAGTCATGATACATTTCTCACAGTTTCAATCTCAGCTGTAAATAACAGTTCTGGTTTTGTGAATAATGGTTTAAACTGATGAGTTCTGTAATTTGGTAGTCTTTCATTCCTAGCTAAATAACCTCCAGTTAAAGCAAAAGACAGGTGATCTTTGTGTTTTAAAATAACATGGTATATTTACTATTTCATGGTATTTAATTTTATTAACAAGTTAAAATAAAAAAATCCACAATAAGTGTATGGGATTTACATAGATGTGCTATAAAATGTTTTAGTGAAGCTAATGAGATAGCTATATTTAGTGAAGCAATGAGATAGCTATGCCAGGCTTCACTGGCATTTTTTAACTTCACTGAATTCTTCAACTATTTAAAGTAAAGCACAAACTGCTGCTAATTCACAGCTGTCATTAAACAAGATACTATTTAAGTTAGAAAAGAAAATTGATAGAATTAATTCAATTGCAGGATGTAAAAGTGCATGAAGAATAAGTGTACTAGGTCACGTTAAGTCCATTTTTTTTCATACAGGGTTAAAGCTACGCTGTCCTAGTCTGAGGTAAAGAATGGACATCAATATGAAATTTTCTGGGTTTAATGCAAATCCTTATCAATTTTTTCAGTTAAAGTTTGTTAGTTAAAATCACATTGTGTAGTAGTGCATTTAAGTAGTGCTATTTCAATGGCAGATTTTTAAATTCTTTTCCAAAATAATAATTGGTAGATAGCTCTTTTCTTTTTCTGTTTCTATGTATGCTCTAATGATCCAAAACAACCTCTCAGGGTTTTTTTTTTCTTAATTATCTGCATACCATCTCACTCTAATACACTTTTTGAATATACATACTGTATCTTTGAGGTAAAATTTCCCCAAATAATTAAGTTAGCAGTAGGAAATAAGTAGCACAACATTTTTAAATATATCTGCATTTGTAGATATTTCTGAAAATGTACCTTTTTGTGCTTATGTACTGTACTGAAAAATGTCTGAAGTTCCTTAAGCACTTCAGACTTTGAAAAATCAATTCAGTTTCTAATTCATAATTTATAAATTCAAGCTATTGACTTCTGTCTTCTGAGAATCTCAAAACTAGTGTTCTAGACATACAGGAGTTTTTTTAGCACTTGTGCCTAAATGCAAGTAGAGCTGTGCTAAACTGAATACTCCAGCTACATAATTTTTTACCATTCTTTGTCTCAAAATTGCTGCCTGCATGAGATGGAATTTAAGTGAAATTAACTATACCATGTTTAAGTAATTTATATACTTTTTAATGTATATCCAACAATTTATGAGTAGGGTTTTATTTCCTTCTTTTTTCTTATTTTTGTATTTGTTTGGAAAACAATTCATAGAATTAATTCAATTGCAGAATGTAAAAATGTGTGAAGTATACTAGATTGCGTTAAGTCCAATTTCTATCATACAGGGTTAAAGCTATGCTATTCTATTCTGAGGTAAAAAATGGACATCAGTATGGAACTGTGGTTTTAATGCAAATCTTTATCAATTATCAAAGGTATCAGATTAGTAATACAAAATCCAAATCTGGTATAGAAATAATGAGTGTTTCACCCTTGTTGTCACTGTTGTAAGAATATGAGGAACGCCAAAGCTCCAAGTGAAAAAGTTAGTAAATATAGCTGTGTATATTTTATGTTAAAAATTACTTTGAGTAGGTTGAAATAATAATAGCAATGTCCAAATTGAGAGTGGACTCTTAACACAAGATCACTGACAAAACTTCAGATAGCTCTGTGGATCAACTTTTCTCTTTCATCTTTGAATAATATGCAAAAAAAGTCTAAATATTTCTTATATATTTTTCGTTATGAATTTCAAGAGGTTTTTAGGCTGCCTAACATAAAATATGCTCTTTGCACTGTTAGGCATCATTCCACCAAAAGCGTGCACAACTGTAATGAACATGAACTGCTTTGAATTTGGGATACATGGGACCTTCTACTTTATATATTCCAGTTGATACTAGACTACCAATCAGTACTTTCTTACAGAATGTGGGACACAGAATGTATGACTGAATGTTAAACTTTTGTATAGTACATCAGAGTGAGGCCTGAATGCGGAAGGGTTTTATTGGTTTGTGGTCCCAAACCTCAGCAGACAAAAAAAACAAAAGTACAACCACTGTGTAAAACCAGTATTAAAACTGTGATAGAGTGTAATGGTCTTTCAGAGGTTCTCTCAGAAGTTTCCTTTGTTTTAGTTCTAGTGCTGATAGTGTCTCCTTTTGTGAATTCAGTTTCTTTGCTTCATTTTTGCTGGCGGTAAAATGACTGGCAATATTGGAATATCTGCCTATATCAGTTATTGAAGCATGCACTATTCACACAGAAATAAACACATTAAAAATTCGACATTATGTAAAACCTGTGCTAATTATTTTGTTCGTTTTTTTTATTTTACTACTTGCTTATGTTTTTAATTTTTTTTTTCTCTACATTGCCACTTCAGTCATCCTCCTTTGCAATCTTACATGTCCTTGGATAGAGCATATATTTGCTTCTGTGGTTGTCCTAGAAACATGACAGGCCAAATTAGGATGCTTTGACTCATGAACAATATATAAAACACTTCCTGATGGCCATATTTTGTTTGTGTTGCTCATTTCAATGCAATCTAGTTCGTGATGCACTAGTTGAAGTGCTTGAAGGTCTGATATCTGTTTCTGTACTGTGTACAAAGATACCAGAGAAGTTCAAGGTATTTGACCAAGGAGAATGGCTTAATTTTTCAGTCATACTGTAACTCCTGGGTCAATTTATGAACAGTAAGGTGAAGTCATAAACCTGTTGATGTGATAAGCAAGCTGTAAATGCAAATATGGTATGAGGCTTGAGTGTATACTTCTGACAGAAGGCAGTGAAGAAAGAAAAAAAGCCCAATAGCTAAAACTGAACCCATTTTAGTACTCCAGTTGATTACAAAATTAAATATGAGAGTCTTCAGTGTGATGGAATGTTTTACTCAAATTTCTAAATAATTCGAATTCATTTTCGGTTTAGTTGAACTCAATTCCAACAAAGCTAAATAACATTTCTACAACATCATTTTGTTTAGGACAAGGTAATTTTTTTCAGCTTATATTATAGGCATGGGCTAAGCCTGCAGTTGCCAAAGTATTTGACCAAGAGCATTTGTGTATCAGATAACCAAAACTGGTAGAGGCTTGGCAGATCTGTACTATTGGATCAGGACAAAAGAGTAATAGGTGAAAATCTGCAAAAGACTTTTGTATTGAAATGCCTTTTTTTTTTTTTTTTGACATTTTAAGCATGTATGTAGAAGAACTACTCTTTTTGTATGTTCCAGTTTGGCTTAGAGTAACTGCTCTCTTAATGACACAGACCAGGGCTACTACATGAAGTGAATGCTGATGGCCCTTGTAAAGACAATTCAAAGAAAAATTGCCCTCCCTGAGATACATTCTGTCTTTGTGCTGCTTTGAGAATGGAACTCCTAAATACATCCCTAGAAATTTTACACATTGCATATAATTAATAGATATATGGATTTTTTTCAATTTTTACTCTAGGTATAATTCTATATTGCTCTTCAGTGCTTTCCAGAGCAGGTGCTGTCAATCAGTTTCCAGTAGAGGGATGATAAGGAGGATGAGAACATGAAATTTATTTTAACTAATGACCTGAACCAGGACTTGAACGAGCCCAGATGCCCAAAGCTGAAAAAGAAATGAGTCTAACTCATTATTCATTGTATAAACCTTCTCAAGTGCAACACGGAGTACTAGAATTATTCTGTTCTGTGTATTTGACCAGATAATATTAAAGCATCTGCTAAAATTGCAGAAGGCCAAAGGATTAAAAATGGAGGCTTTGAAATGCTAGTCTTAGCTTATACCAAAGCTTCTGAGAGAATGTGTTTTGTATCCTGAAAGCCTATATAAGCAGATATGTGCTGGAGTGTGAGGTAAAAAGAGGAGGGCATCACAACAATCTCTTTCTTTTGTTTAATAATATATGATGTATATTTGTTTTCTTACATCTGCTGGAATTCTTCAACCACAGGCGTTACAGCCAGTGCTTAGAGCTAAAAAGAACAAAGGACAGGGAGAAGGCTTTAAAGTGTGTCTTAGAGCACGCTAATCTTGAATTAGGTTTCATGAGTGAGAATTTTAGACCAGCTTTCCTTTGATTCAACTGTTATTTTAACATATCCCATATTTTCTCACATTTTGATCATATCATTTCAAGAACGACACTTAGCCAATATATTTCAGCATTTCAAATATAACGAGTTGTTATTACATGTAAACCTAACTTAGAAATAGGTGCTGTACGTATAAAGGAAGTTCTGTGTAGCTAAAGAGAATATTTAATTAGGTGCTTTTTAAAAATAGCTTTTATATATCCATTTTTGAAAGTTACAGCTCAGCTGATTTTTTGTCTTCTTTAATTAAACAAAAGCTATTAGATACACCATAGCATAACTGCTTGCTTGCCTCACACATTTTCTGAAGTAAGACTCATTACTTAGGTTAAAATGAGTAAAAACAAGCATATGGAAATAGCAGACCTCAAATATTATGTCATTACCTTTTTTCCCCTCAAGGATTAGAGATCACGCTGTATTTTCTGTTACTGTATAGAATAAGAATTTATAAAGAAAATATCGATTACCACAATGTGCTACAAACAATGTAACAGTGCATTTTGTTGTCCTTAGTAAATAAAGTAACTGCATGCAACAAGTAATGACTTTCAAACATATAAGTATAGTCAGCAGTGCTATTAGAGGTTCTTGCACATCATCTTTCTTAAATGCCATTGTGAGGATTATCTTGAGTATATACAGAAATGTACGTTTGAGGAGTAGTCACAGAGACCAATTTTAGGTGTGAGATTAGTCTTTCTAGACCCTTTCTGCTGTACATGGGGCTACAAAGCTCTGCTGCAGGTCAGCTCGGAGCACTCAGCTGGAGTTCCTTGTCAGATATTTCCCTCCAGAAGAGCCTGTCTCTCTCCCAGCGTTAACAGAAACAAGCCTTAGAGATATGTTATCTGTACTTACGCATAACCTTTCTGAATACCCTCAGAGGGAGCACAAAGTGAGACGTGCACTCCTCGCAGGTGCGCAAAGGCCTCTGCCTGGCTCCAGTGTAAATCAGAATGGCACAAAGCTTTGCTGAGTTGATTGAGCTAATGGACTGGAAGGGAAATCACTCTTCCTGAATACCATCTCTTCCTGAGGTAAACAACACACTGCTGATGCAAAGAAAAATTGGTTTTCAGAGTTTTGTGTAAATTTAGTCTACTCCTATATGGAACAGGTAGTGGTAAGTCTCTCATGGTATGTGTAGTGTGGCTGAGGAACTGACAGTAGAAGCTGGAATCAATTTTCAGGGACTACTAACCTTATAAAATATGCTGGTAAAATCCCAAATTATTTCCTTTTCCTCCTTTAATATTTTTTTCTTTTATATTTAATTATGGCCAAACAAGGTTGCTGCCTTTTTTAATTTCTTTTTTAAATCCTGAAATAAAGCATTCAGTAATAATAGAAAAACACTTCAAGATGATTAGTGACTTGAGCAATACTTTATCAGTGCCAGCTAGCATACGCAACCACAAAACAAGATATTAGAAGAATGTTTTCTATGTTGCCTTTCTACTTAATTTACAAGACATTACAGCAATGAGTTCTAAATGCTTGTCTTTGATATCAATGTCTCTTCAGCAAATATTTCTTTCTCAGCTAAACATTTTGTCAAGAGGTTTCAAAATAGTCCTGGGGAAAGTAGTTATTAGAAAGTGGTTTAGGAGGCCTATGTTTCATCTGAAATTTCAGTAATAACTTTATTTTGTCCTTAAAAGAGCAGTGAAAATAGCTTTATCATTCGAATCTGCTGGTATACCTTAATAGTCTGAGTCATCCAATCATTCACACTTTGTTAGAAGGATAAAGAAAGCTACCAAAAATATGAGATTGGAAATCTAATGGATAAATTTTCATAAAAATACCTAACTTTAAAAACAGACAAGATAATGTATTTCATATGATAACAGTAGAACTGTAGGGTACCTAAAGTGGGGTGTCAGAGTGCTTTTTCGCATTCGAGTGACCTTAAGTTTCTACTCACTGATTTTCAAGAAAATTAAACTACTCTTTTCCTTTCTCTCTTTTGAGAAACATGAGGTGTTTCTCTTTGATTACTCATCTTCTCAGCACTAGAAACAAAAAGTAATTCAGCTTGTTTATCCGAATCAGAAGGCACAAAGAGTGATTAATTTCCTAATGCTTGTCATCCACATTATTAGATTGGGCACTGACATTATGACTCCTGAAGTCACAAACTATTGCTCTTTCTTCAGTCTTTCTCTGAGATGAAAAAGCATGGAAGAGAAGATTGAGGTTACCACTGTACTTTTGTTGAAATATTAATCCCCAAGTTGTCAAATTGTCAACTTTCCTGTTTTAAAAAACCTAAAACCTAGTTTGGGTAAAGGGAGGATAGAAAGGAAGAGGTGTACAGTGCAATGTCAGAATCCTTGTGCTCTGTGTGATACAAAAGTTTCTATATATGCAAGGATATGGACAGAATATTACCGTATTCGCTGTTGCTAGCCTATGTTAGTGTATTTAAAAGTCCATCCCAACCCAACAGATGAACTAGAAACAATCAATTTATTGATTTGTCTGTCATAGGAATTTAGTATATATACATATATGCACACTTATATATGAATATGTATGTGTAGTTATGTGTATATATAAATGTGTGTGTATATATATATCTGTAAATGTTAGTGTATGTATATGTATCTATACATGTGTATCTGGCAATGAGAAGTTGCAATGAGTGGAGTGGTTAAGGCTGACCAGTTTCAGGCACTGGGTGTCACTACATATGTAGAACAATCATCTCCTAAGAATTATATTCTGAATTAGCTGTGCATATATAGTGCCACAGATCCAATGCAATTCATCTTGCAGGGAAGGCTATGGTCCCTGAAGGTTTTTAGTCATGGAAGTCATGGTGATGAGGTCTTAGAACCCTTCAACAACGGGAACAGGAGATTTTTCCCTGTTTTTCCTATGCCGTCGTGGGTGTTTTACGCTCCTCCACGTCTTTCCCAGAGAAAACAGTGATCTTCTCTACTTAAGTAGCTTGAACCTACAACTAAGAAGAACATCTACTGGATATTCTGAGAAGTCATACTCTTAAGCTTATGACTTGAAGTTTTTCTAGTTTATATAAATAAGTATATTATGCAAAATGGAGCTTACTGAACTGAAAAGACTAAAAATACTCTGTCTCTAAATATGTCAAATCTCTGTGGCAAGTGGATGGGAACATCAGATTTTGTCGCTTCAGTGTGACATCAGCCTGAACATTTTGACCACAGTCTCACTCCATACCTCTGTTGAAGATGGTTGCACTGAATGTTTGTTTTCTTTCACGATTTTGTATAGTTCAGTAACATGGTTAGTAAGTTATTTCCCTGAAATGATTAACTTGGAAAATCTTAGGCCTAGACCCCATACAGGTGAATGCTAGATCCCTTTTTTAAATTGGTGTGATCACTTGGTGAGCCTCAAAGATAGCTGGAGGGTAAATACTTTTCTAGGAAGTGGACATTCTAGGTATGGTTACAGTAGTCAAGGAGGATAACTGAATCTAAGTCTGCCACATACAGAATTGGTACATACCAAGTAGAAAGCTAAAAAAGGGACTGCCTCTAAACTACTTCTTACCAAATCTACTTCTAATAAAATTGTTTGGCCCATTTGATCTGAGTTTCCAAATACAGTTTCAGAGAAGCTGAAAATGCATGTTTGAAGGTATGTCAATTGACCTTTTATTGAGAAAGAAAATGTTAGCCTTTTCTACTTAATATACACTATACTTTAAAAGAGTTGCATAAATAATAATTGCTTACCAAAAGCCTTTGTACATTTAGGAGTGATCATCAAAATGATTACTTAATTGGAATTTTTATGTTCTTCAGAGAGTGGCAGTTAAAGCAAATTCCATTGTGCGTGTAAAATCAAACTCAAGCTCATTTAGTTAAATGTCCAAACCCAATAAAATTACACAAATCTCACTTAATGAGCCTTTTACAATTTTGGAAAAAAAAAAGCTAAGCAATTGAGCTAAGTAGTAAATTATGTAATACTACATAAGACATTTTCTGATATTATTTACATACTTATATTAAAAGTTTTCTTACTTACTTAACAGGGTATTTTGTGGTACTACTGGTTGTAAAGGGATTTTTTAGAAGTAATTCAATCTAGTATTGCACTGCTGTGCAACCTTAATTTTAACTGCAGTAAATGGAAATGTTAACATAGAGCCAACTTCCTGCTGAAGAACGTTTAATACCTGAAAAGTTCTGACAGGAAAAGTGTCAATGAATCCTATCTAGCATGCTGTCTTCACAAAAATAAGCAGATCATAATAGGAATAGTCTCTAAAATATGTTTTGTAAATACCTGACTCTGATGATACATATCATCTTTCCCTGTAATGATCAAGTGTTGTCCTACCTTTTTTGATTCTGTAATAATTACAGTGACTAGAATGATGAGATTAAACTTGCCAAAATGTTTGCATGCACCAGGCTTCGGAATCTTGAAGTGTAACAATTCCTGTAACTGCTTGCTTTACTATTGTTCTACTTCAAGTTTTAGAGAGAATTAGCTTTTTATTCTTTTCTTCTGTCTCTTTGATAACTACATCTGGCTCTTACTACCTTTATTATTTCTTAAATTCACAGTGTGTTTGACCAAAGTGCACATTCACTTCATAATGGAGGAGAAAAGGAAACAAACCCACTGAAGCTGATGGAGATGTTTTCTTTTTTTTTGATATTTTTGTTTTTCACCCTACCTACATTTTAAAATGCTCACTTCTACTATGGCTGTTTTGTGGAGAGAGGGAGTACATGTGTCCTTCGTACTTAAGACATTGTTGTCTGTCATGGTGGCATATTTTTTGCAATACGAGTTCATAAATATCTTAGTCATTCAGTGTCTGCAAAATGAGGGCTGATGTAAGGTAGCTGACATAACTATGAAACTTCTTAGATTTCTTTCTTCCTCTCTCACCTGAAGGTGTGATTGCAATATAAAACAGGAAAAGTTTTTGAAGCTTCAGCAATGATGAATTCTTACTTCTCGCTATCATTATCTTTTGACACCTTTTCTGACACTTGGAATGTTTCCTCGATAATATGAAAATGGACTGATGTAGGGGGAAGAAAGCCATGTGAAGTCTTCACAACTGGTACAATGTGCCATTGTGCCTTGTTGTCACCTGCCTACGCTTACTAAATAAGCATTTGTTTCATTCTTGTATTTGCACAAGATACAAAACAAAATGCCTAATTTTGATTTTTTTCCATCTGTGGCGTGATGCTTCCTCCCTCCAAAAATTATTACTGTGAATATGGATAATACAAATATATTGAAATGTAGAGCTCTGTTAGTTCAAGAAATAAAAGACGTGGTTTCATGGTTTAAATATGTAGCCAGATCAGCCGTGTTAGTGGAAAGCTCTACTGTTGTGGAAGCTATTTTATGGTATTCTAACAGATCAAAAAATGAAAATATGTGCATGTTACCTGAATAGCTATTCTGACATAATTTCTAACATTTTACAAGCTAATTTATTTATCTTCAGTAACAAGGAATATGGTGAATGCATATTTGGCTTTCTGGCTATTGAGAAGCATGAAATCGGACACCATGGATTTATATTTAAGCTAATGTTTAGTAACTACTGAAGCTCTATTTATGCATATATCTACTCTGTAGGTGTATGGATACAAGCAAAGAATATTAATAATATAGCGTTTACCAAGGAAAATGGTCAATATCCACTACCTTACCCTGATGGTTATGCAGATACTTGTGATAGCTTCCGTTTCTTTCTTATGAGTATGTTAAAACTTTATTGCATGGATGTCTTTTCCATACCATATGGATTTCACCCACACATATATAGTACTTTCCAGAACAAGTTCATTGTTTATAGCTCTCTGTCATTAATTGCAGTTTATCAGTGTTACCAAGAATCATGGTGTTCAGTAACGAAAATATTGTACAGTATTTCTCATGGTTTCCCCCCCTGAAAGAAATTACAGAAATTGTGATTTTCAGATTTCTCTAGTTATTGAGTGGATTATTACCCTAGCATGAATCTATACTTAACTAATTAAAGCTGGAAGTATAGCATATTAACACTTCCAAAACTATTTTTAATATTGTTGAAAGCTTGGCCTTTAGAAATCTGGATGTTTTTACTGGTGAGTTTTTTGGAGGGGGGTTGGTTATTGATCTCTAAGCAATAATATCGTGCCAAGATTCAGGTGGGTTTTTTTTCTAAGATTCATGGAATCAAGTTTGAAGCAGCAGTGGGTAGAATACTTGTTTTCAAAATTCCACAGAACTCACCTCTTTCCTAATCTTTTCTGTTTCATAAATGAATTAGCAGAACCATTCTATTATATTACTACACCCTAAGCATAGTTTTTTATTTCTGGTGTCATTGCTAGGATTTTCACATTGGTTCACTATGTATCAAAAGCAATCCTTATATTACCACATTGTTAGAGAAAATCAGAATAATGATTTGCATGACGTGCATAACAAGATAAGTAGTTGGTGAGTGACGACTTTGAACGTAAAAAGCTTATTCTTACCTTACTTTAAAAATAGTTTAAGTTTGCATCTAGGTTTTTAGTTTGGGCATTGTGATATAGGCAGGGAAAGGAGAAGAAAATAAGATGAATATGTTTGCTTTTCTCCTTCAATGAAATGTAGTGTCTGTGTTTAAGAGCTTTGGTCACATAAATGAGTAGTTGAGAATTAGATAGCTCCTAGGATGAACAGTAGAATGTAATAATCTTCACTTTTATGTTTGCTAGTTAAACTTTTTCCAAGGATTTTAGTAGTTTTGAAATAGGTGATGTGCACAAGCTTCTTGCCTGCTTCCATGAAATGAGTTGAGGATTTTCAGCGCTAGCAGGCTGCAGTGCTGTTAAAAGAAAAAAAAAAAGATGAAAAAATATTAAAAAAATCTGACACTTCTGCAAGGGCCACCGATGTCAAGGACTCAGTCATGCAGTTGTATTTAATTGTTCTTGCTGCTGTGATAAGGGAACATTTGGAAAAATTCATGTAGGTGAAAACAGGCTTTTTGTTCTGACTCACATGAAAAGATAGTAAAGACCATGTATAAAAGTTAGCAATTCCTTGAAGTTTGCAACTGAGAGAGAGAGAAAAAGAAAATCAGGGGGGTTTATTTCCATCTCTTCTGATACCTGAGCATGTTTTACAAAATATCCAGCAAACTTCGACAACCATGCTAAGCTTCGAAGATGTAACATTCAGTCCTACTAGCTACATACCCTTAGGAAACAATGCAGAAATCACATGGAATGTTCAAAATTATCTGTAGTAGGACAACTGTAAGTACCAAATTGTGTAATACTATGATGTGACAAAAGCATACAGACTGACACTATTTGAGTACTACCCATCCTAAATCAAAATGGGCATAAAAGCGCTAGGGGAAAAAATTAGAAGGAACAAAAAGTACACTTTTTCAGTTATTTTATTTTCATTTTCAGCATAGCCTACTATTGAGATAAAATATTTGTTGCTAAGGAAGAGAAAGTGAAACGGATAAGAGGCTAGCAAATCAAAGAATCACAAATCAAAGAGCTGCCAAATAGCAAACAGGTTCCCCTGAGAGCTAGAATTAGAATAGAATTAGAATTAGAATATCACAATTGAGTTCAGTTTATACAATTTTTGGTTACAGAAAGCTGTTGTGCTTGGGAGGAAGGTGAAGATTCTGATAACAGAAATTTTTCAGAAATGGTGGAAATCAGTTTTATTTTTATGCTGATCACAGTTTCCTTAGATGTTAAGGGAATAAAATTGACAGGGCTTTTTGCCCTTCTTAAGGCCTTTGAACAAGTATGAACCACTCCATAATAAGTTGAATATGTATAATACAAAAAATCCTGATAACTTGAATATTTATCATACAAAAAATCCTGAAGTACCTGGGTGAACTGTCAGTCAAATTAGTAACTTGCTGTCTAAAAAGTTCCAGTTGCGGGCATCTATTTCTTAAAATGGAACAAAGTTACTGTGTCTTTATAAATAACCAGATATAAAATTAACTCATCCACAAGTTATATTTATGTTGCTACATAAGCATACTTTATTATTATTTTTTTTATTTGGAGGCTAAGATGGTGTATTTAGGAATCAAACTGTATCAGGGGTCTTGAATTGTATTTGGTGCTTCTGTATTTTTTTCAGTATTCTTATACAGTAGTGTTTTGTGGTACACAGTTATGGCAACTGTTTAGCTTTTGATGATTGAAAGTCAGCCAGTTATTGAGATTTCAGAAGGTACTGCAGTCCACTAAAGGTATACTAAAAGCCTATTTGTCAAAACTGCTCTGACAACTAAGATAAAAAAGGCTCCTGTATGAATGCTCGGTTAGTTCTTGTGGACCACACGACTTGGAATTTTTAATGCAATCATGCAGCTATGTTGCATATTGAATTGTATTATGTCAATGAGTTTCCTTCATCCGGAGTACATCAGGTCTTTTGGGATTGGTTGGCTTGTTTGGTTTTACTCACCTGTCTCTGGCTTCCAGTCACACTTCATTTACATGTCTTAGAAAAGACAACTACGTTCCACGTTATGTTACATTCTACTGCCAACTTGTCTTCCTTGATATATCTGTATTTCCCTTCTCTGAGAATTCTTTATTATTTCTTTTTCCAAATTAAAATAATTCCCTGAAGCTAGGAAAATCACACACTAATCAGGTTAACGAGCTTTATATTTTATTTCATCACTCTGCTAACATGAACAGGAAAAAGTGGTCCAGAGGCAGTGGACTTTGGCCACTTCTTTTTAAATATTTTCCACGTCCATTTCTATTATAAAGTCTCTAGGCAGATTTTTTTTTGGTAAAAAATTCCGTATGAAATAAGTGTATGTGTGTCACCTTGTTATAATGTTTCAGTAACAGATTAGAATAACACTGGTTCTGGCTTAAATTGAGAAGGTAAAGATTCAGGTTGATAAAGGCAGCTGATGGTTTACTGAAAAATGATTTGAATAATAAGATCTGGAATTTATAAACTGATACATACAGATCCTAGTATCTTGACAGGATTCAAATATTCTTTCCAGATTTAAAATTAATAGAAACATGTGGAGCAGTTTTTGATCCTCATGTTGGAAGTGAAATTGAGTAGTATTGGTTTACTTGAAAAAATAATGCGTGGTCTTTTATTTCTCTCTGTCCATATTGGACTCTAAAGGGCCTTTTTCTTTTCTGAATATTTAAAAAAGTATTTATGTTAAAAGCTTATGTCACTTTAGCTCCACCCTCCTTAAGTATTTCATATATGACTTTAAAATGATAAACGACATGATTATTTTCACAAATAACTCTTATGCAGTAATGAACTAGTGTTTTCCCTGTCTTTAAGCAGATGAAAAAGACATTTTTACAGTAGAATCCTGTCCAGCTGCAAAGCTACTTCTTGATAAATTTACTGAGACACTAGAGTTGTCTTTTGACACCAAGTATTGATCTCTCAGCTGTTCAGTTATCCTCTTTTATAAAATTGTCTTCATTTAACACCTTACTATTGAGAAATGCTGTGGCAGGTGAGTGTAAGGAATAGAAAGACAGCAAAGCATAGGAGTGTGACTAGCTAAGGATATTTTTATACATACATATGTAAATGTATGCATATATAAATATCTATTGTATATTTAACATTTATAATATATAGTATATGAACAACATAGGTAGATATAGAAAAAAAATTATAATGTGTGTGTGTACATATATGTACACAATATGTATAAAGAATGTATGTAGAATTTGTTGGGGTTTTTTTCATGACCGTAGAAATATAATTTAATATTATGCTTCTCGGTATTAGCTTAGCCTTGATTATTTGTCTCAGAAATTCAGCAGGTTCAGAAGCCCAGCCTGTCTTTGCAAATACAACTCAATAGTTCAGTCTGTGGAAAGTGTTCCATTTGTTTGGTAGAGAATTGTCTGCATAGTTCAGTGGCTCACTCCAGCATGACGAATCCTGGCAGTCCTTGTGGGGTGGGCAAGCAGAAGGGAAGCTCTTCGGTGGGCTTTCTGGGTGTTTCACATTTCAGAGAAAACCCTGTGAAAAGTTGCTGCTAAAGCTTTGAGCACTTAATGTGATATCAGCATCAACTGTCTCAGCATCTTTTTACAGAAAAAAAGCCTCTTGAGCTGTTAGATTGATGTTATTCTAATAAAAACAGTTGTTAGTTGCTGTTTAGTTCCTAAATTATCACTAAAGGCAAGAGTCCTAGAAGCTTACTGTGAAGCAGTTTACATTATTTGGATCCATCAGTCTGCGCTGTTAGAATGAAAGGCCATTAGTGGAAAATGTATAAACATATACATATATATAGATGTATACAGATTTTATACACACACACACACACACGTATATCTATATACGTATACTGACCTTTGCCACAGTCCTGCCAGTCTCAGGGGCATGGTTCCAGGAAGATGGGAGGGTCCCAGGCTGGTCAATGGAGCTGCCCACACTCCTCGGATCACCTGGGACAACCGGGCCAGAGGCTGCCCTGGCTCTGGGTGGGTGACTGGGGATCCTGTGTTGTGTCCTGTCCTCCCACCACTGTTGACATTGCTTGTCCACTCCTGTGTGTCTGTGGAGATTAACCTCTGTCCAAGTGGACTGATAAAAGGGACATTGTCACTTTTGAGAACAGTTGTCTTCTTAAAAACAAACAAACAAAAAATCAAAGCAGTAAACAAAAAAGTCCAAGAAGCTAATTGATTTGTATCTGAGGTTTTGTTTGTTCTGTAGCCTGTACACCTGAATTTCCTCTGTGTGTCCCATGTGAAGTAATTTCTTACCCCTCTCTCTAATCTCCCCAATGGTATCCTGCCACTTTTGCCTCACCACAATGCTTGTAATGCTAATCCTTCAGGTATCAGTTGTTCTCTGAATTCCTTCCAACCCACTTCCTCAAGCAATCATTGCTCCTTTCATCCTCTATTACCTTAACTCCCTCTTGAACTCCTCATGTGTTTCAGTCTGCTACTGTGTTGTTGCTGCAGCTCTCTGCCTCAGGTACCATCATTCTGAAATACTTACTAAATATCTTTTTTAACCATTGTCTGTAGTCGTGTTCATTGTCACAGTTAAATCTCTGACCTTCCTAGGAAAAAACTGCCTTTTCGTAGCTCCTGCTGAATTGTGATTCCTGTTGTGATTGTGTTTTATTTGCCCTCTGGATCACCTCTCACTCACTCCCCCCACCCCTCCCACCCCACCCTTTATAATTGATACCGTTATAACTTCCATCCTTTGAATTTCAATTTAATTGAAACAACGTATGATTAAAATGTGACATCAGATGATGCCAGCAGCTTAACCAATGATGAATTTAAAGTCCAATTAAAAGATCAATTCAAAATGTGTTTTGTTTGAATGCCAGCTACCAAAACAAGAGTTTTAACTAATGAGATAGGCTGATTAGATAATATTTGGACTACCAAAATGTTCCCAAGTTTTGTATTCAGCTAAAGACCATCTGTGAACCTACACCAATTACAACAAAATCTAGTGAAAGAAGTAAAAGCTCAAGAAATGTATATGCTTCATATATCCTGATTAAGAAGTTGCAGATTTTCATCCTTTTTAGTAGTATAATGTTAAACAAACACTGATTCACATTTGAGATACGCATCATCTTTTTCTTTTTTTGTAAAATAATAAAAAATCCTTCTGTCTGACTACTTTGTAAATGTGAGCATTTCTGTTGACTTCAGAAGAAATACCTGCAAGACTAGTAATCTGCAAGACATTTAATTATTAAAGGCAAGTAAAAGGAAGAAGGAAAGATGACAACACAATACTTGCTTTTTTTTGGCAGGATTCGCTTCTAATATTATTTGTCTAACCGGAAAAAAGCCTCAACCTCTGAGCATAATGGAAGAGAAACTAAATTATTATTGCATTAAGAAGTACATACAAAACCCATAAAAAGTAGGAACAAAAATAAATTCTGTTTTGACCTGAGCGTGTGCTTGTAATGGTAATACATCTTTCATAGCCTCCTTTAAATTTTGCTAACTAATTGAATTCCACCTGTACAAACTGGGAAATACCTTTTAGTCCTCAATGAAACAAAACAAAACTGCAACAACAAAAAAGAAAAGTCGATTATCCACTACAGGCTAATTTCCCTTTAAGCTTATGCTGATTTTTGGAACTTACTAAAGATAATAATTAATTATGGATCTCTGCTGATTTTTAAGTCTGATTTAATTTGACCACCTATACTTTAGAAGATGAGTTTCACACTAAGCAGAAATGTATCTTTTTTAAGCATCAAACAAAATCTGGAAATCACTAGAATGACTGAAACTAAAGCGTAATTTCCCTTCTGTCTTTTTGCAGTGCAAATCACAGACTAGCAATCTGGTGTATGGGTTAAACTAGACACACTTCTTTTTGTCTTCACTGAAGTGAGAGAGCTGACAACTTTTCTTACTGAAACTGAAATACCTTCTTACAAAAATTTCTAGCCTTCTGACTACTTTTAAATCATTGTGCCTTTTCGGTTTAAAATTGATAGAATGAAAAGAAAAAAATCTCTCTGAAGGCTGCCCCATGATTAGGAATTGTTGGGCCTAAATGATGCATGGGTAAAGCATAATATATCAGAATGACTGCAAAATTGATACTTTCATATTCTAAAGGGATAAAACCAGCAATGACTTACACATTTCATGGTAATTTGACCTAATTTAAACCTTGTACCGACTCAGTCCATTGCATAATATGCATTTGTCACCTTCTTTAGGAACGAAATTTTTATAAGCCTTTTTGATATTTTATGGAAAATGCAGTGCATGTTGAATATCTTTACATAGTTTTGAACTCCAGTTAAAAAAGAGGTGTAGAAGATGTAAATTGATTACAAACTATTTTGAAGATTTGTTTAAACTAGTTCAGCAATATCGCAGATCTTGTACTTCATCGTATTTCAGAACAGTGGGGTTTTTTCTATTGTAAGAGAGCTGGGAATGTCACCTTTGTGGTCAATATTCTGAAGTGTGGCACATCATTCCAGAACTTAAGTTATTAAAAAACCCATATATGTATACTGTAAAAGCATGTTTTATAAAAGTCAGCATCAAGACTCCTGACATACCTACACACTACTATACTGTGGAATAAGGTATTTTCTGTTCCACAGTGAAGCAACAATAGTTTTGAAAATACTTTACAATGAACAGCAATTATCACACTGCATACTCCAAGTCTGAGACACACCTGAAATACTCACTGAAAAGTTTCTTTTTTATAATCAAAATGCCACTAACTTCTGTGGTATACCCTGTAGTGTTACAGTTTTAATCTATGAATTAGTAAACTAGTGAGGAATAATTTATACCAGCCAATAGCAGCTGTTTGTCTCCAACAGATAATCAATATATATACTGCAGTAATCGAGTAAAAGGTCAAGTAAGTGCTGTAGTGTTCTTTTGTAAAGGAAACAACCACACATTCTTTCAGTAAAATCCATATTCAATGTAATGAAAACAAAGCTTGATAAATTATTTGTGAAACTAATCAAGTATTCAGAAAAAAGAAATGCCAGTTCAACTGAGAAATATTTTAACTCAACCAGAAATGGGCTATAGTACAACACATAAACTAGTTTAGGGTTCATAACAAATTTAACCTACTATGTGCACTGGAGAGTCTTTCCTAGTGGACTGGTTTTATGTGTGAGTGCTACTTAATGTGCATCTGGTTTAATCTTTTTAATCTTTACAAAGATTAAACATTTTTGTTCTCTTTGTTTAGTAACTCAGAAATAAGAGCACATTTGTCTTGTTAGAAAAAAGGTGTCAGTGTTCTAAATAATATTATAATTCAACTATATATTGGCTGTGGAATCCTAGACAGAAGTATTATTAAATCTCTGTGTTCTATTTTCTTGATAGAATGGGCCATTTTTTACCTTTTTTTTTTTTTTTTTGTTAGTTGTAAAGCATTGTAAAAATAGCATTATGTCTCTTAATCATCTGTAATAGTACGTGTCCATGGTCTGGAAGATCATGGCAAGTGTCTTAGCAGTGGTTTAGACATATGACATCAGATCCATACAGAATTACATAATTTTCTGAAAGTAAAAGTATTTTCTTTGCAATTCAGAGTTGGTTAGAAGAAATGTTACTTTAATATAGAGGATTTGTCACTGTCAAACATTGATTAATGCTGTACACATTCAAACTGATTGCTGCTGATTCACTCAACAGGATGCATCTTGTTAACCTCTGACTTAGATACGTGTCTGACTTTCTGTGCTAGATACAAAGAACTTCAGTCTCTCTGACCACGACAAAAGTCCAAATCCAAAATCTAAATTCTCAAAACTACTGAGCTGCAGATGACACCTGCATATTTTTAAAGGCCACAGCACCTGAGTTTTGCAAATGGAGTCCATTCATTTCCTAAGTGCTTCATGCTAATCATGTGCACAAGTGTTTCTGCACAACATTGCATCTGCACTGAGCACATGGACATTTACTTTGTACCCAAAATCTCATCAAAACTGTCAAAGTAAATATTTCCTCATCTGTTCCACTCCTAGAGCTTAATCTACCAGCTGCCTTCCAGGAACATAATCTGAGCCAGGCACCACAGACAATTCGGTTGAGAATAGTGCTGTTACAATACCTCTACCTGATAGTCTCATGGTTGATTTATTGACTTGGAAGAAATAAGAGTCAGGCTGTGATATCCATTTTTGCCTCAGGGAATTTTAAACCCACACTTCACATCCCACATTGTACCAGAAACTGTCCTAGATGCAATAGCATCAATCAATTTTCATAGATATTCACAAAACTACAGAGACCCATGAGATCTTGTTCCAGCTGATGCTGCGACAACTCCTTAACTGCTAGCCAAACCTCACATAAAGACTTATCAGGAGGACAATTGTGAGGTAGCCTGAAAAAGTCTTCAGAATGTCTGTCACCATTGCAATATCTGGCTAGTAGTTCTGGGTACCTGTTGCATGAGACAGAAAACTCCAGCATCCTCAGGATGTCTTCTGAACATATACATTGAGAGAAGAATATCCCTTGAACAGGTAAATGAACTCGATAAGCTTACCTATTAGAAAACCGTATTAGAATTTCTGATTTCCCTTGTCCTGTCTTGTTTTCTTGCTTTATGAGGGATGCCAATAAGTGTGAGTTTTGATTTACGTGGCTGGTGGTTAAGGAGTAATTATTTAATTGCATTAATTAAAGACATCCTAAAATCTCATCCCTTATTAAACCTGTCTCCTTCTCTGGGAAACAAATTTTCCTGATAAATCAGTTCTGCATATCTTGTAGCAATGCTTGTTGTCCGAAAGACAGATGATGTTATATTTAAAGAAATCATGTTTTTGTAGAATAATTAATGATCTTGCAGTTCAGTAGTTCCTATCAGTTCTTTTAGGGCACTTGGTGATTTGGAACTAAGATGTTATTTATGAACTGAAAATCTGCTTTTCTGGAGAAACAATATTAAAAATAATAAAGAAATCTTGTGTGTGTTAGCATTCACTTGGTTTACCAGTGTAAGCTGTTAGATGATAGATGTTCTGTGTAAGAATGACCTTGATTTTCATTTATCACACAGTTTACTTCCTGTTAAACTAAATTACGAGTGTTATTGTAATGTGAACAGATATTTTCTGTGCTTCCTTAGATTTTCTTTTGGCATTTTATTAAACCATTATGAAGAACAAAAATAGAATAAAGCAATTGGAGTGCTGGAAGTATCTTAAATATGTGCTGCAAAATTTATTGAGGCATTCTTTCTCTTGTTATAGCATATCCTATAAGAGTATCAGTTGGTGACTGCTAAGTTCGAATACAAAAAATCTGATTTGTATATGTAAATTAAGAGAATAATAATAAATATACAATTTAAATGTTTTTGTCATGTAAATTACGCAGAAAGTGTCATTGAAGTGCTCTAATTGCACAATGCACAATCGAGCATGAAGTAATGCAGTAACTAACCAAGTAGCTGATTTTTTCTGAAATTTAGTTACAAAACAGAGGACAAAGTTAATGGAATTTTCAGATAACCTCATCACTATTTATGAAAAATGCTGATCTTTCAAGAAATAACCTAGCTGGATTCCTTAACTGCTGGGAGGTTTCAGAAGACAAGTTTTCTAGGTGTATAAATCTTGCATAGCATACCATTGTTATGTGACTTACTTCTCTTCAGAAATGTTATCTCTGCTTATTTTTATCTATCTCAGCTTCCCAGTTTTTTTATTATACTTTTTTCTATATTTATCTTTTAAATATTTTTCCTGTGTAAACTGGACACTTCCTGTTTTTCAAGGATCCAATAGTATTTTCCTGAGTTGACCTGACTCAAGCATAAAAGACAGTAGTAATGCATTAACCTGGAACTGGAAGTTGCAAGTCCTGTGAGTGGATTACAGACTCACAACAGACACTTGATAGTCAGAGCAATTAGTACTAGAGAGGACATAACTCCACATTTGCTCTGTTGTCTTAGTTGGCTTGTGCTTAATGATACTGAATGATTAGAATGTCCTTTCAACTCCACCTACTCAAGAGACCAAGCAGAAACCATAGTTGATGTGGCCAGCTATGATTTAGTCTACTCCACAGTTGAATGATTTCTACTCTCATGCCAAAACCAGTTAACATGCATGACTGCATTTCAGGGAATAGTTATAGTTACTTTTAAAGGTGTTTTTTTTAAAGGTTTACCTTTGAGGTAAAGAAGGGCAAATGCTAGTTCATTGCTACCATTCAAACGTACCCATTATTATGTCCCAAATCCACCAAATAGCATTGGTTGCCATGTTGGTGTGGAAATGTTTAACTCTGATTTAGCTTTTCTCTTAAGAAAGAGTAAATAACTACACTTTATTTTGATGACACAATGCCATAAAACAGAGGCTGCTATATTTCTATTCTGAAATCTCTTGTGTATAATACTACTGCTTTTAAGTTTCTGGTATTTTGAAAATACTTGTAAATATTTTTTTTTGTTGTCGTGTAAGTATTCATTCCTTTTTCCTCTGAGACTGTGAAATCAAAGAAGTCACTACAGAATATAGTTTAGATTGACATATTATTTCAAAGTTATTTTATAAAAGATTTTTTTATAGTTACAAAATTTATTTTACAATCCCATTGTAAATATAAATACCTTTGTGGACACCCAGGCATATATATGCACATGACTGCATACACATGTACATATAGTTCTGGTTTATTTTTTTTTAGAATTCCAGGTTTGAATTTAAAATTGTCTGACTGACACTAATGCATTCTCTTCTGCCCAAGAAGGTCATAGACTCTACACAGTGTGTGGCAATTGCTAACGGTATCTCATTTGAGACACTAATAATATTTTTTTAATCTGACTCTATTAGAAACTAATCATTCTTTGTTAAATATTGCTTGATAACTTGTGGAGCAGCAGCGGTTATATCTAAAAAGCTGGGGGAAAGGCTTGTAAAACATTTCTAAGATGGTTCATACGTAAAGGTAGTGGGTTTTAGTTTGAGTCATGGAGTTGGTTAGTTAGGTTAATAAGGTGGTGGAAATATGAAGGGCCAGGAAACGCTAATTTACAACAGACATCAAAGAAACAATTCCCAACAAGGTTAAACAATACTGTGTATGTTTTGCTACACACCGTAAACTTTGTGTCTCTGATTAATACTCTGTTATAAAATTTCAGAAACATGGACTCACTGGTGGTATTTCTTTGACTACTTTGATGAATTTACGTTGTATCTTTTGTATCTCGGTAACAAGACATAAAATATTACATGTGACTTCATCACACTGTTTCTGAAATATCCTGAAGTAAAACTTGAAGTGACAGATGCGTCAAGAGCATTGGTTGACTATTATACCACATTTGTAAAGATGAGAGGATAGCTGGAGATATTTGAGGTGGTGAGACAGAAATAGCGTGGGTTGCTTGATGTGATAAACTGAAAATAATTACAAAGTAAATAAGGGAGGGGGTTTTCTGTATGAGATGAGGTGTGGAACAGTAAAACAAAGAATTTTACCTGCTTTAATTTTTAATTAAGAATATTCCAGAAGTATCTTCAGTCATTTAGAATTCCATGTTGAGCAGTATATGGAATACTGAAGTTAAATACAAGTAGAAAATAAAAAGGAGAGCCTTGTAGGAAAGAGAACTAAAACTGGAAATTTCAGAATGTGTCACTGAACTTCACTTTAAATATACAGATCATGACTCTTAGATTAGTTGGCTTCAACCCCCCTGATTGTCCACAGGTTAAGATCTTCTCACTGCAGGGTTTTTAAGATTTATGGTACTATATAAAAAACATTACTTATGCTAAGCTTCACTAAATACTTGTGATGCTTTGAAGCACTGAAGCTTTTAATCTTTTTTAACGCTTTTTTGTTTGATGGAATTTCATGCTGGTCTGAGCTATAAACAATTATCCTGTAATTAATCTGTTCCTTCAGATCTGTTCATCATTAAGTTTTGATGTTTATTTTAAAAGTTTGTGCGTCTGGATTATTTATTCTAAAAAATTTCTAAATACTGAGAAATGCTCAAATCTCATTCTCATAGCCTAAGCTGAATAGGTATACTTCTACAAACATACATGTATATAACCATGTGCATAGAAAATATGTAAGTATATGTGTGTGTGTGTGTGTGTGTGTGTGTATATATATATAAAATATACAAAAAGTTAAAAATCATCCAAATTTTAAGGTTTGCATTTTAACTGTTTTAGCCCTGGAAGCTATCACAAAGAACAGCTGAAGCTAATACTCTGTATTTCCAGTTCCACTCCACATTCCAACTATGTCCCTACTGTTGGCAGTTGCAACAACAACAAAAGAAGGTTTCAGTCAGATAAACTTGCTGCACAGAAACTAAGGCAGAAATAGGAACAGATAACTAGGGCAGAAGGTAACATAGACCAAGATCACTTCTTTCAGCAACAACTTTCTCATGGAGGGATTTAAACAAACCGTGGAGCCATGGTCCCTAGGAAAAGAACAATAGCAACAATTACTTACTACGAGACACATCACTGAAATATTACTATTCCTTATTTTGTTCAAAGAAAAAATATTTGTTTAATGTTATTTTCCACCAATATGGAAAAATATCCAGTATAACTGCAGTTAGCAACAAGTTTAATTTCCAATATACAGTTGGAAAAATAACAAGCAGTTTGCAGTTTAGTTTTATGGGTACTTTTGACAGAATTTGTAGTCAGCATAAAAAGGCATCATAAAGTTCTATTAAAAATAATGTGCTTTTTATGTTTTACATTACTGTGCAGAAGATGTTTTCTTTCTTTTTCATTTGTACATTTATTTGCATTTCACCTCTGAATGAAGCTGTTTACAGTGGCTTATCTGTCCATGGTTCTTTGACTCTGCTAGGCTTCACTGTCTCCTGCTATTCCAGGAATCAACAGGGGTTTTATTCAGCTGAAAACTGAAAATGTGCACCAAATTAACACTAACCAGGTTAATTAATTTAGGCAGCTAAAGCATTTTTTTCAGCGGCAGCATCAGATGAAGCAGTTTTGCCTTTCCTCCCTTCTTTTTGTCAGATTGTTCTTAATCCAAATCAATGCCTTGACTGGTTCACCACACAGTTCAACAAACAACATACCCTAAAGCTTAATGCTACGGCAAGGAAGCTGCCAACAGTCAAAGAAAAGTAGGAAGGTCTACTGCTGGGACTGATAGCAGTGGTCAGAGTGCAAAAGGCTATAAAAGTGTGTCTTTGTTGGTAAATATAAAGTAAACAATAAACCTATGTTAAGTGTGAAAGTCCATTATACCTGAAAGGTAGTACTCTGCTTCATTTTGATACACACTTTATATTACAGAAGTCATAGCAAAATATTTGATGAAAAGTACGCAACATATACTTCTATGCTACTTCTCTCTTTTCATAGCTTAGAGGTATGAAGTATAGTTTAGAATACTTTATGGAAGGAGAATGAATGTGGAAGCACACATAACGCTTCAGGGTTCTTGGAAACATATCAATTGGGGGAAAAAAGATCAGGTCTTTTATTTCTTTTTATCAACTATCTCTCCTTATTAGAATGCATTGTAGTTAACAGTGTAGCATCCTGAGGGGCAGCAATGAATGATCATTGCCATCGTGTATTTAAAATATATCACAGCAGGCGCTGTGCTCAATAATGAATTAAGTAATCTTCCTGTGTGAGCAGTGTTATAAAATAGCCCAGTTATTTCATTAAGTGTATGCTTTGCCTGTGTAATGGACATCAGGTCAGCTGTATGGATATATGCTGTTGAGTATATTATGGATGTAGATGGGTGAAGCTTAAGGGAGTTTACCCTTTGAAGTTAAGCTGAAACATGCCTACTTTATCCAAAGTAGACATTTTTATTCTTAGTATAAAAGTATTCATTGGAGTCATATTCAGTAGTAATTTTTATTATTCTTTAGCTCCCGCTTTTCTAGGATGAAGGTTTTACATGCCGCTGTTTATAGTTACACAAAACACAAAATTCCCACGGAATTCATGTTTTTGTCTAGGAAAGATGCTAAAAAGAAACTTGCTAAAAAAAGCAAATACAATTACTTACGAGTAAAACAAAGTAGACTTGTACTACTGAGACAACGGGTTGTAAATGGAGCAGCATGTGATAGTAGCAATAACAGACATTATAATAGATGTAAAATACTCCATTCTGCCATTTTTTGCAAACAACTACCCTAAAACTGTCAGTAGGTAGCAAGATAAACTTTCCCTAACTAATAAATTCCCTGAAGTAAAACCTATTTTGATTTTATGATTTTGGAACGAGCAAATGATACCATATATTCCCTGTGGGTGGGGTGGAAGGAAATTTCTCCATCTGGATATAACAACAATCCAGATCAAATCTTCTTTTAACAACACAGTGATTTTTAGTTTCTTTTTTATTCTTTTTTTTTTTTGTCTGTCACTGTGTAGACAGAAAGCATATATTGTACATGCTACAGCCAGGATTAGGAAGTAGTCCACCTGCTTAAAAATACGTATTCCTTTAAAGGTTGTCCTTGTAAGTTTTCCTACCTGGCAGTATCTGCAGTGAACATCCACAGTTCACTTGATTTTTTCAGCGTCTTTCTTCAAATTCCTTTCTTTTCACGTATGCCAAAGGAACAGCATCCTCTTGGCACTTTCACAGCTACAAGTCAAAGACAGAGGTTTTGGAGAAAATGGAATTAAGGGATACCCATCTTGGCAGTGCAGCTCACAACAGAAGAGATCTTTAATCTACACCAACTTTTTACTCTAAGAGAAGTATACACAGAGTACCTTCCTGCTGTGAGAAAAATGGTCCAAATGACACCACTGATTGCCTTGACTTGTTCAGATTAGGCAGTTGGGGATCAGAATTATCCATTCCACTGCCTGTCTTTAGGGAGCAGCCATGCTTGCTCCTCCCTGACAGTAGTATATTTCCATTAGCTAATGGAAAAGATATTAGAAGTAAATGCATTATTTTTTTCACTTTTTCCACAAGAATATTCTCATGAATTTCTATTAAGAAGTTCATAAAGTGAAACATTAATGTTCTTCTGTGATTTAAACAAATTTATTTTTGCTTAAATTATTAAATGATTTTATAGAGATCAATACATAACTCCGTTATCATTGGAGAGAAAAATAATGTGATTGCACTTGGTGTTCTTTATGAATACTCACCCACAGAAGCAGCAATCACACAGATAAATAATTAAAAATTGGAGCAAAAAAAATTTATTATTGTGAATATTTAAGTTCTCCCTGTTATGCATTTTTAATGAATTTCATAATTTTAGTGTATCTATTACTAAGATGGCTGAACTCCACATTTCTATTTCAGTCTGCTTCTGCTTTGTGACATCGCATTTTGGGGACATGATGTAATGCAACTTGAAGTATGAAGTTTTGACATAATTGATGTATGTATTTTCAGAATGATGGATCTGAGGGAAGGCATATCTGCTCACCTACTGAAGTGTTCTGTATTTATAAAATCCAAAAACATAAATGTAATGATATTTGGTTGTATCTGTTGAAGCTGAAGAGAGGATAGAGCTGCCTATTAAACTCAACACATGCTGTGGAGGCCAATGGTTCTCTTATTCACCTATGAATAGATGTATTTAAAAGAAAAGTAAAACAGGCTGTAAGTCAACTATGAGTCGGCAGTATTTTTCAACAGAGTAGTAGAGAATAGGGCAAAAGGGGGACTCATTAAGAAATCCTTTTAATTCATGCCTAGTGCGTGTTGACTACTTGTAAAGAAAACAAAAAGGATTTCTAATATTTATAAAAACTTATTCAGAAGATAACTCTGTATTTCATTCGTGAACTCCAGTTACTTGAGTACTGCAGTACTTATAAAAACAATTATACGGAGGAAACATAACAGAAAATAACCTCCATAAAGAAATCATCTGCAAAATTTAGAATACCTGTCACTCTTAAACCTAAACAAAAGCATTTCCAAGATCAAGTGGTCACATGGGAGTAACCATTTGATCAAATAGATTGAATGCAACCAGGAGTATGTTGACATTGTCCTTGAAAATTTTCCTTGCATAGAAGCTCCTTCAACTCCTTTCTACTAAGAAATAAATCATACCTTGCAGTGAGTCACCCAGCCTCTCTGTAAGTGTTCCTAAATATGTTACCTTCTTGCCTTTTGTTTTCCCTTCTTAGCAGAAGTGAAAACCAAGATGAAGGTTGGTGCTGATAGTGTGTGCTGTCTAGTAAACCCACTTTTGAACATTAAATGCATGTGTGACCATAACTTCAGTAATTCAGGAGAAAGCTAAGAAGTATTTTACTGTTGACTTAAATGGCATCAAGGTCAGATATAGAAGTAGCAGGTTTAACTTTAAAATCTTGTAAAACTCTGATGGAAAACCATAGAGGTTCTAGCTATTCCTTTGCAGATAGCTGAAAAAAATTGTTATTCTTCACCTTAAAAAATTGTTTCTAAAATTATTCTTTTCAGAATTTCTGAGCTTAGGAGAGTTAAATGTCATAAAGAATTGGCTCTTTTTAAAATCATGAGTAATAATTTACAGAGCTCAATAAATATTTAGGTTTCTATTTAAATTTGTCACAAAAACACTCAAATAAATAAGCAGAATAAATGATGTAGCATAATTTAGATGCTAAAAATTCTTCCAAGTTCAGTCATTAACATGACGCTGATGCATCTCTATATATATACATATGCAGACTTTATTAATGCCATGGATGTTTTTGTTACTTGACTTTGATAAACTGATGTGATTCTATTCCAAAGCTCCTGCTATTTACTCATTGGGAGCACTTACTACTAACTTCAATAAGTGTTACTGTGTCATTTAGTATTACATTTTTAATTAGCAAAATATATCTAACTTACTATATGTCCCTATGTAATTTCTGGTAAACGTCATTTACTGTGATATTTCAGAAAATCTTTGCTTGTGGTAGACCTTGAACAACCACTGAGATATAGGAAATCAAAATTCAGGTTGTTCCCACCTGGAGTAAAAGCAAGAACCTACCTTAGAAGTGAGCAGGCCGTTAGTGACTAAACTATCTCATGTCCACAATGGGTAGCTGGCTCTCTTTCTTTGACTGCAGTAGTACTGTGAAGCTGTGAGAGATTTTTTCCAGTTCACTATCTGTGAAACTTGTTTCTGAAAAAGATTTTGTTTTCAGTGACATTGAGCATTTCTGGATGAAAAAAAATGTTTGATCTAATTTCTTGACCAGCTGCACTTAACATTACGTGGATTCTGAGCCTAGCTCTGCCATTTATCTGATAGGTAAACGATAAGTTGCTGCCTTTTTCGCTGCAGCTCTTTCCCTTCCTGTCTTTCATTCTTTTGGTATAAGGATTGGTATCTCTGAGCATTTACTTGGTGATTATTGGTTTGAAATCTTTGCTAGGATCCTTAAGAGCTACAGTAATATGAACACGATGAGAAATATCTTTTTATCTCACTGATACCACAGATGAAATTTTTTTTTCAAAGATTTTCCAAGCAGGAGGATTTTACAAAAGGTGAAAAATAAAGGAAGGTGTCTTAATTTCGTACCATCTTTTGTGTAATGCCAGGAAGAAATCTCATAATTACTGTAATTTATCTAAAAATACATGAATAGTAATTTAGCAATCTACAATATATGAGCTGTTGTGAATAAGCAGTAAGAACGGCTGCTACAGAAAGGAAGGCAAGCCAGGAGTAACAGGTGACAGAAAGGCAATGCCTGTAAGGCCAAAGGCAGAATCCCACAACTTCCAAACATGAATAGCAAAGCAAGTCTGATGGCAGTAGTGAGGATGCAAAGGGGTTGCCAATCAACTCTGTAATGATGGAGTAGGTCCAAAGTCAAGCCTGAAAGGCAAGTCAGCAGGTCAGTATCCAGCTTCACAGAGCACGTGATCAGGCACAGATGCAATGTAGCTTGGGCAAGGCCCAAGAATAAGGTTCTGAGCTTGAGAGCAGCTCCGAAGAGGTGATGGAGCACCTCTGACCTCTTTCACACATAGCAGTTACCTAGCAGCCAGAACCCAGTTTAGAGCGTTGCACTGTATCAGAGGTGGCTTTGAGCATAAGCAGCTTAACTCCTGAAAAGGGTCCTGACGATTGGCTATCCCAGTCCTGGAGTCCTTAAGATCAATCAGCACCTTTTGCTGGAGTTTTAAACAGAACTGTTGTGTCAGAAATAAACAGAACTCAAGTGAAACAGTATTTAATTTACCTAGCTAGCTAGCTAAAAATTATTTTTAAACATATAGTTTATGCCAAGGCCTCACACTCCACCTGGCTTCTTCAATAACTTCAACAGTCTCATTCTTCCAATAGAAAGTTTTTGGACATGGTCTGTAAATGGAAGGAAAACAGAAAAGATAGAAGATGGTGAAGATACTGAAAAATAGTCAAGGAAGCGTGACAATATAATCTGAAATATGCTTGCAATGAATGTTTGAGTAATACTGACACTAGTGAAAAGAGAAGCCTATTTGTAATCTCCAAATATGGTTTTATCACTATTTTTTCTGTCTGATATCTTTAATCATGGATCAAAATATTGAATCTAAAATGCACCCAGGGTGCTTCTTTCTAATCGTTAAATCATTTCAGTAAGATCAGTTGGTAGAAACAGGTTTCAGAATCTTGAGCTCCTTGGAAATGTGCTTGTTATTTTTACCCACAGCTGACGTGCTAGGGAAGAAGAGCAATTTTGTTTACTCCCAGGTGGTTTAAATTTGATTTGAACTTACAGCTGAGTTTAAGCTGATGAATAGCTTTTTATTGAACATGAATAAATTGAGTAATTCAGATTAGTCAGCCTCTTTTTCATCATAATTTAAATTCCAGAGAAGATGTACTTAGCAAAAAGAGAGCTGAAAGGTATGCACAATTGATGAATTGTACCTCATGACTAGCTGAATTAATAAAACTCTTAATGAATATACTACTGTTCTAGGTCTTTTCAGTATTGGTGTTCTTATGAAAAATATTTCTACAGAACAAAGGGAGAACAAGTGCCATCAAATATAAAAACAAGTGAATGCATGAACCAACCAATATGCAGACCAATACAGAGAGGTAGATTCCTGCTCGTAAACGTACACAACAGCTTTTCCACACAAAAAGAATACCCTGTAACAAACATATTGGTCATGTATAAAACCAGAAAAATCTCAGCTGGCTAATAGGTTTTTTTAAGAACTAGACAATGTCGAGCACCTTGTCAGCATTCTGTTCAGCTTCAGAGTCTGATACTTTTTCTCACAAAAAAGAAGGTAATCCTAACAATCCTTTCTGGACTCATGTAGCATTATCTAAGCATAAGAAAATCAGAATCTGGCTGTCTGTTCACTTGTAAGACAAAGAGGTAATTAAAGTCAAACACAAAATTTCAGTTATGTCTTTTTTTTCCTGACACAATGCTAAGCATTCTTCTATTTCTGCACAAAAATTTTTGTGTGGATTTTCTATATGTATATGTATATATATATGTTTGTGCTTATTTGGAAAGTGCTTTGAGAACAAAGGATAAGAAAAGCTATATATAATTATTTCATTCTGCTGAGGCACCTAGATAGCAGTGACATTTCCCTCTCATAAGAATGACAAATTGTGTGACTCTGCTGTCTAGACAAAAAAGAACAGGACTAACCAAGAGAGGAAGTGGTGGAAAGACTCCCTTTGTATTCAGTGGAAAGTGGTTAGACCCCATTAGTGCTGCTAATTTGGCTTTTGGAGAAATGGTGATAGAGCATTAGAATGAGCTGTCTGAAAACAAAATAACTGATACTATACCAGTTCATTTAAAGATGGAGAACTGGGGCTGGGGTGGGTGTGTGTTTGATTGTCTGTTCAATAGATGAAAATTACTCAGTGATACTGAAAAAGATTACATTTGGATAAATTTTAGCTTAAGAATTTACAAATTTCAGATAATAGCTACTTATCTTTGGAGGGTATTTTCCTAAGCACGGTTCCCTAAATAATTGTTTGTATTAAATTCTTAGAAGTATTGAGTAACTTGATACTTAATAATTATGTATTTTGTACACCAGTGCTGTCTATCATAAATATGTTATATGCTTTTGTCACATCTTTATTTTACGTATAAAAATATTTCCCAGAAGTTGGACTAATCTTAAAACAACATAAAAAACATCTGCAGAACAATCACAGGAGCTTTGTAAACCCAAGAGATAACTGGAGCCCTCTAACAAACAATACCATCTGTTGTCTGTTCAGTTATTGTATTTCTAAATTCTAGTGGTTTCTTATTATTTGGTAGTTAGTGGTGAAATATTACAAAAATTAATTGAAAAACACTTCGGTTTATGTATTGATTTAGGACACTAATCTTTCAACATCTGAGTGCACAGCTAAGCAGTATGATAGGCATGTTTTCATTTACAAGATTACATGCAAATCACTAGTATACTAGTCCTCTTCTAAACTTATTCCCGCAGAAGATAGAGAGAGCAGGAGTTTGATACCTTAAAACTGGTTCTGAAGTTGAAGGTGAGTCACTTAGCTCTATTTCTAAGTACACTTGCTTTACCTTGTTGCCTTATAAACAGAGTGGAACATCTGTGGAAGGCAGCAGTCCCAAAATGGACAGAATGCATGTGTTGGGCATGATTTGCTAGGTGTTGGTATGATAATGTGCTTTGGAAAGTATTCTTGTAAATGAAAATACAAAACTGACAAGAGATAGGATTATTCTACAATTTTTCACAGCTGTTTTGAAGCAAATTTGGATTAGTCAAGTGCTATCAACAAATATAAAAAAGTTGGTACGATGACAGTGTTTGCAATCTGTCTGACTAATGATTCAGTTCCGAAAAATATGGTTGATATTTAAATAAATACATAACCGAACATTTCATCGTATTTTTGTTTGGTGCTCATAGGCACAAGAAAAATTGACATTTCAATATACCTATGGAATATTTTGAATAGCATTCAATAGGAAAAATGTCATAATTACATGACAATGGGAAATTTTTGCACTGAGAAATATAATAGTGTCATAGATGAAATTCTGCCTCTTTTTCAGTATAGATAAATTATGTGCAAAATATATTATACCCCTGCGTGTACGTGTAATACTAAAAATGATTGAAACAGAAAAGCATAAGACTAGCAAGCATCCATTTGTGCCCAGTGCATTGTAATAAGAGAGAGCAGTTATGACACCAAAGATATCTAGAAACTACCATGAAGAGCAATCATTGATGAGACAATGTTGCATTCAAATAGAAAGAGATTATCCATCATTTATAAACAGAGAATAGTTATTTCTGTAATTAACACACACCAAGTAGACGTGATGGATAAACTTGATTTTTTAGAAACACATAACAGGAAAGAGTCTTGCGGTATGAGAAAGAGGTTTTATCTGAGTTGGTACTTCTGAAATATTTAATTTCACCTATTTTTCATATGTTTGTGTTGGTAGGCTATGTGAGATAACTAAGTGTATACTTGTGTGATATAAGGAATTAAAGGTACATCTGTGATTTATATACAAATTAAAAGAGAATTAGTTAATTACATTTAATTAAATGTATAGCTACGTGATATACTATATAGTTCAGTTATGTCTCTATTTTGAAATTTTCGTATTCTTGGTCCATGAAAGAAAGATTTTTCTGTACTGATTTATTTTTCTTTATTTTTTAGGACATGGCAGTAGCCTTACAGCCAATTTACTTAGTATCTCTCTTTACTACGATTAGAATTTTTTTTTCCAGTTTGTGAATGTGAACCTTACTCAGAGATTTTTTCAGCTTTAGACAACATTTCAGTATGTTAAAATGATACAAATGTATGGTGTGGGAAGAGAGTTATATGTATAATTCAGAAATAAAAAAGAATAATTTTCTGATCACACTCCTTAATGAAATATGCTTGTTAAGGAGAATGCTTTGTGATTCTGGAGCTTAGAAGAACATGCTACTTCCATAGACTTCATATAACTGGAGAAAAAAAGACACTGTTGGTTTACAGACATAACTGACACAAAATTATTTTGAATGTAATAACTAAACAGCACATGGAATCATACAAACATAGAATGGTTTGGGTTGGAAGGGACTTTAGATCATCTGGTTGCAATGTTCCTGCCGTGAGCATGGACACCTACCACAAGTCCAGGTTGCTCAAAGCCCCATCCAGCCTGGCCTTGAACACTTCCAGGACACCTGCCACCTCCCTGGGCAACCTGTTCCAGTGCCTCACCACACTCATAGTAAAGAATTTCTTCCTTATAGCTAATCTAAATCTACTTTCTTTCAGTTTAAAGCCATTAACCCTTGTCCTATCACTGCAGGCCCTTGTAAAGAGTCCGTCTCCAGCTTTCTTGTAGGCCCCCTTCAGGTACTGGAAGGCTGCTATAAGGTCTCCCTGGAGCCTGTTCTTCTCCAGGCTGAACAACCCCAACTTTCTCAGCCTTTCTTCATAGGAGAGGTGTTCCATCCCGCTGGTCATTTTTGTGACCATGCTCTGGACCCACTTGAACAGGTCCATGTCTTCCCTGCACTGAAGGCTGCAGAGGTGGATGCAGTACTCCAAGTGGGGTCTCACCAGAGCAGAGGGGCAGAATCACCTCAGGATGAGGTTGTCCGGGATTTGGTTCTCCTTCTGGGCTGCGAGCACACGTTGCAGGGTCACATTGAGCTTCTCGTCAACCAACAACCGCAAGTCCATCTCCTCAGGCCTGTTCTAAATGCATTCTCCACCCAGCCTGTTTTTGTGCTTGGGATTGCCCTGGCCTATGTGCAGGACCTTGCAGTTGCCCTTGTTGAACTTGATGAGGTTCACATAGGCCCACTCCTCAAGTCTGTAGAGGTCCCTCATGATGGCATCCCTTCCCTCCCAGAATGTCAATGGCACCACACAGCTTGTTGTCATTAGCAAACTTGCTGAGGGTGCACTCAGTACCACTGTCCATGTCACTGACAAAGGTGTTGAACAGCACCAGTCCCCATGCTGACCCCTGAGGAATGCCACTCGTCACTGGTCTCCACATGAGTAATAGCAACACATCCACAATGTAGTATTCCCTGCTTACACAGGACAGTTGGTGTTACTGACATAAGCATATTATTCCACTCTGTTGGTTCACATTCCTAGTTCTGTCTGCTGTGCTTCTAGAAGCCTTGGATTTTGAGGACAGTTGTTTGTCTCTACTGGGTAAGGTAGTGGTGATGATTCAGTTGTACCTTTGGTGCTGGTGTTGTTAATATGCGCACTTCTGTAAAATATGTTTTCAGAATAGACTCACTGTGGTCCTGTCTGGACACCAGGTGCCCACCAAAGCTGCTTTATCACTCCGCTCCTCAGCTGGAAAGCAGTGAGAAAATGTAACAACAGGGTCATGGTATGAGATAAGGAGAGGGAGACATCACTCACCAATTACTGTCATGGGCAAAACAGCCTTGACTCGGAGAAATTAGTTTAATTTATTGCCAATCAAATCAAACTAGGATAAGGAAAAATGAACCCAAATCTTAATAACACCTTCCCCCCACCCCTCCCTTCATCACAGGCTCAACTTCACTCCCGAATTCTCTACCTCCTCCCCCTGAGTGGCGCAGGGGGATGGCAAATGAGGGTTGCAATCACTTGATCATCAGTCTCTGCTGCTCCCTCCTCCTCACACTATTCCCCTGCTCCAGTGTGGGATCTCACCCATGGGAGACAGTTCTCCAGGAACTTCTCCAACATGCCTCCTTACCATGGTCTGCAGTCCTTCACGAACTGCTCCAACGTAGGTCCACTCCGTGGTGTGCAGCCCTTCAGGAACAGACTGCTCCAACGTGGGTCCCCCCTGGGGTCACAAGTCCTGCCAGTAAACCTGCTCTGGCGTGGGCTTCTCTCGCTCCACAGGTCCACAGGTCCTGCCAGGAGCCTGCTCAAGTGTGTGTTCTTCATGGGGTCACAGGCTGATGCAGACACATTCAACTGCACCAGCGTGGGGTCCAGTAGGATATCTGCTCCACTGTGGGCCTCCATGGGCTGCAGAAGGACAGCCTGCCTCACCATGGTCTTCATCACAAGCTGCAGGAGAATCTCTGCTCTGGCACCTGGAGCACCTCCTCCCCCTCCGTCTTCACTGACCTAGCTGTCTGCAGAGTTGTTTCTCTCACATAGTCTCACTCCACTCTTCGGCTGCAATTGCTGTTGTGCAGTGGTTTTTTTCCCCTATTTAAATATGTTATCCCAGAGGTGCTGATGGGCTCGCCCTTGGCCAGCAGCAGGTCCATCTTGGAGCCGGCTGGCATTGGCTCTGTCGGACCTGGAGGAAGCTTCTGGCAGCTTCTCACAAAATTTGTTCCTGTAGCTGCCCTGCTACCAAAACATTGCCACACAAACCCAATACACATCCTTTTAATACTTCCTAATATAGATTATTTACATTGTTCTATAATTTGAACACAATCCTAGTAAGATTCTCAGTAATAGTCAGTAAGGCTGCTGTGTTTGAACAACACATCTAAGGATTGTAAGATTTCCTTGACTGAGATGGACAACAGTTTTTTCTGTTTCTGTGCTAAAGGCAAATTTTTCATTAGTCCATCAGCCATTTGCAGTCAATAGCTGTTGTCCCCATCGACAAAAATATTTCCTTCTCTATCCATCTATCTCTAGATCTAGATTTCTACAGCTTTATCAAATACCTTTAATGATTTCTTCACCAGTGCTTAAATCTGCAAGGTATTCTGGATTAATACGTCAGCTGGTTGGGGAAATTGGACTGTGGAAATAATGAGGCTCACAAAGGATTAGGAAAAAAGATAGTTTTTCAGTTTAAACAAGATTTCAAAAAATGGACAGATAATGACAGAACTGAATGCACCAGTACAGGGTTGGGGCGGACCTGCTGAAGAACAGCTCCGCGGAGAGAGACCTGGGTGTCCTGGTGGATGACAGGTTAACCATGAGCCAGCAGTGTGCCCTGGCTGCCAAGAAGGCTAATGGGATCCTGGGGTGCATTAGGAGGAGTGTGGCCAGTAGGTCGAGGGAGGTTCTTCTTCCCGTCTACTATTCCCTAGTGAGGCCCCATCTGGAGTAGTGTGTCCAGTTCTGGGCTCCCCAGTTCAAGAAAGATGAGGAGCTGCTGAAGAGAGTCCAGCAGAGGGCTACAAGGATGATGAGGGGACTGGAGCATCTCTCCTATGAGGAAAGAGCTGAGGGAGTTGGCCTTGTTTAGCCTGAAGAAGAGAAGGCTGGGAGGGGACCTTATAAATGCTTATAAATATCTCAAGGGTGGGTGTCAGGAGGATGGGGCCAAACTCTTTTCAGCAGTGCCCAGCGACAGGACGAGTGGCAACAGGCACAAATTGAAGCATAGGAAGTTCTGTCTGAACATGAGGAAGAACTTCACTCTGAGGGTGACGGAGCACTGGCACAGGCTGCCCAGGCAGGTTGTGGAGTCTCCTTCTCTGGAGAAATTCAAGACCCGTCTGGACAAGGTCCTCTGCAGCCTGCTCTAGGTGTCCCTGCTTTGGCGGGGGGTGTTGGACTAGACAACCCACAGAGGTCCCTTGCAACCCCTAACATTCTGTGATTCTGTAATTCTGTGATTCTGTGATTCTGTGATTCTGTGATTATTTTCATGTTTGTAGTGTCAGTTTCCTCAGGAAAATTTAGATTTATTCACAGTCTTCCAAGACTTCTGAGGTTCTTCTCTGAGATGGGAGAAGCCTGTCTCTTTCCTTGTACATAGAGTCTTTCTTCTGTATCTCACCCCAGGCTTAAGAAGGTCATCTGCTGAAAAAGCATGACTTACGGCAGTTACTGCCGTCGTGTCACAGAATTTTTCCTCCAGAGTTTAAAGTCTGCTTCCTTTATCCTCACATCTTTGTGGCAGGTGATATTCTGCCCTGCTTCCTAGGAAATCCAAGTCTGCCATGTTGATTGCCAGGTTAAACAGATAGTTAAGAACTGTTTAGATAGGATCAAATTAGGTTTTTTATTTGTATGTAATGAGTGAGAACAGAACTGTTAAAAAAATGGCTTTGATCTGTTGACATAGACCACAAACAGCCTGACTTCATGGGTATTATTAAAGGAAAATCTCCTTGGTGGCAAGTGTGCTAAAGACTAAGATATTTTATTTTATTGGGATCCAAGAATCTGGCCCTCGTCAATTCACATAAAAACTGTTGTCCAATAGTGTCCTTTCACTGAATTGTACTCTGTATTAATTTCCCATCCTTTATTTTATCATTTACCTATTGTTTTTTAATGTGATGCATGACTTGAAAACACCTCCACAGCACACAGGAAGTAGAAGTGCTTTTATTGATATTGTGATCAAGTGAGCAGCAGTACCTCGCTTCCTATAAGAAAAGTGTATTTATCACATTATACATTTTCTTTTTACATTGCATACGTTCTGTTTCATAAAGAAGACATCAACTGTCTCCCTTTCCTGCTGAAATTAACTGTATGGGAGTTAACACATTTGTACAGGAAACCTATGTTATCCCCATTTTGTATCAAAGGACAAAACATGTAGGATAAGAGAGTTGATATTTCTTCCTCCTTAAAAAAAGAGCAAAATTTTCCAAGTGGGCTGAGAAGACTGGATGCCTAGTTCCTGCTAATATCTCACAGATAACTTTGAAAATTTTAGGCAAATTATGTATTTTTCAGCTTACAGATAGTTTTAGTTATTTGTACAAGGCCTGTCGGTTTATTCATTTCTTAATGATCTGTTTTTAGTGGCTCACATATCAAGTAACAGATTTTCAGTTGTGTTGGTGTTTCTTTGGCATGTGCCAAAATTATTGCGTAGCTGTCTATTGGTGATATGAGCCACTCCTTTCTCTTGCTATTTTACCATACAAACCAATGGGTGACTGATGCCCTGTGTCATGAAAACAATTATTTCAGAGTTGGCTATTTCTTTTTCAGATGAAATGTATTGGTGTTCGTGTTGGTGCATGAAATATTGCTATTGTTAGAAGACAGACTATGAAGGATCTTCAGCAGATGCAGCTGTTGAAGCACTTTTATTCTAAGCCTTTTTTGCTTTTTTATTTGCTGACTGCCCAAGTTAGGCCAATAAGCAGTTTAGCCAGCAAACTGCATTGATGACAAGGTTTGAGAGGAACCTAAGAAACAAAAGAATAGATAGTTAGGGAGCCTCATTCTTTGTGTTGTTTCATTTTCTAACTACATTTCTACCTAACTCATTCTTTATGTAAGGAAGAGGATTTTTACATGACTACTTTGCGATGTTCCAGGATCACTGTAATCTGTTAATGTGTTCAGGAGTGTATCTATGTTTATTTGATTGATATTTTTTTTAACCTTTTATGAGTTTTAAAGCTAGAACTGTGTTTTTTGGCATGCTAGAATAAATAAAACATCTCAGGAATTCATTTCCCAATTTTGTGCAAAAATAATTAAAAATCAGGTGAAATATTTTGGTTTGACACAAAACTGAATTATTTCTGTAGTTCAGTCAAAATTACTTTCCATTTTAAAATGACTTTTTTTTTTTCCTTTGGTAGTGAAAGCACTCAAAATCTTCTACAGTTGATAAAATGGTTTACTAAACTGAAATAATACTTTCTTTTTTTATTTAATGAGCAAACTTATAGTAAACCACAAAAGTTCTTATCTTAAGGACATGGTACTGTGATTATTTAACTAGAACAAGGATGCTTTAACTTACTTTTCTATTCTGTTTAGACCTTCAATTTTTAATTATTCAAAAAATACACCTGTGTTAAATCATCATAAAACCAAATAGATTCAGTGTGCATGGCCTTAAGCTTATTCAGTCCTTACATTGTTAACAGTGATAGTACTTAGCCACTAGTTAAGTAACAAGAAGCTAGTAAGTAACGAGTAGCTAGTAACTCATAGTAACAGTAGTCCTTTTTTATTTTTTTGGTGAGTACAGGTGATCAGCTCAACTATAGATAAAAGGAATTAAGGATATGTGTAAGTTAGAAGTTTTGTTCTGATCACAGGTCCACTTTCTGAAGCAAATCTTCCAATCAGTTTAGGTCATTTTCAATTAGAGTGCACTAGAAAGCACAAATTGGATTCCTTCCACATGATACAATGCTGGAAGACAGGCACCAGAACTGTACTTAATCCAAAGTGAAAACAGACAAACAAGATACCTGAAATGCATCTAGTGTCAATTCCAGATGTTCACACCACGTATTTCTCTCTACAGATCAGTGCTTTTTGTCCTAGTTAGTAACGTAGATGTGGCCACAGTGGTCAGTGGTCCAGTGTTGGCATCTCACGTAGGCATTTAAGCCTGGCAATAGACAGGCAGCTAAGGAGACATTGCCACCTAAGGACTTCTCTCTCTTTTTTTTTTTTTTTTTTTTA
>Ga0065711_1028153_pt1 | contig 43279 bp, 15 predicted proteins | sample Hoacrofraction12_FD_59098 | JGI IMG/M metagenome (GOLD analysis project Ga0065711, IMG submission 59098) | Hoatzin crop microbial communities from Cojedes, Venezuela - Epithelial fraction 12 v2 (version 2) | ecosystem: Host-associated > Birds > Digestive system > Esophagus > Crop | place... | reverse complement strand
TGCCACATGCTTGGAAACATTCAAGGTCAGCTTGGATGGGGCCCTGAGCAACCTGGTGTAGTGGTAGATGTCCCTGCTTATTGCAGGGGTTTGGAACTAGATGACATGTAAACATCTCTTCCAACCTATACTATTCTATGGTTGATAGTCGGTAACGGTAAATTCAGGTGAGCTATAGAGCTTGTTGCTGTAAACACTGTAAGAATGGGCACACTTGAAAAGTGAGTTGTGCCATTTTAACTGCTTGTATTTGGCTACTAGGTCCGTCAACCAGCCTTGATCTGGTGGGTAGGACAAGTAGGGGGGAGACGGGGCCGATGTTGTTGTGTCGGTAACGTGCTCTTGTTGGTGTACTGTTCCAGATGGTAGGTATTGTAATGGCCATCGTAACCTTCTGCATGGAGATGAGGATGTCTCTGAAATGGAAAATCTACAAGGACTGATTGTTTCCATTGCTCAGTTTTCTACACCACTTCTCTGTTCTGACTTTCTCCTTCTAGGGAGTTCTAAGGGAAACAGTAACATGAAGGAAGTTGGTGATAGTTATTTGGTAACTTCTTGCTGCCTAAATCTCAGTGACTTAGGCAATTGCTAATTACTGTTAGCTATTAAAAAAATAAATAAAGGCTTTCAAAACTATATGGGCAGGACAGTTTTGCAGAAAGAAGCTGAGTATCCTTGAATTGAATTTAGACCATGTTGCTGTTCTGAGCTCTATGTTTTGGAGGAAAACAAGACCAATTAAAATAATCTGGTGATTTTTCAGGCTATTTGTGCCCCTTATTGCTCCCTGAACAGCGTGTTCCTCTTTGCTCAAGTCTCTTCCAGATCTCAAGTAATATTGATCTCCTATCTGCCTTTTCCTTATTTGTTTCAGACCGGCTCTGATACTTTGGCAATATTTTCCAAAGCTAGTAACCAATTTTGTGCATGAATTTTCGTTCACATATAGTATTTGGGATTTGGTGTTACCTGATTCTTAGGTAGGATTCTTCCCCTCTCCATCAGTTTGCTAAGAGGTGCTACAGCAGGGTACCTGATTCCTAACTAATAGACACATCCAAATGCAATTGTTACTTCTGTACAACCAAGAAACTCTTACTTTTATGAAACTACAATGATGCATCAAATTAGTTTGTCGCATAAAGTGACCATGTAGCTTTAGAGCAGTGAAATCAAGTTTTTTTCATATGTAGGTAGTTGTTTGGGTTTATATCCCTGCATAGAAAGAAATTCAGCCGTTAAAGAATTTTCTTTGGCAGGTTTGTGCGCTTCCTAAATGTCCAGTTAGCTATTCTTATTTGTTACTGCAGTCAGGTTGTCTCTTCATTTCTGGTCCTTTGCAATTTCCACATCTGGCAGGCAGCGAGGCTTGGTCAGCAAAGCAGGTGACCTGGTTCTGTTCCTGGCATTGTTGCTACCTTGTTGGGGAAACATCAAGTCACTTCTCTCTGTTTCCTTTTCCCCTTCCTTGTAACGGGCATAATGATAATGACTTCCTATGCTAAGTCCTTGAATAGAATACCTGTATATGAAGATTTCTTTATATTAAAGATTTTGTAGTCTTTGAAACAAAATATCTCAAAAAAAACAAGAAGTCAAAACACATTAAAACCACTCTTTGTAAAACCTTGTTTAAGGACATGCACCTGGTCACCTGCCAGCCTGCTTCATTTGCCCACCAAAGAAGACTGCCTACCACAGATGATTTTGGGTGACAGACCCCAGTTTCAGACAGAAATTTTTTGCCTGGAGCTTTTCAGTCTACAGATGTTTACGCTGCGCTTCTGCCTCAGTGTCTCTAGTCTGGATGTAATCAGTGATCTCATTCGCACTTGAAGTCTCCAGAGAAGGGATAAACTGTACATCGTGTCCTCATCCATCTGTGTCCTCAATGATGTAATCAAATTATTGGTTGAGTGCAGTCCAGTTCCACTTGGTGACTTGCATGGCATCGGTATCGGTGCTAAATACGCCTCATCGCCACTGCTACATTGGCATACCCGTATGGAAATATTTTGCAATGTGTTCTGCATTTTGTCAAGGGACCTGTGGATTGCGCTTATGTCAGCTGTCAAGCTTATAGGCATGGCTTTTGTGTTTTCCTCTACTTTCTGGAGATTATGGTTATGTTTCCTGAGCCATCTAATCTCTCTGAACGTTACTGGCAATAGGGGTTTTGACGTGCTGGAGTGTAGCTCTTAGTGGTCAGTGTCTTGAGTAACTAGTAACTTTGGTAACTAGTTACTTGAGTGACTAGTAAATGCAGACTTTCTGAAAGGCAAATTTGTTCCCCAAAACCCATCTTTTCAGTGGCTGAGTAGTCAGTATTGATGTCAGTCAACAGGCTTATACGATTTTTGACACAGCTCCACAATATAAACAGTACACCTGCTTCATAGTCTAGTCATATGAAGGTAATTTTTCATAACCATTCACTTCTGCTATGTGGGAGAATTAAATGTTATAGATCCATAACAGTGCAACGTAGTACCATGTACTGTTTTTGTGGAGTTAAGGAGTGGGAGATCGTTTGAACAGAGAACTGCTCAGAATGGACGTGTGCCGTTTGCCCTCTTCAGGATTTACGTTAAGATCATGGATTTTTCAGGGTAAAGTATCTGATCTTGTGAGACAGCTAATAGATATTAAGGGCAAGAGGTGACCCTAATCATACTATCTTCTCTTCTCCCCTATGCAGATAATGATTGATGGCCTGGAAATTGCTGTTCTAGAAACACTTTCAAACTTTGGAGCAGATGTATTCTAGTTACTGCAGACAGCATGGCCAGGAAGGAAGGCATGGCATCAGCGTGCTGTCAAGTGTCCCTTTTCACTTCACTTTCTTTGCTCACCCCCAGAAATTACCATTTCAGTCAGGTGCAAAGCAAATGGGAAATACTGAAACAGTTTGATTATACTGGAAAGTGAAGGACTACAGTGGTAGACTATTAGTGAAACAGTATCAGTTGAGTATGTATTTCAAAGAAATGTCAGCAGAAAAGGACGCTGAAAGGAACACAAAGGGAGGGATCAGCATTTTGTATCTCTTTAGAACTTGGTAGAACTTAGGTGGACATGGGCTGTGGGCTGTCAGAATAAACAAACAAAAGCATAAATACTAACTTCACGCTTACGTTGCAGAAGTGGCTCATGCCTGTGGACAGGACTCCTCAACACAAATCAGAAATCTTGCCAGAATCTGGGAGGCGTCTCAATGCGGTATTTAGTCAGCCCTTTCATTCTTTAATAGCAGCGTTGCAAAATCTACTCAGCTTTCTCAGGGATTTGTCAAGATTGCAAAGATTAGTGAGGTGTGGGACACTACAAAGTTGTGTTATGTTCTGTGCTTCCATAAAGCAGGCACAGTGAAGTTCTCAGCTGCGTTAACTGTTTCAAGGTAGCAGCAGGTTAAAGACCTCTATCCCAGTCTCTTACGATACTGTCAAGACCTTGTTGTAGTCATATATAGAGATACAATTTTCAGTTCACTTGGTCAATTCATGTTATCATGTAAGATCTGTAGTGTTCTAATGAAAAAGGAAGTAGAAAACTAGCAAGCTGTCATCTCTGGTCAAAAGAAACAAGTAGTACAAAGGAAGCTTTCACTCAAATAATGCAATAAGTTACAGAAGTACTGAGGACAAGATACTGAGATTGATACTCCCACCCCTTCTTCAGAGGAAATTATTTTTCTAACACCTACAAAGGAGAATAATTAATTAACTAATTTAAAAGTACCTCTAAAATATTAAACAGTTGAATTTTGTGTGTTGGGGGGAATGGATGTGGGTTGTTTGCTGTGGGAATTTAGTGAAAGTTTGCCTGTGTAAAGACAAAGGTAACCACTCCTTTCTCCTTACGGAAGAAGAACGGAAATTAGAGTTGCCTCAGACATGGAGTGAAAGGACTACCAAGGGCAAGAATAGTAATTCTGAGATAGGGATTTTCCCATGATAGAATGTACCTTCTGCTTTATGGCATAGTCCTGGTGCAGAAAGATGTGGTGATACGTCAAGATTTTATCAACAGAGGTTTGAAATAACCTGTATGACTACCTATGATTTTATCACCTGTGGGTAATATGGAAAGCCTGTTCTCATGCTAGGAAAACTTGCGTGGCACCACACTATGTTTTTTCTTCCTAATGCCACGTTTCTAGAGAAGTAGTATTTAATGATGTACTGTGACTCAGCTGGATGACCTGAAATGGTGAGTCTGTGATGATAATGCTCTGTTTTCCTCCAAATATGGCAATCTATGAAAATCTGAGTAAGCCATAAGTTGCTAACATCCCCAGGAAAACAACAGCTTCCTTAGGAAACAGAAAAGATTTGTTAGAGGTTGGTTTTTTGGTTTGTTTTTTTTTTTTTTCCCCCTTCTTATCTTCACCTTCTGTGTGTACAGGCACACAAGCACATTAGAAGTGTAGCTGTGGAAAGAAAGGAATTATTCTGTGGAGTATGTGTCCATGTGGACACAGCAGTTGGCTCATTTTCAAATTCTAGTGTGGATGAGGCATGTTGTCATTTAACTACGTATAGTTGGTGAAGATGAAATTGAGGTAAAAGGCTGGGCAGAAGGTAGGATACATCCTACCTAGCTTGAGGCACCTAAGCTACAACTGGTTTGTATCATGAATGAAGAGGAGTAAGCACTACCAGGAGGTTATTCAGCTGTTAGAAAAATATGTATCTTGACTGTAGGGAATTGTAGGGAATTAATTGGGAAGTATGCTCTTATTTCAGAGGCCTTCTTTAGGTGGAATGATTGTTGGGTTGAAGATTTGGTCTCTGCCCATTAACACTTCTTAGCAGTGGACTGTCTTGTTCTTTCTGGATTCTAAGGCACTGGTTAACACATTATTAAAAAGCTTTGCTTTTTCTAGTATAGTGTAATATAGAGTTATTAAAATGCATCAGTTTATTTCTGCAGGCTCTCCCCCTCTGGCATATTAAGATACCACCTGAACACAGAAGAGAAACTAACACAAGTTTGTAATACATCCTCTTGGAAACATGAATTACTTTTTTTTTTCCCTGTTTTAATTTTGTGCTGATCCATAGAGACAGTATATGATAGTTTAACAGACAAAATACCAGTAATTTTAGGACTATGTTTGCTTTTAAATAAAGGGAGTTAATCCAATCCATGTCTGTCTCAGACAGTAAACTACTTTCTGCTCTGTTAGTTCGGATTAAATACAAAATAATGCCATTAAATTCATTGGATTGGAGCAGAGGAGAAAGATTAACTGTATCCTATTCTAGTTTTTATTAGTCTTCCTGGCTTGCATAAATTTCAGTATCTTCTGAGCATCTGAATATGTGTTTGTCTACTCTATACCACAAAATACTGGTGGGATATAATTCGACAGCTGTGACTTTGAAAATTTGCGAAGCGATTTTTGACTTTGAATTTTTCTAATATCTACCAGGTTTACGTATGTTTGAGATACACTGCTTACCTGTGCACAGATACAATCCAGGAGGCAAATCAGGCTTTTCTAACAGGCTTTTATAACTCAGCTCAGCAAAGTTGAGCAGAAGTAGAATATTTAACAGAAGAAGTATTGCCTGATTTTCTTCTTTAGGTCGTACGTTGGCTACAAACCATCGACACTGGGATTCCAGCAGTACGGCGTAGGACTCTGAGAATGCCTTCTCAAAAGTTTTCATCTTTGTACAGTATTCTATGCTTATTTCAGACTCGTGGCAAGGATATTGTAAGGATATAGGACATGCAGTATTAATAAAGAATTACTTTTACAGTACCTTTTTACTCAGAAGATTCTTAGAATACTTTAAAAACCTCGTGTCAGTGTCTTGAGAAAGCTACACTATATCACTTGTACGTACGATTAGACTTGAGTGCACAATTCCTTTCGCCTGCCGCTGAAGTGCAACGAATCTGCAGTGATGTGCAGCAGCTGTTCAAAATCACACAGCCAGTCTGCAGAAACTCCACTTTGTGGGACAGAAAGCGTAGAGTGCAATATCCGACTGAATTTAAGGGAAGAGCTGGGGGATTTTGCGCTGGTACTTGGCCACAGCACCACAGTGACTCATACGCTCGCTGGATCAAAGAGGGTTGGAGTACTCTGCATTATCCAGCATAGGAGTTTTCTAGATAGAAAAGCTATTGCTTAATACCAGCTTTTGAGACCTCTCCAAGAATGAAAACAGCTGATCCAGCATTACAGCCTTCTCTATAGCCATGACAGCTGCAGCACCTTGTGATGACCTGAGGCCAAGCACTGCGTTTGAAGAAGTAACTTCCCCTGAAGGGATCTGTGTGACAATCCCTGTGTGACACAGTACCCAACGTGTTGGGGTATGTTCTTGGCAAAATCTGCATTAAAGGGGAATTAAGGTTGTGAGTAGGTATCAGTGACTCCAGGCCATAAAACATTACAGAGCTATTTGAAGTACCCCAATGAGCAGGATTTACAAAACTGAGGGATTTTGTAATTGCAATGAAACTCCTAAGAAATCTGAGCAAAACAGAAGACAGAGGAGGCTAGCTCACTGACTTTTATCTATCTCAGGTTGTTCTGTACACGTTCTTCCGAACCCTGCACAAGTTTCACTGTAGACATACTTCAGAACATTTATCCTTCCACTTTTCTTGAAATATCCCTCAATATTCTTTCCTCTGCAGCATGGATTATTGTTCCACCTGTTGGCCATATCCTCTCCTCTTTTATCCTTCTTCTGTACCAGGCCATCATATGTTTGAAGAATTGGTTTTCTCATTAAAGAACTTAGAATGAGACTTAGTCTTAGTTAGTTAGACACAATCATCAGTCTTGATGATTATAAAATTTCCATTATTTTTTTCTCTTAACTGGATTTTTTTCAAAAAGCTTTTTGTCTACTGCATTTTGTTGATAGGAATTGTCTCTTTCAGGAGGTTTTCCATTGTCCTCCGTGGCAACAGTGCTGGAGTTTGCATTTGCTTAGAATGAAATCCTTGAAATAAACAATCCCTGAAATTTTTTTGTACAAATTTTGACTCTAAAATGTTGTCCGTATAGATTGACTTGTTGTGAGGTGGAGGGACATGGGGAAGGAGAAGTGATTGTGCTTGTTTATGGTCAGTTTGTACCTCGGTTCTGCTGTAACTAAGGAACTTTGCTTTTTAGAAAAATAAAATAATTGAAGGTAATGTCCTGATACCCTGGAAGTCCATAGAAGTAACAGCCATTTCAATAGCTGACGGTTTTAAAGGGAAGTCTCTAGGGAAGAACAGTTCAGCTGAATGAGAAAAAAGGCAGTTATTTTTTAAGAATAACGTCAAAAACCCACAAAGCCTACACCTACAATTTGAGTAAAGGTTCTCTGTAAGATTTCAACAAGTTTTGACTTCACAATAAGTCTTGTGATCCTGCTTTGTTCTTCCAAGGGTCTCAGGAATAAAAGTGTTGGATTTCTTCAAGGACCAATTTTACATTTACTTCAGTTTGTATACAAATCAATTTACTTCTGAGAGGGGAAAAAAAAAATGGCCTGGGGACGTGCGTATTCCTTTCCTATTCTAAGAGGGAAATTTAATTTAGCTACAGTTGGTATTTTTAATTCTTGACCGTAAAAGAACCCAGGTGCACCAGAGAAAGAAAAAAACCTAACCTTTAGAAGGAGAGAAACTATGTAGAAACATTAACAACCGTACCTGATCATTTTGACTCCTCCCTTCTGCTCCGAGTGGACATTTAGTACACAACACATACATTATTCCTGAGAGATGCTTATTTATACTGTGTTTTAAAAACTCCAATACTGTGAATTCCACAGCCTTGTTAGGTAACCTGTTTTAGTGTATATTTATCTTTTTTGCTTAGCTAGCTTTCGTAAGACCTAAGCAGCCAAATATTCTCTTTCTCTAAATTAATCCCATTAACCTCATGGGGTAGAACCCCACCATGTCCTGCCATGTGGACTTGGAAAAATTGGAGAACTGCAGCCTTAGTACCCATCTTCAAATGTATATGCAGTTGTGATAATGTTTCCTCAATCTTTTCTTCTTAGAATGAAGATGCCCAGTTCACAGAACTTCGTAAGTCCTGTTTTATTAAGTGCTCATCATTCTTTTCATCTTCGGGATTCTCTCATTTGTCGAAGTCTTTCTGCCATCGTGTGCGTTACCAGGCACAGCATTTCAGCTGAACTTCGCCGGCTTGGTTGAAGGAATCATCCTTTTTTGATAGGGACAAAGTCAAATCAAGTTAACTTTGTGCTTTAGGAAACAGAACAGCAGCTCTCAATATGGTTACTTAATTGCATCCATGTTCTGTGTGGTGAATAACATTTACCATGTACGGAGCAAAATTAGTAGACAAATGCCCTTCTTCCTCCCAACGCGGGGGCGGGGGAGGATGTATAAAGATGCTGTATCTGTAAAAACAGATGTGTTAGTTATTTAAATGGGGCAAGCTAAACAAGGAACAATTAAGGTTAACTTGCTGCCATTTGAGTTCTTAAAGCCACATATGAGAACAATGTCTTAGACAGAAGGAACTGATTTAAGTTCAGTTGTTACTTGCTAAACTTGCCTGACTTAATGGAAAATAATTTAGTTGGTTGTTCTTTAAGGTGGTAGGTTTAAAAAGAGATCGTATCTTTTCTATGCCATCTTGTTTATGTTTTCAGTGCAGTTCTTTTAAAACACATATTCTTATATGTTTAAATACCGAAACATTCTACTAGAATTGTGAATGATCAAATCTTCTGAAAAGTAGGCACCATATATAACTGCCTTTTCTAGAAGAATCTCGTCCAGTTGCAAATCTTAATCCTACGTTTTCTTCCTGTAAGTTACAGGTTTTTGTTGTCAAAGGTGGTTCTAGAAAGTGAGCTCTTTGTGAATATAGTATACTTGTAAATGTTAAAACTAGAGTTTCTGAAGTTGTTCTTCCATTGAGGCAAAAATGACTGACAAGTACTATGAGCAAACTGTAAATTTATATTGATCTATAAATCTTGTTCTTGAGGCATCCCTTCGGATTTTAAAGAAGTTAATGACAGCTGGATGTCTTGGTGAGAATGCTTTTTATGTAAGTTATTGTCCATTAAAATCCACATGAATTCAGATGAATTATATTGCTATTGCATGAGAAATGGGACATAAGTACTCTTCTAACTAACCGTACTGGGTTTTGGCACTTCTTTCAGCCAAGAGTGGAAATTCTTTTTGTTGCTACGTTATGCAGGGCTCTTCTGGTGATGTGAATGTCTCTTGCCATTGCATAACCTTGCCAAACTAAGCAGCGAGAGAGACGTACATGTAGAATTTCATTCGACACAGAAGGGTGGTTTGTTGTGTTTGGGTTTTTTTTACTTCTTCTTATGAGAGATCCATTCCATATCTATGCACAGATGTGAAGATGACTAGTAATATAATCAAAGCTACTAGTTTACTTAAATGCTACGCAGCTCACGTACATAAATGTTGTAGTATTTTCTAGAAGTAGTCTGTATTCCACGTTTCACTTTGTGAAGGCGAGAATGAGACGTGGAATTGAAACAAGTGAAGCATGGTCATTCAGAAAGACAGCAGCGTGTAGGAGCAGAACCAGGGTATCCCGTCCAACGCTCTGCCCGCTAACACTGTCTGCTTGTTCACCTGTAACTTCTGTTGCCGGGATTTAATCTTGAAACAAATTTCCTACTGGTACCATTGTTCGTAGCAAAATACTGTTTCATTATATAAATTCTACATTTCTCCTCTCTGCTTAGCCTAAGAAGAGATCTAAATATGCAATACATTCCGCTTTTTTTTTTCCACTTCAACCTCTAACAGCATTCATGGAATGCAGATAATAAATATTTTTATTACAATATAATAATATGGAAAATGTAAGTGGGGGGAAATCCACCAGCAGAGAGAGCTTACTAAGTGTTCTGAAAAATATGGGAAATGTTTATAAATAAAAGTGCAATTTAAAGTTGGAACTGTGAATATATGTGTTAGTTGGGTGGTAATAATTAATAAATTTTCACAAAAGCTTTAGACATACATAGTTCTGCAGAAGTACAAAAGAAAAGAAGACACAAGCTGCTAGAAAAAAAACATGTTAACGTTTTTATTTCTCCATATGACTTCTGGATTGCAAGGGCCCTTGGATAACTGAGTTTTCAATTCATTTCCCAGGAAAAATTCTAGTCTATTGTATACTGACTTTGAACTATATAATAATGGCCAAACTGAACATTGTATCAGTGTATACGTGTATAGCCAACATGTGATGAATACATAGTTCTCTTTTCATTAGAAATATCTGTATGTTATGTTTCTTATTCTCTGTTTAAAAGACAAGCTTGAAAACATATGCAGTAGTACTTCCCCCATAGCTACTGACAGCCCTGAAACAGCAATTCTGAGAGTCGTGAACTTAAAGGTTCATCAAAATGGAGTTTAAAACCATGGGGCATGTGTTAAAAGCAAAGCGTCTTAGCCCGTCTAGCCATGCTCTGAGGGACAAAAGAACCCACAGGTATCTCTCTCTCTCTTTTCAAGGATGAGGAAAAAACAAGGAAAGTGGGGAATTTGTTCCCCAGCCTTGAAGAGTTACAAGAGGGCGTTGTATCTCTTAGGTGGAAGGAGAAAGAAAAGCATGTCCCTGTTGTTCCAAGTGTATTTGCAGAGCTGTGGAAATTTGTTAGACCAAATGCATGATGTGCTGGAGATTTGAGACTCCTTAATTGTTTGTGTCCTGTCTTGAATTGGGTCCCTGAAAGTGAGGTTGCGTGGGGCTTTGGTGTTCCAAGGTGCTGTGCAGTCTTTCGTATGGCACTGGGCTGCAGAGGAGACCTCTATCCAAAATAAGCTTCAAGTTTTGGCATTTGGATTGTTTGAGTATCTGTGTGTAAGAAGGAATTTCTGAGAATTTTCTGCAGAAAGAGGAAAAAAAAGTAGGAGCTATCCATAAAGAGCTTGTTGGTCAATGCATTCGCTCAGGTATTCGGCCAGCTTGAAGTCTTTCTGAAAAATTGGACAGAATGGGGACTTTCACCTGGGTCCCCTGCTACCTAGGCAAGTATCCAAAACATCAGACTGTGAAAATGCAGGCCAATGAACACATGATTAGGTATGAGACTCTTCATAATAAAATAAATTGTATGCATTATAGGATACTGTAATTATTATTATATTAGGTCTAATCCTTAAACTCCTTGTTTGTGCTGAGTTCTCTTTAAGTCACTTCGACTTTACCTTAGAAATTACAAAACTTAACGAGCACAGACTTCAAGGTAAGGTCCATTATATAGTCTAATTATACTTGTATATGAAATACTTCACACTTACTAGGACTCAGTTATTTCATGTAGTATAGTTTCACATTTTCTTTGGACTTAGAAAGGGAAATGGTGACGAAAGAGTGGAACACTTTGAGTTCCCTGGCAAGTCTGCTGGCTTGTGCACTGAGAGAAAGAGCAGGGGGAAAAGTCTTAGTTACTCCAGTGGGTACCATCACTTGCCTTTTGTGATCAGGAATAGAGGAGAGAAAGGCCTTTTCTGTGCAAGAGATTCAGCCTAATGATTCTTTAGTGAATTTGGCAATAGTTTGTTAATCAGTTCAAATAATACATCACATAAACAATTATGAAGGGAATTTTCCCTACCTGCTTGTTTTCTTCTATTCAGGAGTCATGGTTTCCAGATTAAGAAGTAGTCTCTCTCCTTCTCACTCCCTCTTGCTTTTTTTTCTTCCTCTCTCCCCCTGGCTCCAAAACTTTTCTGATTTTTCCCATCATGTAGTTTGAAGTAACTTCTGTTACAGAAGTTGGATGATTTAATGGGAACACTTTTACTGTTAGGCTATAGTAACGCATGTTGTGCAAGATATATCCTTTGAAGGGAGGAAGCATTTAGTGAAATCACTGATGAGATCTTTGATAAAGAAAATGCACTAGCAACAAAGTATTCAATAAGGTCACTTACCTCTTAATCAGTCCTAATTGCATAATTGAAATCAGAGTAATGTTGTCAATGGTGTGTCTGCCTGACTCTGAGGATACAGAACCTTGAAAGACTAGTTAAAATTAAGGTGGAGTGGACTTCATTCAAGAGGGGAAAAAAGGCATTTTTCATTTTCACTTTCCTGTGTGATGTATTGATGTAGTGCTACATTGTGTCAACGTGTGTTCTGTGAACTCAAAAGATTTTCTTTGGAAGTAATCCCTCAATATGAGGAAAAGCAATTAATAATACTACTTTGTGTGTAATTCATGTAAGATGACATCAGTCTTTCAGAGACGGGGAAGGTACTAGTTTAAAAACTTGATATGATAACGATTAGACCACCAACTTTGGGTTTATGGAATGCTTGAGGAAGAGGTTTGAAATGAACAGTGAGTCATCAGGTTAGCTTGCAGGTGAAGCGAGCTTCAACTTGTTTCACGCTCTCCTCTCGTTTTCTTAAAGGAAATCTAAGGTGTCGGTGACTCGCGTTTGTCAGGCTAAGCGTGGGGTTGATGTGTTATACAATGCCACTGTACTACCTGGAGGTCACGATCATTTGTTCAACCTCCTGCCTATGTAAGCATGTTGGTTATTGTGAACTGCTACCAGAAATAATTTGAAATATGCTAAAGAGGATCATGTAGCTGTGGTCTAGCAAGTCCTTCATGTTCTAGATTTGTTCTTGGAAGAGTTTTGGGGTTTCTAATTTATACATTGGAGAGAAGGAATCCATGCGTAGATAAAGACTTTGGTCATCCCAGTAGAATAAGGCAAAAGATGTCCAAGGAATACAGGGAATGGAATTGCAAAGTCGCTGTTACTCATTTGTCAGATTACCAAAATTGCTTGGCCTTTTGGGTGCTGTGAAAATGAGAAATCTAATCAATCTCTATCTGTTTATGGCAGTGGGTCTGCAAGGAATGCTACAGGTGTGAATGGACAGATTTCGTGGATAGTTTGAGTATACAGGATTTGTGTAAACTCGGGTGACATTTGGCGCAGTTTTGTGTGGAGCCAGGCTTAAACATTTCATTTAATAGACGTGAGGTCACCTAACTTCTTGGCTAGCTGAACTGGGCTAGAACAGGAAGAACAGTATTGACTTGAAGTCAGACTGAATGGATTATTCCCATTAGTGCTGGATTACTCTAGCTGATGAGTTGAAGTTACAAAACGCAAGGAAAGCTGAAAGAAGCTGGTAGCAACTCAGTGGCAAATTTCCATAGGTTGTGCAGTTTTCAGTAAAAAGAAAATGTGTGATTTCTGTGTTAAAATAATTGGCTATGTATTCCAGGAATATGTATGCCCAGTAGTACTTATGATATCTCACAGAAAGTAGAGGTAAAGTATCTCCCCATTGAAAGCTTTGTTTCTAATCAATCTACTTCCTACTCAAGGATAGCAACAAAAGTAAGAGCAGCGGATCAGGTTAGATTTGCTACATAATGGTGGCCCTGGACTCAAATTGGAAATGTCTCAGATACCTTGGAATAAAACAAACAAGATCAAACAAAATGAAAAAACCCATCAGTACCCTTCCTGGTTGTAACCCTTGATAATGCTGTTATGTGAAGTGTGGAATGAGTAGTGGGGTATAGCAAGGGGAGAGTTCAAAGAAGGAAGAAGACAGACCTTTGGTGAATGGTCACGTGTGTTCATGTATTCACTTGGTAAAACTGATTCACCTTTTAAGGCAAACTTTTGCTTTTAATGGATGATATTGCTGGGTTTCCAACTAGCTTTTATTTTGTAACTGTAATCTTACTATTTACAGCTGTAAACTATAAAACTAAAAACGAATCTTAGGCTGGTGGTTGATACGCTGTGCCACAGCTGTTTATCACAGATTCATTAGGTGCATGTTTCCTTTCCTTCTCCTTTGCATGCCTCCAGAGTGTTACACCTGGGTATTAGGTGCCAGGTGCTCTTCTCTGGTGAAACATGTCATGCATTTTCTTTCTTTTCATCCCAGCAGCTGCTGGTATCCCTTTAACCCTGCTTGTTGCCAGTCAGAGAGGGAAAGTACTTAATGTTTCAGGGGAAGAGCCAAAGCTGAAGTACCTGCCAATCAACCAGTCAACTGAAAGCCTCTTCGTCCTTCCTTCTGCCCAAGAAAACAAGAGGAAAAAGCAAATGGAAATGAGAAATAGCAAATTTGAAATAGCCCTCGGTAGCTTGCAATGACTGGTTTTACTCTTAGAACTGCATGGTGGGTGAAGAACAGAAGCTGTATTCTTAAGCTGACATTGGCTTTGGCAGATGGGAATGGTCAAGGAGAAAGAGAAGGAGGACAAAGAATTAGGGGGATTTAAGACTGGAGAAGTGTGTGCAGTGGTGTGAAAAGTTCTCCATGTGGCTTGTCACATCTGTATCTTGAAAATCCTGATGCACTTTCCCCTGGTTTACATAAGAGGCAGTGTAAGTCTGAATGTGTATTATCTGATTAAACATTCATCAGAGGTTTTGTCAGAACTCATCTACTTGTGTGCCCCCTCCTCCCCAATAACAGGTAACTCCAGGTCTTCTGTAATTGAAGTCCTTAAAAACACTCCACGTGTAATTATTTTCATTATTAAAAAAAAAAAAACGTAACAAATACTTTGCTAGAGTCATTTTATGTCAGCTTATCTCATGTGAAAACAAAAGCTGTTATTACTGTGAGGTCATTGTGAAGAGAGGTTATGAGTGCAATAAACTAGACATCAGCATCACATGGTGTGTCTAATGTTACTTGGTGGACAGAAGGCCTATTTATGACAAGCAAAGGATGGCAGAAAACGAAGGCATTCAGTGATTCTGATGGCAAAATAGATCACCAGACCACTAAATAGCTAAACTGTCTAACTCCTCAACAATTACAGCAATTCAGTAAGTTTGTGAGTTTTTGTGTTTGCTTTGCAGAAAGCAGAAGTCAGGAGAGGACAAACAGATTTGTTTGTTTGACTCAAGAGGAAGAAGTTGAGCATCTGCCCAAGAATTTTTTGTTCGTGTTCCTGAAAGTAGTTTGGGGTTTTTCTTTACTGATAACTAATACCAAGATGATCTGCTTAGAAATCTGTAAATAATAACAATACCAGCATTAGAAGAGAAATAGCAGTAGAACTGTGTGTGCCTTAATCCAGTGTCTGTTATTTCAGATTTTTTATTTGGATTTAAAATTTCATTTCAGTTGACTTGCCCCTTGTACTGTTACAGAGGGAGTAAAGGATAGCAGGAAGTTGAACAGCATTTGAATGGATGCCAACAGTCTGAGGAAAAATTTTCCAAGAATTTAGGCTCTTAAATCTTTATTTTAGCTTACTCCATGTGACAGCTGCTCAGAGTATTGATCCTGGTTTTCAGTAGTGCAGAGTGAAGTCCTGGGTCTTCATTAAATATGTATGTGTATGTACAAGGATAGTAAAAGCCACAAAACAATAAAGCATTTCTGCACAGCGATGAATTTTTTTGCCCTCTTTGAATATTTAACTTGAAATTCCGATAACCTTTGTAAATAAATTGTTGGCTTCTGTTCCTCTTGCACCTTGTTCTTTGAGGCACTACTGCTGTGAGACAGACACTTGAAGATACTGGCTAGGTAGTCACAGACTTAAGTTTGCTTACAGACCAGCAGCATTTCTTTTGAAATGGAATTGCTCTATTATACTATGCTCCATTCCATGAGGAGAATTTTTCCTTCCCAAATACTGGAGAAGGTTTCACAGTACTTTCTTCCATTTGCATTCTCCTTCTTCAGCAGGAGCTCGCGTGAGAACCGGATCCTTTGTACTAAAGTGCTGTGCTAGTGTTAGCTAATTAAATAATTGTTGTGGTCTTCATTTTCAAACAGCTTCTGATTTGTTGAGTCAGTATAGCTTTATAGTATGGCTTTTTTTCAGTAACTGTTGCACTGCCATAGTTGAACTGGTTTGGTCAAACTTCATATAGTGTTGGGGGGACACTGCTCTTTCAATTTCAGATTAAACTCTTTCACTTTGGTCTAAATATGATTCTGAGGTCTTGTCCACAAAAGGGTATTTGCCAGAACTGCTGTACCAGTATAATTATATGGCAGTACAAAACAAATAGTTTAATGCTCTGTGTGTTCACTCTTAGATTAATGGAGACTTTTTTTCAGTACATCTTAGTTCACTTTCTTGATATAATCTAAACATAATTTTAACTAAAGCGAGACTATCCAGAAAGACATTTGCAGGAGTTTTACTAACATTGTTCAGAACACACCTTAAGTAATCGGTAGGACAGGGAGCATGGACAAGCCTGCTTGCTTTTCACCCTAGCCCCATGGACGGAAAGGCAAACCATCTGGTAACTATGACAGGAGCTAGACTGGATTTTACATTGTATTTACTGAGAGTAAGTGGGCATCCCATTTTGGTTACATTTCTGTCATTTAAATTTAATGTTGAAGTACGTGGATTTAAAAAACCCACCATAGCTAATTGTTTCAACCTCTCCGGTATTTCTGTATGCTAATACTGGTTTTCTCTGAATTCACTAAATACGGATTGTAAAGTAACACTATAGAATATACATTCACAGAGAAGTTATGTGTATGTTGGGACACACTGTCACCTAGATTTAAGAGTTAGATCTCATGTCTGTGTTACATTCCATCTGTTTTCCTGTGCTTGTGTTTACTATATTTACAACCTTGAACTGCAGTGAAGACTTTATTTCATATTGAAGAAAGGAGTATATTCACAGGAGATCCACCTGCATCTTCTGTCACTTTCCGTAACAAGACACAGGAACCTGTTAATTAGACAGAGGCTGTGAAAATTACAGAAGTACTTACATCATATAATGTAGTTGAATAATTCTATGACAACCAATCATCAAATAGTTGCATTGTAGGTCAAATGATAGTCATCTGTGGTAAGCCACCGAAAAGGCAAAGAAGGGAAGTGGGTAAGGAGAGCTGTCAGCATTCTTTAAAGTGGTTAGCTAAGTGAGTAAGCAAACTGGAGAAAAGGCGGTTTAATTTTCATTGTTGTGTTGGCCTGAATGTAATCTTGATTTGCATTCTTTCAATTTATGCTTCTTTTTGTATCTCATGCAATAGTGCTTTTATAATTCAGTACCAATAAGTGAAAAGAATTAGTTGTTTACATGAGGGGGGAATTGGTAAGAAGTCTGCATACCTGTTTGAGACACCAACTATTTCATGAAAAGGAAAGGCTGGCACAGTTTGCAAGAGCAGGTAGTATGGCTAGAAGTTTTCGTTTCAGAAGTCACCGCTTCTGATTTTCCATTTTGTTTTTAATAGCTTTTTGGGGGGTCAGAATTTTTTTTTTTTTGTTTAAAAGTTCAGTGAATGGATTGCATGCATCCTGTTTCCTCTGCACAGGCATCCGGATTGCAAAAATGCTCCCAAAAATCAGTATGACTCGGTCCGTTTGTTGGCAGCTTAGCAGCTGAGCAGATATGGAGATCAGATAAACCTGTATAAACAACTTTGCAGTCTTAAGCAGTGAGTTCCATACTTCTGGATGGGCTGAGAGATGCTTCTCACAGGTCAGGTGTAATGGATGTAAAGCTAAATACATGAATAGAATGGCAGATCTTGTATAACTCCCGTTTTAAACGGTTTAAGACTGAACTGAGGTTCCAGTTCTGCTCGCTAAATTCAGTACTAAATTCTTCTTTTTTCTCTTTTTGAAAGAGAGGGAGAGAGAACTGCGCCTGTTTATATCCATTTGAAATGGACCAAAAGGAAAAGAAAATTCCCCGTTAGCATGGATATTATTTTGTGTCTCTGTATTGAGAAGAGAGCGGTAAGAACCACGGCAAAGCCTCGCTCTCCACTGGGTTTAGAGAGTGTAGTGACCTTCTAGCTGCTGAAGACTGCAGTAACCCGTGATGACAAGTACTGTCTGTAATACCCAAAGCTGCATGGCTCTGATCCCCAGTTGTGGCACCGGAGTACTACTGCCAGCTAAATTGTAAACCGCAGCTTCCCCCTCAGTCTATCACTGATTTTTTTGTTTGTTTGTTTCTTGAGTAAAATTTCCAATCAGGTTATTCCTTGGCTTTAGAATTTCCTATTCTAAAATCAATATAGATATGTACCACTCTACTTTAAACTTAGTCTTACGGGCAACTTCTGTACCTCTTGGTAGACTTAGAAATCTGAAGTAAGAGTGAGCAATGCAACAATTAATTCGTTATTAAAATGCAGTCCCTGTAGTACTTCACAGTGTGTCTCAGTAATGATTTTTTCTGTTGGTAAAGCATCAGCTCAAGAGTTGAGACATATTCCTTTTTCTGTGAGACTCCCGTGAGTTGTTGTTCTGCAGAAAGGCAGTAACTACAAAGCTATTTCTCAACCGTGCATGTGAGTACTAATTCTTTCCAAAGTGTGTTAATGGTTGGAAGAATGACTAAACATAGCATCCTGGGAATTTTGTGTTTAATTCATTCCTTTCGCTGTGTCCATCTTTGTTTCTGTCTGTCAGTGATTTACAGATTCACTTTCTTAGAGGTCAGAGAAGGGTTCAATTTGAAAACCACTCTGTGTGCTTTCAGTGCTGCATTTACTAACTGTACAATTCGCTCGCTGGAATTTAGCTGACTGCTTGTGGCTGATGCACACAGCAGAATACAGTTCAAGTGCTTTCACAGTCTCACTGTTGATCCTGTGCTAACTAATGAAACTTCAGGATTTATTTTTTTTTAGTTATAAAATAATCAGCTGTGACGCAGAAATGCCTTAGGATCCTAAGTGCTGAATACAAAGACACTGATTTTTATATACTCAGTCATCACATCTGAACAGCCATAGGTAGGTATTTTATAGGAAAATAGATAGGAGGTTCTTCTTTACTGTGCAGCTAACCAGGAGTATCTGTGAGGCTTTTCTTGAAGATGATAGAAGTCCTAAGTTCTCATCAAGTGCCCATTCAAATAACCTTTCTAATGCAGGTGGGAGGACATAAGTTTACAATATTAGGTAGCATTGCGCTGTCTCAGTTTTTAGGAGATTGCACAGGCCTCTTCTCCAAAGTTCTATTTTTGCTTCAATAACCTGCCCTACTTACCTTCCTTCCATCTTCATGGCTCTGAAGAGAGATGGTATTTGCCCTGTGCAAGGCACTCATACATCCCCTATAAGCCTTTCACTTTCTGAACAGGAAAAACAAGCTTGGTTTTCACCTGAGAAAGCCTGTGGGCTGTCTTGTGCACCTCGGAATATATAAGCCAGGCAAGAACAGGGTAGCTGCCATACCCAAGAAGTAATTTTCTCTTGAAACTAGGTTTACAGACACATATCATCCCTTGAATTGCCTTGAGATTCCCTAAATAAATACTTTGCTTTTCTTTTTCCCCTTCTCTCTGAGACGTCATGGGCCCTGTGACCTCCAGCAGAGCTTAGTACGGATGACTGTGTATATAAAGACAATTTTCTGAGGTACTTGTAAGAATTCTGCTGACGCTGAGCTCGCACACTGTTGGTTCTCCACCACCAGCTTCCTCTCCCGTGCTGAGGAGCCAGGCACCAACATCACATCCAAATGCATCTGGAAAACAACGCTTACGTCTATCCTAGCAAACTAAATGGGCCCAAGATGTGGGTGACTCAGACGCTGGATATTCATCCCATATTTTTAAATTTTAAGTGTGCTCCCTGGCACAATTTTAGTCCATGCAATCTCTCTCCTAAACAATGCTTGAGAATATTTATCCTTCCAAAGTTCAATCTTTGGGCTTTAAAACCATCTGGCCTGTGTGTAGGAGCTCACTGGAGCTCTTACGCTGACTGCTTTACAGAGTTCAGATCTGAAAGGCAACCTCATTTTCCTCAGGCAGCTGCCCCTGTTGGCACAGTTCCGAGTCTACTTTTCTCTGAATCATAAAGCCAGGGGAAGGTGGCATTGGGAAGGGGCTGTTCTCCCACCACTGGTATGTCATGCCAGTCTAATTGCTGTCTAATTTACTAATTGCAAAGCCTACGTTTAAGAAAAAATCCAATACTGTTTAAGTATTTGGCATACAGTGCTGCTTATCATCTTTTTAGTAATAAAAGAAAGGGCAGAATTGCTGCCTGCTTGCTTTTTATTCACCTCTGCTTGCCCAGTATGAATCAACAGTTTTAACTTTGTTGGTTTTGTTGTTGTTGACTTTCTTTTGAGACCTTGGAAAGAATTTGAGGTATATTAACGTTGTCTGGTATATGCTGCGTTTGTCCTCAAGAACCAGCTGTGTGTCCCGGTGTTATTTCAGAGTTCAGAAAACGGCATCTTTGGTACGTGCTTGGCAAGGCTCCCAGCAGAGAGAGCTCAATCAGCCGGCAGCGATGCAGCGATCGGTGATGAGGAGTCCGCAGCAGATGTGTTACCGGTGAAACTGGGGGCCTTCGCCGTTCCCTGCCTCTTTTATTTTAAAGTATTATAGAGTTTATAGGGAAGAAAATGAACATTGCTTATTTTCATCCTGCGGGACTGTTGCTTTACTAAATTTGATGGTTTTTTTCCTTGTCTCTATAAGCAAAGTATTTAGGTTTGCTCAAATCAGTTATGGTGCATTGGTTTAGCCCGTAAAAACAGAACAGGAACGGTTCAGTTCTTGTACTTCCTTTCTTGTAGCTGAGGTAACTCTACAACTCAGGGTGAATTTATTAAATTAACATTTTTTTTCTACGTTTCTTGCAGTTTTACTATTTCAGCCCACATCAGAACAGCGTGGCTGCATGCACGGTTAAGTGATTTGTGTAATGCTTTTAGATGGAGATCATACTGAAGGAAAGCACTGTTAGTTGTCCAGCTAAGGACCAGGATTAGCCACTGAACCTTACATAGCTGTTATACTATGTTCATACAGGCTTCTGTTGGGTCAGACTGATTCCTTGGGCGTGATTTTAGTCTTAGGTCTTTGGGGAAAAGAAAATGTTTGCAGGGGTGTTAATTGTATCTGTATTTCCGGGCCATCTGTTGTGCTGGTGGTGTTTGGCTCTTTTAAAATTTAGAAATTTGTTCTCTGTAGAAGGCCTGTACGTTTTCCTGCATGTTTTCCTTTAGTTTACATTTACTCTAGGTCAGTTTAGGAAATTAAATGGCTTTCTGTATTTGTAGAAAATTTGGAAGAAATGAGGATTTTTTGCGAGGCGGCACACCGTTGCTGTATGACTGCCTTCACAACTTAGCAGCAATAAAGCTTCAGTTTGTGTTTTCCAGTGCTGCAACTGGATATAAAAGGTATTAATGCAAATGGCAGCACAACAGATTGTAACAGGTACTTTCCAGATGTCTCATTCTTCATCCGCCTCTGCCTTCTTCTTATATGCTACACTGGGAACAGGGAAAACAAACGTGGAAAAAGTTGTCCACAGGTTGGATTTGAGGAATCCCCTCAGTGTTAAAGATGTTGAAACCAGGTTAAATCTGATAAAGGGCATCAAGGGCCAATGAAGTTTAGCAGTATAAATGCAGATGAGACAAATAAAACTCTTACAAGACATGCATCCCCATAGACAGATGTGTGAAACGGAGCTTCCTGCAGCGCTTTGGAGTGTAAGCTTCTCATCTCTGGGAACTGGTTTCAAACTCCCGTCCAAACTGGAATATGTGCTGTTAAAGAACCGAAACAGTATTCCAGCCAGTGTGTGGAATGGTTATAAAAGCTCTGCTAGAAACACAAGTGAAAATAAAAGTGAGATGACAATGGCCCAGTTCTTAGTTGAGAAGAGTGCAAGAACCTATGACCAACTGCTGCTCATCAAGTAATTTAAGAAGAAAACCCATTGTGATATTTTGAAAGTTAAGGTGTTAATTTTTCAGTTTTCTGATCTATAGCATCTTCATTTTGTGAGCCCCTTAGGTCGCACAAGATGGGCATATTGTGATTGGGCCAATAATTGAACGGAGGAGTTCCACATATATCAGCATGTTTTTCATGGTGTTGATGAGCTTTTTACCATTCGTTTTAGGCATATCAATGTGCTGTATCACATACACGTGGTGATGGGGCACCTTGTTGTATGTGGAACCCCTTGGTATTTCTGTAGTTTGATAACACGTGGATAAGCAAAGCCCTAAAAGCAAGACTATTGCTACTGCAATAATCCTCATCTGACTTCTTCCTGCTTTTTGTTGCAGTCACACTTGAATGGTTTCTGTGACAAACTGTCCAACGCCAAAGCAAAAGTTACCCTCCACTTCAGAAGTTAACAGCATAAATTGTGAGTCCGGAGATCACAAACGCCTGCTTACAACACAAATGACCTTAAGAAAGAATATAGATCCTCAGCCTGTGTGGCTGTATGAGCATCTCACGTGCCTGTGCACTAACTTCTGAAAATTAGCATTTGTTACTTCAGATCTCATTTAGAAGTTTGCCATTGATCTTAGGTGGACATTTGTTAGTGGTTTTCAGTAGTCAGTGCAGATGTTTGAGTGAAACAAATTTGTAAGGGGGAATCTGTCGTAAATGCTTCTTCAGTAAAGCTAAAACTGCTTGCTCATATTTTCAGAACCAATCAAACCAGACACGGACTCAATCAAATTGTCTGTTTCAGCTCTGCTGTGTATACATGAAGATGTCTACAGACCGAAGACCTCCACGACTGCCTTCCCACAGAGGTTATATAAGTGGTTATTTCTGTATATATGTATGAGATTTCTGAAGGTTTACATTCCTGGCTAACACTGGTAATGACTGCAGTGCCAATTCAGACAGAGTGCTGGAAAAGTGGAAAAACAATGATACCCTGGGGTTGTAGAAAGATGAGATCACTCACGGATATGTTGAATACTGATGTTATGTGACTGCCGATGACCACACCTTCCCAGGGGCAGAATCACTCAGCTTTCAGTGGCTAAAGGGAAAAGTTTCTGGATACAGCCTCTGAATTTGCAAGAACAATTCGTCCAGGGACAGGTTCATTCTTGTTTGACAGATTTTTTCAGTGCTCAGCTTGAAGAGCAAGAGAATCTAAGAGGTTCAGTATTTAGAGAAACAAAAGAGTAAAAGTACATAAAAATAATAATAAAAAGCCAACCCTAATCCATGAAAGTGCAGAAGAATGAAAACAAAACAAAACCTATGAGGCTTGAGAGAAAGAAGCTCCTCTTGCCCCTTTCCTTTCCTGCAAGTATTAGATGCTTGCCTGTGCAGCACTTCTTTTCTCATCCTCCAAAACTGTAAGTTTATATACTGCTGCGTGACCTCGAGGCTATTTGGGATTTGCTTTTCTTGAATCATTGCAGGTGATGTTGTACAGAAGTGGAGACTTCGGAACTTCTGTGGAACACTTCCCCGGCGATAGGTGGTAAAATATCTGAGCAAAAGGTGTTAGGTTGTATGAGTGCTCCTAAAAATCTATTTTCTGTCATTTGCACGTGTAGTTTCTTCCTTGAGGACCTTCACTGTGCACAGAGAGCTACACAATTGTTCAGTTTTGGTCCTCTTGGACAGCATTTTCCTCTTTTGTTTCTAGCACTGTGGAACCAGTAGCCCAGGACTTTGGATGGCTTAGAAGACCAACAGAATTGTTAGTCTGTGGTTTTCTTTTGTGGATGTCTTCTGAAGTAGTCTCTCTTTTCTCTTAAATACAATACTATTGATTTGGCTAAAAATGATGGTAAAATGCCAGTAGATTAGAGTGGATGACTAGTTATCAGTCTGGGAAGAGATTATACAATATTTGCTTTTATTTATTTTTAAAAGTATGTTTCTTTCTAGATAAACCTTAATGGCCTTGTAGAGGGACAAATAGCAAGGTGTTTGTTAAAGTAGAAAGGCCACTAAGAAAATACCTTACAGATGAATATAATAACAAGAACATTTGTAGAAAAAATGATACATAGTTTTGTTTTCCATTTTACATGGATATCACAATAAAACACAAGCAGAAATTCCAAGGTATTTTTAAGAATTAAGACTTTGGTTAAAGAGATGCCCTTTATTTTACCCTATGGTGAATTTATTCAGTGGCTTGAACTGAAGACTAAATGTACATTAGGCCAGAAGATTGAATAGGAAAGACTGAAATCTAAGTTGAAGAAGGGAAAGGAAAAAAACTTTTTGCTGCTGTGTGCAAAGGGCCTGCAATGCAGGAGGTGAGACACTATGTCATGATTTCCTAAAGAGCAACTTGATAAAACACTTAGCTTGTGAGACACGAATGTAAAACTGGAAATACGTGGAAAAGCCTAGAAAAGACGCCAAATTACTGAGATCCATTATATGCAGGCAGAGGACGAAGAAGCAGTGACATGCGGGACTGAAATGGCATTTTGGTGGCATCGCTTGCAAAGAAGAATATTGATACAGGTGAACTCACCCCACTGAGTTGTTTTTTACCGTGTAGAGGTTAGGTGAGCATCTAGGGTGATGATGCAGTGGAAAGGCGTTAAGCAATGTAGAACTGAATGAAGACTGGGGGGGAAAGGTCTGGAAAGCTACAGTTTGTGAACCAGTAACAGATTAACAGAACCTGCAGCAGTAGGTATGAATGCTGAGGTGTGAAGAAGGAAGAATGAAGCCAAGAGTGTTGTTAAATGACGCCATTATCAGAAGAGAGAGTTTGATGCAGAAATACAGGGAGAACAATCTTTTTTGACATTAAAATGAAAAATCTCTCAGATACCAAATAAGCAATTCTTAAATGATAGGAACAGATTATTACTGGCTTTATTCTATTTAAAACCATACTGCAGTAGCAGTTACATAAAATGATGTACGATATATTTCATATAGATACTAGATCGTAACATTATCCTCACCTTTCAGCTGAATTGCAGAGACTCTCTTTGTTCCAACTAGTTTAATTTTTAAAGTCATTTCTGAGGCATAATCAGTAAAGGTTTCTCCCAGATGAATACGTTCTTGCTTTTTACCAGCCCTTTAATATTTATTTAAAGAGCTATAGGCAGTATTTTTCTTGGGTTAAATACAATTTATTGACTAGCTTGAAGAAAAAGTGCAACTTGGTCCCATGAAAAGTGTTACTTGCCAGTTTCTCTCCCATTAAGTGCTCTGGCTTCTTTCATGGTAGCTTTTAGCTGCTGCACTTTTGAAAGATAATGTGAAACATAACAGGAAGCAAGAGTTTGCTTTTTTTTCTTCCCCCCCCCTCACAAGTGGAGTTTATACTTCAGTTGCGTTAGTAAAGCAGTGTTTGTATGGGGAAATTTATGATTTAACCAACACAAAAGTCTGTCCAACTCCTTGTCTGCATGCAGTCTATGGGGCTTGAATAATTGCTCAGTTAAATATTAAGACAAAAATGAGTTGTGATTTTGCAATACCTCATTAAGTGGACAATGTTTTTAAAAACAAAATGTCTTTCATTTATTCAGTGATTTTTTTGCCAGCATATAATATGTTTTGTGAAGGAAATTAAAAAGTAATCTTATGATTCATGTTTGTCATTAGGACTCATTCATATTCTGTACCTTCTGCAGTCGCAGAACTCTTTCCTATTTGATTTTTATTTTCTCCAGTAAGTCCTTGAATGATAGAATTAAATGCCTGCGTATGCAGAGGGGACTTAGGAAAGGAAGGAGGACAAGAACGGCTAGGAGAATTTCCACTTGGAGGCTTTCTTATTCACTGGGCAGCAATCTCATGTTTTTGTAGTAATCTCTTTACGCTCTTCTGCATGAATCTCACCATCTCTTTCTGAGTAGTAGCATGACTTCAACGACCTTGCTGGTATCCTGGCATCCTCCTGGTTAAAGTTGCTGTACTGGTAGGTGCAATGTCACCCAGTTCAAGCTGAGGAGAGAACAGAACCTGCTTTCCCACTTTGTGTGCACGTAGTTGGGTGCTAAGGTATTATGTAAAGATGTGTGGCACCACAGATCTTGTTCATTAATGGTAGTGAGCAGTTCCATGCTGAGTACAATGTGTGCAGTGAACACTGCTGCATGAATTGGCTGCATCATGGATTCCTACTTTAAACAGGAGATGAGAGCTAGGATAATCTGCTCAGCTGAAGTGGTGGTGATTCTGGGAAGAATAAAAAATCCAGAAATAGAAATAACTAAATGAGCAGAAAAGAAGATGCTTATATGGGGCTGTTGTTATTAAGATGTAAGCATAGGTTTTTGAAATTCTACTTCTAGACTTGAACCTCTCAATAATACCAGAAAGGAACTTTACATCCTGAGTGCTCTTTGTGGAATCGGTTTTAGTTATTCATAAAGATGTTAGGAGAACATCATACTAAAGGTATGATAATAAAGGGCGAAAGAAAAATTGTTCAATTCTACTCTCACATTTTTGCAGGAATATATGATTCTGTAATACAGAAAATTAGAATGATTTTCTGAGACATAAGATTGCTTCCAGTATGGGATAGCATTCAAAATACACACTGTAACTGAGGTTTTAGGTCTAATATGTATGGCTGGAGTTTGTTACATTGGCTGCCTGACAATGTTTGAACAAATACAGCAACGTAGAATAAAAACACTCGCCTCTGAAGAGACAAAGGTAAAGCTCTTCCTCACTTCTTACTCTTTGAAACAGTCCCTCATGTTACTCAGGAAGTGATACTAAGCGGAACTAAGTGTACAGAATTCTGGTGTAGGAGTAAAAGCTACTGTTAATGTCAGCTGAACACATACTTTTCTGAAATACATAGCCCCTTCCTCCTAGGTAATTGCATTCTGGCAGAATAGAACACCAAATCTTTTGGAAATATGCAAGTTGCTAGATATGCACTGCCCAAACTCGCTAGTGAAAACTTTCTGCAGAGGGTACTTAGTTTCCCTGTTCACTCGGGACAAATCTCTATGTTTAACGTTTCTAGTTCCGAGAGACGTAGAAGACCGCTGGTGGGGAAGACACATGTTTAAGTATTTATGCAGCATGTTGCAAACGAGCAATGGAAATCTGAAGTTAGACTGGGAGCTATGATATTTCCCACTATTCTGTGCTTTAAAATGCTGCAATTGTAAATAGGTGTACTAGAATGTTCAGCAGTTTCATACTCAGGCTCATGCTGTATGTCCTTAGCTGATACATGCTAACACTCAGAGCAGGCTTGAATTCTCATCAGTGGGAACTTGGCTGACCTGCAGTCAGTCTCTCATACTTACACACTTTTTCTCCCAAATTCAAAATTTTCCAGTTCCAGTTTTCAAAAATAGCCTATCTATCTGTTCTTTGTGGTGGCCATTTCCAAGTGAGAGCCACTAAGTGAAACCACTGTTAGAGCTGTCTCAAAAGAGGAGAGGATTTTTTACTAACCAGTTTATACTTACCTGAACCTTGTGGCTAGAAGTTCTCAGGCAGTTTAGGATGGAGCTGCTTATTACACGATGGTGCTATGTCTGACTCTCCATGTCTTCTCTGAATTCCTGATGGATAAAAAGGACTTTTACCAGACCTTCGCTCTCTTCAACATTTACTCTAGTAAGTGTTTCTAGATATGTGCAGGCAGTTATCAGGACTTTCAAACAATTTACCTCGTGCTCGTTTAATCCTGTATGTAATTTTAATCTGGAACCTATGTCCGCATCTTTTTTGCTAACGCATGTATTAGCGCTTGAAGGTAAACTATGAGAGTCATTTTTATGTTAGAAAATAAATCATGTTAGTTCACTTCAGGATACGATATAGTTGGAAGAACAGAGGACAGGCTGTGAGGTGTTAAAATAAGATTGGTAAGCAGCACTGGTAATTAATAAAGACAAGAAGCAAATTACTGCTTGTGAAAAACATGGAAGGGTGTAGCATCTGGAATTGTGAGAACAGTGCCTACATTCAGTTGAAGTAAACGTGGCCTGCGTGGTCCTCTTTTTACTGTAGATGACTGACAAGAATAGGCCTTCTAATTCAGAGTGACTATGAAGTTTGCTTTGTGTTATAAACATCTTACAGTTAAATGTGCTGTCTTAAGGCTATATGGAAACGGTGATTTGTCAACCTCATTAACCTCTAGCGTAAAGCTAAAGCCAATTCTTAATCCAAAATCACTGCCAATCTGAAACCAGAATCCATTCAATAGCCTCATACTGTTTTCTGGGAAAAAAGTGGTCTTGTCAGGACAAGCAAGAGCTTCTACAGTGTCCCAGGAGTTGCAGTATCTTGGCTTTCCAGGTGTGTGAAGGAGATTCCATGTCAATATGAGTAAAAGCTCTGAAAACTCACTCAAGTGTGTTTCCTTCTCAATGGTCCTGTTATAAATCCGGTCAGTAAACACGTGGAGCCACCGAAAAGGAGTTGACGGTGTTTCACCGGGAAACGGCAGAATTTCAGCTGGAAATAGAGTAGCTCTGCTTAGCTGAAGACTTCTGCTGCGTGCCAGTAAGTAGAAGCATCAGTACGTCAGAAGGAGAAATTACGGTCCTGAGAAACTGATGTTTCTTCATTTTGCACTACGTAGTTGTACTTACTCAATGGATGCAGGTTTGACGCTGTTGTAGCTGTTGTATTGTTTCCAGTACGCTTTCTGTTCTTCCTACACACTGCTCTTGTGCGTTGCTCTGCCATTGCTAATCCTTCCAGCCCTTTGTGCTGCTGGAATGAAGTTTATGTCATGCTTTTCACTTACCTGTTCTGCAGACTTACCTCTTCTGACCAGATTACTTGAGACTTTAGCAAGGAGTAAAAATAGCAGTTATTCAGAAACAATGCTGCAAGTAGGAGTTGTGCCTACAAAGAGGTTTATTTTTTAAGGAATGTTTGACTTCGGAAAAGAAATATTTTATGTAATAAGCTCTTGGCCGTACCACATGCTTCTAGAATTGATAGCGCTGTGTGATATGCAGCTAACGTCTGCGTAATAGGTTGCTTTGGATGATGGTCTTTTATGGTCCTTTTTAGATCTTCTCCCTTATTCTCAGCAAAGGTTGGGAGATGTTACTGCAGGTTTCTATGAAATTTCCATCAGAATTGGCTATCCGTGGAGATACTTCAGCAATTTAGGATCTCAGAAACTTCCTCCACATTGGAATGGATGGCTTTTTTTGAGTGTGTCGGAAACTAACAAAAAATACTGGTTGTTGAAATGGTATTACTTCATGAAAATAGCAGGGCTCCTGTTAACTTGGTTTTGTTCTTGTCATTTGAACTTTAAAAAAAAACCCACTAAATCCCACCATTCTTCATCTATTAGTTTCTTTTATTTCCTGTTTTCCTTTCCCATTTTGAAGTTTCTCAAACATTGAATAAATGTTTTAGAAGCTTATGAACTGAAATACTTGATGTCATTTTTGAAATAAAACTTTTTACTGGGGTCTGTTAACAATCAAACTGCTGAAAGGCATTCTTGTCAAATTGCAGTATTAAAATTTTTGCTTAAAGTTATAGACAGAAAATAACTACCTCACGTATTTTTTTCCAGATCTTCCTATTGCAAATTTCTGTGAAGTTAATGTAAACATACCTATGCTACACACTGGAGGAGGGCTTCTGATAATACAATGTGTTTAAGTAGTACATGTTTTTCTAAATTCAGCTTTCGAGTTTGGAGTGATACAAGTGGAATTTAATAACACCTTTTTTTTTTTAAAAAAAAAAGCTTCTGGAAAAACTGAGCAAACAACAGTTTATAGTGCTGTATCTCATTCAGATTCTCTATTAACTCTTTCAGTCACTTCATAAAAACTCCTTTATGTTATATATAAACAGGGGACTATTTTTCTCTTTCGAGTGCAAAGGCAATCTGAAATTTGAAAATCAAACCAAATCAAACCATGCACTTTCAGCTCTAGGCTTATGCTGCCGTGCTGTGATACGATCTTACGGAGCTGGGTCGAAGAGCGTCTCAGCTTTTAAGCCGTTTCCTGTCTCGGTTTCAATATCTAAATAGCTCTCCCAATTTGTATATTTTGACTTGTGCTTCTTTTTCAAAATATGCCTCTTAATAATGTTAAATATTTCTAAATGTGGAAATTCATATATATATATATGTTTTGATGACTAGAAAAATCCAGCAAAAAATGCCCTTTTGCCAGTCTAGAATGGAAAATTACAGCATGTTTGGCATATGAAATTACTGTGATGATTCTAAAATTGTCATGTGTATCGAATTTGTTTTAGTTCAGATGTAGTTTCCTCAATTTTAGGTGTATTTTTTTCTGTATCTGTTTAAAATGAAAGGTACACTGCTCTTCTGGGGTTCAGCTTCCATCTTTATTTGTTCAAGTGCATTTTTAAGTGGCTTTCTGTAACTAAGAGTTGTCAGTGTGTTACTTAACTCACAGCTTATCTTTTTACAAGAAGAATACCACCTCATACGTTTCTGGTTTGATGTGCCACTTTGGAAGGCTTCTAGTGCCTGATCCAAGGCTCACTGAAACCTCTGGAATTTTTTTTTTTTTCATTGACTTCAGCGAACACAAGCTCAGCAATCCAGAATGAAGCACCTTCAATTTTTCTTCTGTGGGAAGAAACACAAAAGATTTTTCAGATATAAATCAGGATAGTCTGCATTTTTTCTATTCAAGGAAATGAAAGTAGCAGAAAGCAACCTGGTCGGGTTACTTGGGCCAGTGTTGCCAAATTCTTAGCAGGCTTATGCTGGAGGGTGGGAGCGGACCGATGTCCTGGTGACTCATCCCAGACTCATCCCAGACTCTGTAGGTGGTTGTCCAAGAGAGCATCTGATTGACTCTTTGGCAGCACCAAGAGACTGTTAAGCCCCGTTTAGCATTTCTCCGTGTCTGTGATGCAGTTAGAAAAAGCAGTGATCCCACCGCAGTATCTGGGTCATCTTTTCATCTGTGCGAGTCAACCATCTAGAAGAGAATGGAAGGTGTATAGAAATTTGTGGCAGTAAAAAAGTTCTTTTTTTTTTTTCCATATGTACAGAACTGGAGTACCTAAACATATGGGCGTAGGGTCATGAGAGAATACGTGATATATTGTAACTTCCTAGGTAGCAGACATGAAGCTGTTAATACTATGATCTGACCGATGGATTTTTTTCACTGCTTTTACTGAATTTACAGTAAATCTTCTATTGTGCCAATTGCTTGTAGTTTGTTTTTGGTATGATTTCCTTTGCTGAAGAGCTTTTCTGAACAAGTCAGTACGATAGCACATATGTGAAGTTGTAAAGAAGGAGCAATTTTCACCTTTTTATCAAACGTCTTTTTCTGTGTTGAACAACAACAGTGATTTTCTATCGTAGGATTACTGGTTCTGTGCTAGCTTCTAGGTGACAGTGTTTAACTAACTGAAAACACAATATTACATGGTCTTGCCTGTTTTCTATTTAATTCTTTGAGCCAGGAATATGGAGTGTGAATTTCCAACATCTTAACTAATTGTATTAGAAGTTTGCATTTTACAGTGGAAAGAGTGGTATTCTTAAAATTTCTTTTTATGCCATGTCTATGAGCTACAACAGCAGAAATGCACCAAATTAGACCTGAGGGCGCATTTTGAAGGAGTTACACGGTTTAGATAAGGCCTAACACTGGTCTTTGGGAGACAGTGATAACTGGAGGACTGGAGTTTAAGGCAGTAACACGAAATAATTCCATTCCCACTTTTGTCACAGACCTCTGTGTACGTAACCTGCTGTAGGTGACCCTGCTTCGGCAGGAGGGTTAGACTAGATGACCCACAGAGGTCCCTTCCAACCCCGACCATTCTGTGATTCTGTAAAACTGGTGAAATTGTTCATCTGTAGATGACTTTCCTAATCTGTGAAACACATATGAAGCCCTTTGTAAGGCATGTAAGTATTGTGGTGCAGAATTAAAGCCTGTTCTGGAATCTACCTGGGGAAAGCCCTGTGAACTGCCATAGACTGGACAGGAGTTCTGGAGCTTGGAGCACTCTCCGTTAACACCCCTTGGTGTGGTTTATGCGATCCCACGCATGCTCTCTCCTACTCAGAGTAGTGGGGCTACATCTACTTTTGACAGAAAGGCGCAGAGTATTATGAGCTTTGGTAAATAATTCCTCCAGAGGAACACTTTGCATCTTGGATTAGGAAGTGACAGTCTCTCCTGGCTGCGCGTGGTAAAGTAAAACCAGTTGTGTCGCAAGATATTTACGGGTATCTTGTTATTTCATTTCAGGTCAGTACGTAGTTCTAAAAAGAAAATCATGTTTAAGAAGTGACTGGATGGTATTTTGTTTGCAACCAGTGTGTGATGCGTCTTTTCTCGTAATTTGAAGTAGAAATGAAAGTAGCGTGATTATTTAACACATTAAACATGAAAAAAAAAAAAGTTGTGTTCAAGTTGGAAGTCTTTTCAATACTTCAAGACAATGACAAACGTATCCATCTCACTTAAAATGGATTAGGATGGTGAGATTTCAACAGGGAAAAGTCAAAACACCTGTCTCAGCAGAGCGTGCTCAGGATGTCCAGTACAGTAGGTGACAGGAGGAGTGAGGAAAAAGGAACTGGAAGAGAATTCTTCATTCCCACCAGCCAACCTCCTTCCCTTACTCTCCCAGCAGTCCAGCTGTGTGCGTCTGCGATACGGGAAAGCCAGGGTAGGTGGAAGAATGTCCAACTTGTGCAGGCACTCAGCCGACTTGCTACCATTTTACTGTTTCACCTGGCCAGCAGATCTCCCCAAGAAAGCCTGGCAGTATGGACTTCCATGTAACGGGGTGGAAGAGAGAATTGTGCTGGGTCCATGTCAGTCCCTGGAAAACAGACAGTTGCTTTAAATGTGGGATCACACTTATGCAAGGATTTAGAATCCAAATGTTAGCGTCGTGTATTAATGTAAGGTTGTCAAGAAGGATTCGTAAAACGTCCTAGATGTTTTTGACTGCCTCTGTGACTCTGCTTCTGAACATTTCTATGCAGTAGATTGAACTGAAGAGTCTCTGAAATGGGTGGGTCACCGTTGTGCAGAACTTCAAATACTTCCTACGACTAATTGCACGAGAGACTTAAGGGGCACTGTTACCATTTATAGATTGTATTTCCACCGTTCTGTGTGAAAAATGTTGCAGTGAAATCAGGGCAAAAGAACAAAATGCCAAAAAATCCGAATTTTGAAAATAAAAACTTAGTAGTTCACCTTCTGAAGTTTTTATTATTGAAAGCACACAGAGATCTGATTTGCAAGAGCCACAAACCAGTTTGAACTTCTGCTGGCAGGGCTAGTTCTGTAACCCTGCTGCGTGTCCGTACACGGCAGTGCCGGTACAGCCGTACTGAGCGTATGCGAAGGCTGGCTCGGGGACCGTGGCAGAAATGGGGTGTCTCAGAAGGCATCAAGAGCTCTGTATCCATGGCCTTTTCTACTTTAATGAAAATGCTTTCTTTGTCGTTTTCTGCACTTCCGAATTTATGTTTTTATCATGTCCACTTATAGTTCAGGGGCAGGTTGTGTTGTAGTTGCGAAACTAAATAGATGAAGGCGCGAAGCTGAATCTTCAGAGAAGCAGAGCTTTTGCAGTTTGATTCAGTTTCTTGCAAGGAAAATGTGCGTGTTATGAGTCTTAGGCTAAGTTTAAAAAATACATCGCAACACGTACCTTTTGGAAAAAGCTGTTCAGCAGGAGAGGACGAGTGTGCTCCTTCCTTTTGAGTGCTTCCTTTGGGAAGCAAAATGGGAAGAGAATCCCATGTAAACCTCTGCATTAGGCCTACTTACTGTAAACCGTGGGTTTAGCTCAGAATTTAAATTTGGATCAGATTTGTCTATATTTTATCCTTTTTTAAGCATTTGTAATGATTTATTATGTGCTCCAGTTCGCATCTGCTTTCAAATGGCAAAGGCGAGACTTACTACGGCATCTGGAGGTCCATTTGAAAACGGAATGTCCTTACCAGCCTAATTGCTGGTGTAGTATGTGGGACTAATTAATATTCCTTTATTGTTTAGTCCCAAAACTAATAATGCCTTTGTCGTTGAGCAGCTGAAGAGTTCGCAGTTACTCCAGCAGTATGGGCTCCACTGATGGTTACAGTCCCGCGATGTGTCTCGTGCCGTGTTCCTTGACATCAGCTTTCAAGCTGCAGTCGTAGGAGTTCGAGGGAATTCCAGTGTGGAACTGCTGTACAGGGTGAAATGGGAACTCTGGTAAAACTATCTTTTTTCTTCCAGGGTTAGTTGGCCCTCTCAGTGCTTACGTTGGCACTGTTTGGTTAGAAAAGCTTCCAATTAGGAAATTTTGTCTTTTTGCCTGAAAAAGTGAAGTTCATGTTCAGGTTAATTGAAGCCTATATGTGGATTGCTAAGGAAGAATTTGCACCTGTTGGTACATAAATCTGTGTTCCAGTTTGTGTTTGTCTGAGGACGGCGCACCGAGGCTCTTGTTAATTAAGCTATACTACACTTTAGTGAGATACATTTTTAATACAAAGAATGAATACAGTAAAGGCTATTAAACATCTTTTAAAACTCCAGTATGTATGTTAATTGTATGGAAGACTCAAAAACATTTTATTTTTAAGCAGTCTAACTTTATCTAATTGTACTTTCTTGAAAAAAAGACTTCAGTCTTGCTCTCATCTGTTTTAAATGGTCACCTTTTTTCAGTATAATAGTTAATACAGTTAATGCTAATTTTTGTAATGCCTTTTATCACTCGTAACGTTAAAGATTATATCACAGTCTTGAAGAAGGGAAGTTTGTTTGTTTGTTTCAGTAGTAAAATACTTTTGGAAAATAAGAACACTGTGGTCCAGAGAATTTTTTGTAAATGTGGATATATAATGTTGTTGCCCTTATTCTTCAAATTGAAAAAAAAATATCTACTGAGTAGTTGGGGTTTTTCCTTGTCTCAGCAGTAAACTTACTATTTATTTTAGGGACATAACATTCTCCAACTGTTTTATTTTATGTCTGAGAGTTTTCTGAAGCCTTTCAAGATTTTAAGAGGTATTTTTACACCATCTTGCTTTCCAGAAAGTCATAATTTTTATCTTTAAACTTTGTAATCTGTGCCTGCCTCCTCCTTGTCGCCCTCCCGATACACCTTTTATCACTCCAGTCTGTGGTAAATTTGTCAGAGAGGAGACTGAGGGGCCTGTTTTGTGGAATTTGAAATGCTGACAAGTCTGTCGACACTGGATGTGCAATTGTCCCTCGGAGCTTATGTCCAAGTTTGTTGTACCGAGCAGAGAATAGAACGTGGGAGAAGTTATTCTGAGTGTGTGTGCATGTGATTGCAGTTTCCAAGGAGACCACCTTCTTTGTCTGAACATGTCCAAAATGATTGCCTAATTGATCTCATCATGTGGGGGACACTGTCTGTCTTTCTCTCTGCTTCTCTTGTGCGTTCTTTCCTCCACATTGTTCAGCCAAAAGTAAAAAATGAAAAGTTACGTTCTCAAAAAGACCCAAACAAAGCTATTAGCCTGCCTGAACGACGAGTTTGGACCATCCTTTAGTCAAAACCAGTGGCTAGCGTGTCACCAGTATGGGTGTGAAACACGTTGTTGCTGGTATTTCTTCCCAATCTCTGCTGCAACTCGTGCATAGATGATGCTAAGCGTTTCTTTGAAAGAGACAGCTGTTAATGCTAGTACTGAATTTCCACTAATTATAAAATGAAAGGACCGGCTCTCTTTTCCTTCTCAAAGCTCAGTAGTCTAGTTTCACTGATTAAAAAAAAAGAACAACAACAAAAAGTCCCCCAAAACACAAAAAGCTCAGGGAAGGAGAAGATGTCAGTTAGCGACAGTGCTGAAAAGCATGCTGATGTGCTTTTTTTGTTGCTTGTGGTGTTTGTTGGTACTGATGATTTGCTAATGGAAGCCAAAGCTCTTTCAAATTTAGTTCCTCCACACTGGAACTGAAATGAAGAGCTCAAATTTAAAAACATTCTTGCTTAAGGGAGGAGAAGATTGCAGGAGGCAGTAAGAAAGGTGCTGAGGCAAAACTGGAGGTGACTAAATATTGCTATTTGTATCACTCAGGAGCACAGGGGAATTGGGCAAATCCTCGCTTTCTTGCTAAGGAGAGACTCCTGTTAACTTCAGGAGAAATTTAACCTCAACTATGGAAACAGAATGTTACTGAGACAGAAACTGAAATTACATCACAAATCAGTACGTAAAAAATCACATTAAAAACATTGAATAAATTTAGTGACTAGTGAAAGAATATTTCTTTTTTAAATCCTCTCCGTTTTTATAAAATCATCCTTTTCCCTGCAAACACGGTCCTAAAAAAAAAGATGAACATCAGTGGCGTAGCATGGTTTTGTTTGTTTATTCATAACGTGTCTGTAATCTGTGTAAAACTGAGGAGAGGGCATAGTCTGTGTCAGTTTATCTACAACGTGTCACGCTGGGGGTAAATACCAGCTGGTACATGAAAAAGGTCCAGGCAAATGTAAGCCAACAGAAGGAAGCATGGACAGCTTGAGGAGCGGAGTCTGAGAAAATAAGTGGAGTTTGCAGCAGCCACAGCTCGCAACTTCCCTGGTGGCGTTTGTTGGACAGAATATGATTAATCCGGCTCTTGAAGAAAGGATCTCGGTGACTGTTAGAAGCCAGTCCCTCTCTGCTTTTACAATACGCTAGGAAGGATGAAGTCGTAGCACAGGCCTGTGATCTGGCCAGCTCTTGCTCCTGCCTCACTTGACTCGTACAAGCAGTCCTGCTGAGCTGCTGGCTGCAATTAAATATGTAGAAGCATCATCAGTCTTTGCAATTATACGTGACCTTAGCACATGAGGATTTCGAAGCAGTAGTTTGCAAGGTTTACAAGTCCTTTTGACAGAGAATGTTTGCTCTGTGTTTCACAAAGACAACAATTTAGGCAATAAGCAGCTTGAGGACAATTTAAGGAGTCCAGGGCGGAGCGTATATGATTTTATAGACTGAGACCATTAGGCAGGACGGAGCAGGACACTGCACACCTGAGTGAAACAACACTCCTGGTTAGTGCCCAGCTTATTTTTTATTCTGTTTACAGAATGTCGTGCCGATAGGAAGATACAGTACTGCAGCTACGAGTCCTAAATGTCTGTCACAAGCTCTCTGCTCCTCCTTCTGCAACCCTGGGGAAATTCCTGAGCTGTATTTAATTAAAGCATGATAAAGGGTGCATTTGAAAAACTAAGTCTCTTTCCCCCTTTCTGTCTCTCCCCTCACGTTCTGGCCAAAGCCTGAGGCCATTTCATATCTCTTGTGTTCTGCAAGTGATACGAAGAAGAGCTGGTGGGACTCATGGCCTTTTAATTGGAGTGTCTTATGTTTTAGCTAGGAGGGAAATCCGATTTGTAGCTATGCTGGATTTTTTTTTTTTTGTTTGGTAATTCCTGTTTGAACCTACTTGGGTTTCGTGCCACCGTGGTACTGTTGAACATAGTTCATCTGACAAAGGCTGAGCCGTGAGGCAGCACTTCACAAAGTTTTCCAGAGAGACCTGTTCCCTCTGGGACCCTGCCAGCATGCGCAGTGGCAATGAGGAGGGCGCTTGCAGAGGAGCAGAGGTGCTGCTCCCTCCGGAGAGCGAAGCCACGAAGCAGCTCTCGCACCCAGCGCGTGCACCCGCGCCTACCTGACCTGGCTGAGCCAGCCTCCCAAATGAGGAGTCCTGTAGCTGGAGTATTGCATGTTCGGGGTGCTGCACAAGCAGAACTGCTTTTAGTTGGTAATTAAATAAACATTTAAGATAGACTTTCCTGACTCGCTTGATAAAATACTTCTTTCTGAGGGAAGGGTTGAGACCTGACAACTGACTTTCAGGCTGCGTTTGAAGAAATCTGGTTTCTCTGTTTGGTCTCTATGGTTCAGTAATGGTGCGGTTCTGTAGTTCAGCTGGTTTTGAAACATGAAGATAACCTGTCAGTGTATGATACAGACCACTAGGTCAGAAGTCCCAGCAGTGCATTGGCACAGCTGCCCTGTCACTTGTGCACGGAATTACTGAGCTCTCCGAACGTACCTGCCTGACTTCTGCCCTTGTTCAGCAGCTGCCAGGACAGACAGGCTTAGACTTCTCTTTCCTGTGTGCTCGCCTCCCAGTCACTATCCTCCCTTTCCTTAGCTCCTCCTGCAGCAAACTACCAAAAGATGATGGGCAAGGTCAAGCTCTCAAAGGGTGCTTCTGACTCACAGAAAATGTATTTGTTCAACTGGAGTCCAAAATGAAAAGTCTTTAGGTAATCTGCCTCCTGGTGTTTCTCTGCTTGCCATCTCTTAGATTCTTCAGTACAATATTCTATAACTTAGGCAGACCCAGTCCGGCAAAGCCTTTCTTGTGTGAGTGCTTATTAAACTGAAGTTAATGAGAATAATAATAATGTAAGTAAGAGCTTTCAGCCTAAGTCAAATTATTTTTTATCACTATTTTTTAACTTAAGTATATTCTGTAGGACTTTGGCAAACAAAATCAACTTTAGGAAGCTATTTAAACTAAAGAAAAGATTAAAAGAGCTCCTCTTTTTTAACTTACACATAGCTAATATACATATTTTGTATTTGGTGCATATTTAACCTTTTCAGAACATGATTTCTGTTATGATGATAATCAAAAAAGAGTCAGCATATTTTTTCAGTATTAGGAAATGTTTTTGAATTCGATTAGGATGGGAGAACAATTTGCCACAGTATCAGACAAGTCAGGAAATCAAAGCGTTGACTTTTTACACGGTCTGATGTCTTCCAGAAGTAAGGCAAGCTGTGCACAAGCATGTAACACATACAGGACAGGGAGGCACAAATGGGATCGGCATTCTTCCTTGTCAGCTGGAAGTAAGAATGTTGTTGAAGAGCTAGATTTGAATTAGGTAACTTTTTTTGCATTTTAACATTTGATTTCCCCTTTCCGTGTATATAATTCTTTCTGTAACTGATCTCATGGGCCTTTTCTGACATTTTCCTTTTTTCCATAACAGTTAAGGCCATTACATTTAAATACGTGGTTCTGAGGGTATGTGGGGCTGAGAGAACATAGCAAATATGTTAGTCGTTTTACTTAGTTTGAGTATTTTGTCAGCTTTTCCTCTCTCACCCACTATCTTGTGTAGAACATTGCTATTTTCTTACATTTGAATGTCAAAGGACTGCATTTTCTGACCCGGACAATACCCGATATGTGCATTCAGACCTTTTTGGCCACTCTTAAAGCTGTGTAAAGTTTCCATAACCACAGAAGAATTTGGTTAGCCTCGCAGAATATTAGGAGCCAGAGATGTGTTTTCTGACACCCACCTGGAGTGAGTATTAGCACTGTATGATCTTCTGCTCATGTAACAGAAAACTACCGTCCATGACAGTCTTGATGATAAATTAATTAATTATATCACCTATGGCATCGCTTGTTAGACTGCCTTTGAAAATCAGGTGTGAGAGTAATACTACTTTGTAGACATTTAGATAGTTAAAGTCAGAGTTCAGTTCTCAAAATCGTTCGTTCTGCATTTCCCATATGTTTTTCTAATTTAAACATTTCTGAAAAAACCTGGGAAACGAAAGCATTTGTAATGTTACGTGTATTCCGTTGTGTTACTGTAATGCAGCCTAAAGTTCAGAAGCAGAATTTCCCATCTTATTCCAGTGGAGGTTTCAGATCTATTTCTATACTGGTCACGCTGATAGCTAGAGCCATTATTTTATTGTGCTAGGTAGTGTACAAAAGGGAATATAATATTTTATAAGCTCTTGGCTTTACAGCTTAGGGGTCTTGTGGTTAGCAGCATCATAGAGATAAAGCTGCTGTACCGCAGCATTTCCATTCTCTGTAACTTTGGCAGTGTATTTGCAGTGCGTGGATAGAACTTACTGTATGAATTACATCTCTTCCCTCTGTAAGCATGAAGAACAATGAAAAAGATTTATTTATAAACTGGATTATAAATATGCACAGCATTTTTGACGAAGACAGCTTTTTACCCACTTAATTGGAAGTAAAGGGATAAAAATTAATAACTGAAATATGGATGACAATGCAATGCAGATGGTGATTGTTTTCCTAAGTGCCTTAACTAACAAGTCAATTGTACGTGGAGTTTTATACTAACAAGGCAGGAATGAGAAAGCTTTTCTTCTAAGTGTGTGTTTTGTAGCAGCTTTTCTTCCTCGCTACACAGCAGAGGATTTTGGCCCATGGAACTCATTTTAAAAACGCACTGGAAGCCCAAGTTTTAATGGACAGTAAAACCCTCTGAAGTCTCTGCCTTGAAATTACAATCATACGGCACAAGGGCGGCACTGAAGTGGTCTGTACGAAGGTAACTGCCACTAGAGAAGTAATGATCGTGTCATTTTATTGTATTTAGCGAACGCTGCCTATAGTGAAATAGTCCTGTATTAAATTCTATACTAAACTAGGAAGGCCATGAAACTAACTTTTCATTGTAGATAATGTGAAACAGTGTTTTTCCCCATCCTCAGCTGTCTGCATTTTAAAACTGGGGAGGAAAACCCAAGAAGTGTAAGTGAAGTAACAGGACACTCAGGTAGTGACAGTGAAGAAGTGGCTGCTCGAATCAAGTATCAGAATACAAATATTGTGATGTAAACACTGGAGCACCTGTACTGTGCCAGATGAACTTAGATACCTTTTTTTTCTGTACATGAATGATTTTATAAGAGGCCATTTCAGAGGCCTAAATATGAAGAATTTGTCTTTTCTTGTAAGAGTACATTTTCATCTTTCTTTTTCCAAGACCTGACACGTACTTTTGCTATCTAAATTTCCTTGTGCTTTCTTGCAATTAGCCTGAAGTTCGATGTAAGTACTGAATAACCCACCGTGCATCAAATGTTCTTGACGTTTGATGGTGTCTTTTACAAAACGTTTGAAATGTTAGAAGTGTTTCAATTGTGAGCTTTCTTCTCCAAGTCAAAACAGATTTCAGTAAGTTCCAGTCACAGTCTGCTAAATATCTAAATGCATATCACTTAAATGTAGTGAAGGTATTTGTTGTGGCTGCTTATGAATACTGGAACAGAAGTCACAGATTGATAGCAGTTGCAGGTGAACACAATTTACCTGGCCAATCTTGCATTTATATGGTACTTCTTCCCTCAGGCTTGCACTTTCCATTGTTTTTTTTTTTTTTTTAATTTAAACCAGAATTAAATATTTGTTGTAGATTTAATTTAAACAGGTAGTCTCTTGTACAGCTGAATTATATGTTTATACTTTAAGCAAAATAATACAGATCCTTGAAATCTTCTGTGACTTACGAAGTGTCTTTCAGTGTGATATATCTGTATTCTTTAAATAAATCTGGGATGTATGCTCATCTGATAGTAATGGCTATACCCGTGATGCTTTAGCTCACTGAGGGCTCAGTTCCTCAGGTGTTTTCCACTGGTGTGTTTAGTCCCAGTTGACCGGTCCTCATCTACATTACATATTTCTGAAATTTGATGGCATACGTATGCTAAAGCCAAAAAAACCTAGAGCTAAGTATCTACAGTATTCAAAACCTGGAGCTGGAGCAAGACTTGCAAAACAGATCAACACCCAGAAGCTCAATGCTTTTAAAAATTTGGCCGCTCTGTTTCGTGTGTGTGAGAGCTGGATGCTTCTGCAAAGCAGGCCTTGATGAAGAAAGATGATCTCCTTCAAAAAATGTGACCCTAAAGGGCTTGGCAATATCTATTCCACTTAGAGCGTAGAGCTCCAAATTCTTGAGTTGTCTGTTCTTGTGTTGGGAAACAGCCTGTCCTACCCAAGGGAGTGTGGCCTGACAAAAAGAGCATTGAGATAATAAAAATAAAGTGCATTCCATGATCCGAAAAAGGGCAGATAGAAATATTTCTAGCATAAATTAATGCTGTGTTTTTTGTTTTTTTTCTGGAGGAAATTATGCTGTAGAAGGATGTCAGACATTTACCTTGTATGTGTTGCTTTTTCTTATCTGTTTCAGACCAAAGAATGACGTTCACAAGTAGCATGAGATACATACATTGTAGGACTCTATATATATAATATATATATAATATATACTATATATTGTAGGATACATATATAATAGGACTATTATAATGCCTTCAGATCGAATCTGTAATTCACGAATAGAATATAATGAAATCATATTTGCCCTGTGACACAAGTACTGTAATATTCTTAAATGTGTTAACCACCTGTCTTTCGCTCAGATCAATGCCCTGAGCATTCCAACACGAAGGATACCGCTATGTATGAATGAAGGCAGAATATTGTGGCAGTTTATAATAAACACTCTTGCTTTCATAGTGAGCAGAACTCCTTTTTCTTTCTGTAGGCCTTCACTATTGAACTGTTGTTATCCAGGTACCTGATGTGCAGTCTAGACGAGGGAGAGAGACTACAGCTGGAAAGCTCTGACCAACATGCAGTGGACCTGATATCCAGTGATTTCAGATAAATGAACAAAGAGTCTGGTCCAAAGCCCATTTTGATGTTCCTGAAGCACAACTTTGAATTGTCTCGTATATCCATGCGTTTTTTATATTTGTGCTAGAAATGAAAACATGACGAAACATAAGCGTAGCGGTATGAAATCAACCCACAAAAAGCAGAATGGATAGTGAAACTAAAATAATGAGGTCTCAGAGAAAAGGCAATGCTGTGTTGCTATTACGTTGCACAAAAAATAAGCGAAGAAAGGATGAATAAACTGTCTAGAACAGAAAGTGGTTGAAGAGGACATATTCACATCAATGTAGAATGGTTTTTGAGACTACTGTAGCTTTTCAGAGTACTGGAGAAGTTAAGGTAGAAGATCTCTGATTCCTCCTGAAGTTCCCAGTTTAGCTAATGCCTTTTTTAAAATGGTCTTAGTGCAGTATACAGAAATATTAATTTAAAAGACAGGTAGATTAAGTCAGCATTTAAAATCATCCAGAATATTGTCTACAGCAAGAGCATATAATTGCTTGAGTTTCCCAAGTAAATGAAATATGTAGATAGATTCATTTTTTGAATAAATAAGGGTATGAATGTCTGCCAGTCTGAATGTAAAACAATCAAGAAGATTGTCTGGAGCATGAGCATATTGTTGTGCTAGCTTTTCCTGGTGATGGCAATAACTAAATAAATTCCTTCTTGGAATAAGTACGGGTGTAACTGCATGTATTTACTCGGGGATTCAATTTGAGACAGTGTGTGAATTCTTTTTCTTTTCTCCTGATTCAGTTCTTTCTAGCGTGGTCTGCCACAATCTTGGAGAAAATAAATTTATTCTGCATTATCATCTGTGAGTGAACAGCCTAAAAATGAAAATGCTTCTCTTAAATACGAGATTAATTTACAGTATCTTGTTAATGGCCATCTCCGTCAGGGCAATGAGGCGTATGGAGCGCACGCTTCCTCCCCCCTCTCCCATCGTGACACCTACAGTACACCGTGACAAGCCGTAAGCTCGCAATCACAGAATCACAGCACGGCAGGGGTTGGAAGGGACCTCTGTGGGTCACCCAGCCCAACCCCCTGCCGAAGCAGGGTCACCCAGAGCAGGCTGCACAGGACCTTGTCCAGGCGGGTCTTGAATATCT
>Ga0065711_1001443_pt1 | contig 43281 bp, 24 predicted proteins | sample Hoacrofraction12_FD_59098 | JGI IMG/M metagenome (GOLD analysis project Ga0065711, IMG submission 59098) | Hoatzin crop microbial communities from Cojedes, Venezuela - Epithelial fraction 12 v2 (version 2) | ecosystem: Host-associated > Birds > Digestive system > Esophagus > Crop | place... | reverse complement strand
GGTGTTGTAGGAATGGGTGAGAAAGTGTGGGTTTGAGTGTTCTTTGTGAGCCTTGGAAGATCGTTTGTAAGGTAGCAAAGGTTTACTCACAATTGTGCCCATAACTCCCCTACCTGTATCACCATGTGCAATGTGATCGTTCACTGGAGGATAGAGGTGTTATTTGTATATTGTCTGCAAAGTTCCTTGAGCTGAAGGCCAGGGAAGGTTTGAAGATTTTTTTTTTTTTCTTTAATTTAATATTGCTAAGACCAGTTGTGATACAAACTGTTTGGTTTTGTCTGTCCTTTTCATTTTTCTACCCCTTAGAACTGTAAAGCCCAAACAGACACACCCCACCTCTACCAACTTTCATGACCAAACACCGTATTTTTCTGATTTCCAAAGGGTTTTATTTGTGTTTTTCTTCATCAGTCCTTCTCATAACTTGCAGTTAACCTCTTCTGTATGGGTGTGATTGGGCACAATGACAGATACACACTGGGAAACTAAGGGCCCGTCCAGAGGTACTGCATTTGTCAGTTAACCAAAACCCAAACTCAGTCCTGGGTTTTACTCTGCATCAGCAGGAGACAGGTATTTACCCAGTTTGGGTATGCGGTTTTTGTACACGTTAGAGGTGGCTGGATATTCTCAGCATCCTTTCTCTACCTCTGCAAGATGTTGTTTCATTCATAAGCAAAATACATGTGCAATGACTCAGATAATTTCCACCTTCTCCGTTGTTTTGGGTTTTTATAAAGCAGTCTATACTGTGTTGATCTGATTCATACTGATTTCTGCCCCTTCAAGAGAATTTTGACTTGAAAAGCGAAAGAGCAACAACGAAAAAGCTACAGACTGTATTACGGTATTTTATCATGTTAAAGATTCCAACTATTGCAGAAGTCACCTCATTTGCTTACTGAGTTGTTTCTGGTGTATGACCCCACACAGCAGAAATATTCCAGGTGATGGATGGGTGCATTTGAGATGTGAAGCCACTGCGCTTACAGAAACACGATACTTTTGTTATTGCCGAAAAAGCTTTCTGGTTCTGAGAAATGAGGTTCCCTCCGGAGGGTTGGGGTGTTTCTACTGACATTTATAAGGTTGGAGGACATGGGGGGTTTTTAGTTATTGGCAATATTAATTTCTCAGGTAGCTTTGTATATTGATGTGCATTTCTTCCCTGTGGATGCTGGATAGCTGTTAATGTTGGACTTCTTTACTCGGAAGATAACAGCAGCAAATGTAATAATAACTGATTTTAATGAAGGCAAGAAGTATGCCTTTTGCCTTCTTGGAATTTTCCCAGTATTGCAAATCCCATACATTTTGAGAAGGCTGCAGCAAGTCTCCTGACATCATAACATTGTCTCAGTAATTTACAATTAATTGAGGGGCTGCTTTAGGCGAGTGGATTATACTCCAGCACCTTCCATCCACAGATCTTATCCCCCTGCAAGCATTACTAAATTGACTCTTATTTCTCTTTCTCCTTTCTGTCTCCAAGATAGGAAAATTGTATGTACAGCCTGTTCTAGATACAGAAACTGAAGGACATTTGTATAAGGACTTTAAAATTAAGCATGGAATCGATTGAGGATTGAGGATCTCTTAATTTTCAGTGCCTTTATCATAGCAGCTATCTTCCTTGTCAACCTCATCTTGGCATAAAGAATGTTTTTAAAATGTGCCACATGCAGTGTTACCACTGCAATGATAATTAAGCCAAGAACTAAAATTCTTGGAAAGTGTTTAAATCTCTTTCAAATAATACTTAAAATAAAACTGAAGTTACATAGAAGAGGAGACAATAGAAGTGCAGCTTTAGTGAGTTCAGTTCAGTGCTTGGTCTCCCTGCCACAAACCTCTCCGTGTTGTAGTTCCAACATGCAGGCGTCTTTGTGGGGAGATGCATGCGCGAGTCTTGGCATTAGTTACAGAGGCACAGACTAGGAGTGAATTTGAAGTGCATTGCAAGCCAGCCTTTGGCTCTGCAAAGAAAATCCCAAGTGGATCCTGCAAATGGATCCTGAGCTGCCGAATCCTGCTGAAGCTGGTTGCATGTGACTGTGGTCAGCTGTGTGGATCCACGAGCAAGCTCACACCGTTGCTGGGGTCCGGATCCCCATGAAAACTGTTAATGTCCTGTTTTTCAGCCTCAGACTGTGCACACAAAACCTCCAGGGTGAAAGACATTAACTAAATTTTAAAATCTTTGCTGCAATGTTTATTGTATGTGAGCTCTTTTTCACTGTCTCCTGTAGCATCTCGCTCATCCAGGTGCATTGTGGACTCATTTTGGTAAAAAACAGTTTATGACATCTGCCTTTGATTTTTAATTCAATATCGAACTCCTTTCACTTCGATTCCTCTTGATTTCATTGGAAGTCTCCCCTCAGTAAGGACTCCTGAGATCTGCCTTGTTGCAGTCTCATTTAATGGCATTGGAATTTGCATACAAAAATGTTAATTGTAAGATTCATCTGGGGAAGGAGTGAGCGTCTGTCTAGCTAATCAAAATCTGTTTGCATGTATTTGTGACTGGGTGACTCCTGTGGGAAATCAGCCCAATTTTATTGTAACTCTTTTTGATACGTGTGCTCCACTGAGCTACCGAATGCATCGTCTCGTGGCAGCTTTCATGTCTTTGCAAGAGGATATGGGGGAAGCTTTAGTAAGAAGATGTTAACAGGCTAATCTTAGTGAGCAAACTAGGTGTCACTTCTTAGTCAGTTCATTAATGTTGGATCAAAGCAGAAAAAAGGGTAAAGGGTATTATTTTAAAACACCTAAAGACCTTTACAAACGGACAGACTAGTGTTTAATTTTTTCTTACTTCCTAATACTGAGGGAAGAACCCCTTAGACTCGCACTGGGTTGCTTTTGTGGAAAGATACCACTTTCTGAAAAAAAAAATTATTTCTCTGGAAATAGTTGTCTACTTCTCATGCTTATTCTTTTGAAGACGTTGCTCAGGAAAGCTATAACAAGGTGAAAATTCCCTTATTTCTGATATGCTCTAAATAAGATCTGATCCAGACTAAGAGGCAGAAGAATCTCCCTTTTAAGCAAGTAGCCGTGCATGGCTGATAACGCATCACCCAGCAGAAGTGGCCTGCCGGCACTGCGCTATCGGCATCTCCGCTGCCGTGAGTGCCCTGAGTTGAATAGGCGCCTTAATACCTCCTTCTGACCCCAGACCACTGTTAGTAAAGCCTTACTGGGTGTGAAATCAGTCCACCAGTAGCTACACCAGGTCACATTTTTGACCAAAAATGGAACTGGGTTGTTCTTGCCTGGGCTTTTCAGTACGGCAACAGCAATCTTGCATGTCTTATGATGCAATAAAGAGTTCCTACAGGAGGTTTTTAATCCAAACAGCCTTACAGTGGAGGTGGGTACCATCACCACCAGAGACAGTTTCTCCAGTAGCTCCCCTGCTTCCCTTTCCTCTCCCCAGGACCACAGTTAGTCCTCTGCCTGTAAGAGAAGGTGCAGGTATATTGCAGGAAGCTCCTCCATGGTGTGTTACTGAAGAGGCATCTTCCACTGCCGTCACCAGCTCCTTGGTGGTCTCCATCTCCAAGTCCGGTTCAGACCAGCTGTCCTGTTTTCAGAATATTCTGTGGACCGGCTCTGTCACCTCCCTTTCTTGCCTCCACTTACATTTTGGTCTCCTGTCTATCCCCTCTTTGTCCTCTGGAAAGATTTTTCACCTCTGCTACCACCTACCTGTCGTTTTCTCCCATTACCCACTGGTACACTCAAAATGTTTCCAATCCTTTCAGCTTTCATTTTGTTCTCTTGGTAAAGTGTTTTGTGTAACCCTGATCATACCAGGACAAGAATGAAAGTGGACTGTGGGTACCTGCCAGTATGAGTTTTGGAACAAAGGAAGTCGGGTTGAGTTTGTACGACACGCAAATCTCTATGAAATAACTGAACAGCTAAAAAGAAACCTGTTGGAAAAGCCTTTGTGCCTTCTGAGACGACTAAGTAACAAAAAGCCTTTGAATGAAAACAATGGATTTTCTTTAAGAGGTGCATTGTGGTGCAGACACCACCTGGGACCTTCGTGGGTAAAATCACGGCATCCAGCTCCTGCGTGGGACCAGTGCTGTGTGCTGCGCGGTGGTGTGGGGCTGAGACGTGCCGTGGCCAGGCCGGAGGAGGGATGGCCGGACGTACAGACCTCGTTTGCTACAACAGCATGTGAAATTCGGTAGCTCCCTGTACTGGAGGGAGCTGGTGCTGGGAGGGCCGATGAGGGTGCTGCGTCTCGGGGCAGGAGAGGCCGCTTCATGCCCGCTCCCCTCCTGCCTGCCTGGAGTTACCGTTTACTCTCTCTCCCGGTAGACGTGAAAGCGCCGTGCGAGGCACTGTCTTCCCCGAGCCTGGAGCCCTACCCGCAGAGCTCCATTGTGGTCACCCTCGAGGACATGGCGCTCTGGATGAAGTTTCATCAGATAGGAACCGAGATGATCATCACCAAATCTGGCAGGTGAGGGGAGCAGAGCAGCTGCCCACACCACACCCCTCCAAGCTGGTAGCAAGATCTCCTGATGCTCACTTTTTGAATGGTGGCCCTTAAACTAAGTTTTTAGCCAATTATGCGCATCTCCCTGCATCTGGCAGAAGAATTGCACTTTTAGGATGTGGTAGAAGTCCAAACTGTGAAGTGCAAAAGGTCACCGTGGGGCTGATGTGCTGAGAAAACTTCTGTACTCTTATCTCAGCACTTAACGCTGATGTTCTTCCTGTTGCTGGGAGGTTGCTCTGGAAAGTGCCCTGGGCTTCCTTTGCCTCGGTCACAGGCAGCAGCAGCTGAGCAGTAAATACCTGGATTTGAGTCTGCATTTGCAGACAAGAACATGGCATCGAACAGCAATGATCTGTGCGTGCAGAGTACTCTAAAGTTTAAATGAGTCATGCATCATGGAGCTTGCAGTGAAAGAATAAGAAATTGTGAAATTGTAATGTATTATGTCAAAGCTGCTGTGAGCTGAAATAATCCCTTTGGGTAGGGAGGTAGGTGTCAAAGCTTTTTTGCAGAGTCAGAAGATGAAAGTGGTGACAGGGAGTACTGGAATGAAAAGCTAGGTGTGCTCTTAGATGACAGCATGATTTCTACCCATGCTAGAAAATGCTCTAATCTACCCTCTAGGTCTGCAGTTGCTGCAGAATGCTAGGAACTACGTGCAAATTCTAAATATTTTAATTTAAGTTTCCCGCTGTTGTGTTACAGGAATCAGAAGAACAAAAGCAGTAACAATGTCAGGCCATCAGTGACTGCTGCCCTGTTAGTGCCTCTTCCACCCAAGCCCATAGGATTAGGCAATACATCAGTAAAATGGTAAAAATGTTCAATAGCTGCCCTGTAGAAATACTGCTACCAGAACTTTCCACCATAGTGAGTAAACATGACCTGCTGCTGGATAATTAAACAATATCCACTTTACAGGGAAATCCTTATACTGTGTATTTCATTTCTCCTTCAGACGAATGTTTCCACAATGCAAAATCAAAGTCTCCGGCTTAATCCCGTATGCCAAGTACCTCATGCTGGTAGATTTTGTGCCAATGGACAACTTCAGGTACAAGGTGAGTACTTCAAATAAGAGAAGTTATGCTGTCCTGCCATCTTAATTTGAATTGGATTAATCTTTAAGCTTCACTGGCCAGGCTGATAAATAAATTTTCTTTGGACAAAGTTCAGAAGTAATTGGTGGATTTTATGCCTCTCTGGAGTTATTTGTCAGTTTTGCTTGGGGAGCAGCTGGAAATTTTCATTGTAAGCAACACAGTTTTGATCATGATTAATGTCAGACTTCTCTGAGAGCCATTGGGAGAAAGGGAGGAAAAACGAGGCCTAAACTTGGAGCTGTTTTGGTAGCATGATCATGGCTTATGGAAGTGAATCTGCTTCTTGTCAGGACTGTGCTTCAGAGGAGTCCACTAAATCAACAGTGGAGCAAAGTTGCTGGGGTTTTATTGTAATGAAAGTATTTTTTTTAAGCTCTAGATTTCCATCTTTCCCTTTACAGTGGAATAAAGATCAGTGGGAAGTTGCTGGAAAAGCAGAGCCACAGCTCCCTTGTCGCACCTACGTCCACCCAGATTCCCCAGCTCCTGGCAGCCACTGGATGAAAGAACCCGTCTCCTTCCAAAAACTGAAGCTCACCAACAACACTCTGGATCAACATGGGCATGTAGGTTGTAGCTGGCCTTTGTGCTGTACTCTCTTGAAATTCATTATAGGTGGACATTAAGTGAGATTTGTGAGAAATTAGATCACGTGGAAATTAAAACATATCCAAGTGCCCTCTCTTCCTTCCTCAGCCCAGCCCTTGTGCTCTCGTAACTACCTGCGAGGGAAGGCTTTAGTCCGTCCTGTCGCTCTAGAGGCACGGTGGAGACACTGGACCCAGGCGGGCATCCCTGGTTTGAAATGAATGTCCTGGGAGTCTCTGCAGGAAACTTTGCACAGTGTGTTGGCAGTGGTTCCACACAGAACCTTTCTCCTTTGTCTGTCTCTGTGCCAGATCATCCTCCACTCCATGCACCGTTACAAGCCTCGCTTCCACATTGTGCAGGCAGATGACCTCTTCAGTGTCCGCTGGAGCATCTTCCAGGTCTTCAGCTTCCCCGAGACTGTCTTCACCTCTGTCACTGCCTACCAGAATGAGCAGGTACAGTGTGCAAGTACTGCTCTTGGTCACATTGCTACATACTCTTGTCTTTAGAAATCTTGTAGAGGAAGGTGTTTCCTTCCAAGCTAGTCTCCCTGGGCTCCTCTGATGAATGGTGGAAAGAAATAAGCACATTATGGTTCCCATGGAAAACATCTCCTCTTGGGTGAGGTGAATCATGCACCTTAATTGTATTAAGTGCGCTGTCAGTGATTAACAGAACCCTAAATGCAGTAAAAAGTATGGGCAAAAGTCCAGATATAGCTACTGACCCTGTATATTTCTCTACTCAGATGAATCCCACCCAAATTCCTGCTGACCCTGGCAAAGTCACTTCTCTCTCTCTGTCAGTTCCTAAACAATAACAGGAGCTGCTGGGAGAGCTTGCCCTGTGGCAAAGGCATGCTCAAAGCCCTCCGACAAGCCATTGTGATAAAGACTGAGGTGAAGGTCTTGAAACAGGGAAGAACCCAACCAGTCACCATGATACTGAATCTTGTTCCTTCTATTTTAAGATTACAAAGCTCAAGATTGACAACAATCCGTTTGCTAAAGGTTTCCGTGAGCATGGGAAGAACACTCGAAGGTAAACTGTTTTTTCATCTTAATTTATTTATAACTGGAGTTCACTTGTGAATTTTACCCAATGCCTTTGAGCAAAACTACACCAGCTAGCTCTGCAGAGCCTGCTGCGTTATGCATGCTGCGTTTGTCTGTGTCGGGGAATGATGGCCCCTGTGCAGCCTCCTCCCTAGAGACATGGGGAGTGGGAGGAGACGCAGGATTTCCTGAAGAAGTGTGGGAAGTGCGAGAAATCTGAGGCCTGCATACTCTTGCATGTTGGAGCTAGGCTGGAGTCTGACACGTGAATAGCAGTGATAACGGAAGGCCACAGCAGAGCATTGTGTCTCTTTGAGATCAGCTTGTTTCTGAAATTTGGAGGCTCCCTCAGCTCCTTTCCCTGTGTGTGGAAAAGAATCTCTTCCAATGGAACATTTTGTCTGCAAGAGGGAAGATGGATACCAATACCAGTGAGATCTTCTGTCTGGTCTGAGGGCAGCCAGTGGATGAGATGGGGAAAAAAAAAGCTTAAGTGCAACCATACACTGGCAATAGAGAAGGAAATAATGTTTTTTTCAAGGAGAAAATGTTATGAAAATATCTGAGATTTTGTTTCGTGTTATTTTATGCCTGAAAAAAATCTCATTTCCTGATGAAAAACGCCAAAACTGACTCTTTTTTACTTAAACTTTGAAAATGTCATGGATTTTCTTTCTCCTGCTAGTAGGATCATTTCTGACTAAGCTTAGACTCATTTTCTCATTTAGGAAAAAGCTGCTTTCAAGCAAAAGACTCGCCCTACCATACACATACGTGTGTGTATAGTGTGTATATCCAGCATCGGACGACACTTACAAACTCAGGGCCAAAACCTCTGGGGCTGAATTTCCATGCTGATTGTGCCTTTTGTGAGTCAGGCAAGCTCTTTACTGATTTATCCCCGGTCTCCTGCGGGGCGAGGGCTCTCCCTGGAGGCTCACACGGATGGCAAGCGGCACAGCTAACTGTGTAATTCGACTATGGCAAGCGTGTTCCCCAAGGACCCATCGGGGCACGTTGCTAGGAGAGGTGCAAGTCACAGAATGCCAGAGGGGGTTCATCCCATCTTTTTGTCCTCCAGGGCTTGTCCAGCATCCCTTCCATATTTATCTAGGCAAAAAGCTTACATACAAGCTACCCCCATGTCTTGTTTCTTTCCCAGGGAAGGACGAGCCAAATGCCAGAAGCCTAGTCCAGCCAAAGGCCAGAAGAGGAAGCTGCCTGAGGAAAAGGAGTCCAGTGCTGAAGAACGTGGTAATATTGATCACAACAAACCCAGAGAATGATTTCCAAACAGTGCCTGGGCCACAGAGAGGAAAAGAAGCAGGAACATAGTCCCCTCTCTGGGGAGAGTGGCCTGAGTGGAGTCCTGGAAGGGTGTTGTGTCTCTGGCTTTGAGTCTCTGACTCACTTTCGGGGAATGATCCGCAGGAGCCTGCTTGCAAGTCGTTTGTCATTATTGACTGTTCATCAGCTCTCTCACCAGCCTCCCAGCCCGGCTGTGCTTTGTGACCACGTATGGTCACAGGCTGTGCCTTCATAACATTTCAATAGCGATATGAGCTTGCAGTGTCACCCATTGCTTTCTTCTTGGTTCTCGTCAGTGTGGTTGTGTCAGCGGTGCTCTTTGTGCAGCTGGATTGTGATGCAGATGTGGGAACTGGTACCATTAAGAAAAAAATATCTTTACTCTTTCTATTAGATTGTTCTTAATCTTGATCATTCCTTGCTCCAGTTCACTGTGCTGCTTGCAGTAGCACCACTAAGGAGAGAGGACAGGGCGGGACCAAACACCGCAGAGTAAGGGCAGAAAAAAGCTGCAAAGGGCTAGTCCCTAAAGGCAGTGTGACTGCAGAAGAGGTATCAGTGGGTTTCCCTCCACCATCTGCAACTAAGGCAGCTGCCCATAGACCACTGTGAGCTCTGGCTCTCGCTTCCCCCTTCTCATTTTTTCCCATTCTTTATTTTCCCTGCTGTGAGTCAGATTTTGAGAAAGATGAGATTGCAGATGTGAAGGAGGAGAGCAACCCCGTCGTGGTCAGCAGCGGATACCCTTTCTGGGTCTCGGAGCAGAATGGCAGCCATGCCTTTCCTGCAGCATCGCCGGTGCCAGCTGACCAGAGGGAGGGCCTGCCCAGAGAGCAGCAAGTGCCCACGCCATCCTACCAGACGTATCGGTGAGTCCCACCTCCCGGCACTCATGTCCAAAGCTACCCTTTAAGTGATGGGATTCCTCTTTTTCTTCTGGATATTTCCTAAGATAAACAGCCGGTGGGAGTGAGGAAGGATGCCTTTCTGTTGGACAGCGTACCTGGGTGATAGGTGCTAGATTAGCATGGAGATAGCTCAGCAACAAAGCCTTTCTGTGTTACTTCAAACCCACTGCTTCTGGGCATACTTGTATCTTAGTAATGCTCTTTATTTCCCTGTTCTGAGATGCTCTCCCAGCCAGCTCCATGTACCACAGAGCTTCCTTGTCCTTTGGAGGAAGCGTGTTGGAGGAGTGGCAGGATTCCAGTGATTATTTTTTTCCCCTCCTTCTTATAATTGCAAATTCAGGCATGAGTTATTATAGTGAGCCCAGACTAGAACTGAGCCAGCACTAGAGTGGTCTGGGCATCCTTTGTCTGGCATTTATTTTTTTCCGTGTGAGTGACAGAGGGCCTTGGACTAAAATCCACACTAACAGATGGAGCACTAGGCGAGGGGAAGAGGGCATGCTAACAGCTTGCCCTGCCATTCCCTGGGGGATCTGGGTGGGTTTTCAGTGGTTTTCTGCTGAGTAGGTTTGACTCGCTCTTCTTTCTGCCCTCGGGGCTCAGGTTCCACGAAGCTGGGGACAGCCAGCAGCTTCCCACCCGTGACACCGCAACCTTGAATGATTTCCGTGCAAGGTGCCACCCCTTGGATCTCGCCACAGTGCCCGACCACGACTCCAAACAGCTCCCAGAGGGCTTCACCAACCTGCCTGCACTCCCCCCACCTTTGCCTCCTCCTCAGGACTACACAGGAGTGGTGAACATGGCTCTAGACTCTGTCGGGAAACCCGGGCCCCGAGCGCCCATGTACAGTCCCTACGGCACCGAGCAAGGTCTTGGCCAGTGGATGGTGCCTTCCCACAGCCAGTACAGGGCCATGAGCTACTCAGCCTTCTCCACAGAGTACAATACACAGGGGCCTCCAGGACATGCCCACGGCACCATGGCAGAGTGGAGCCAGTACCCTCTGTTCCCCTATGCCTGCTGGTGAACAAGGAAGACCCTTCCCGACGAAAAGACTGAAAAAAAATTGTAAATGAGATAATATTTGCTCTAGAGTATTGATCTTGAAGCCATGCCTACACTAGGCAAAGAGGCATTACTGCAAGTGGTAGCACGGGACACCTTCACTTACTTGTCTCCTTGCACAGCAACCCCCACTGTATTTCACAAGCAATGGTTAAACTGGTGGTTGTCCCAGCCATGTCAGTGTGAGTCTGGCTGGATCAATATGTTCTGCAGTGGTTTTTTTCCTAGCAGGAGTAGGAAATCACAGGAGCTGCAGAAGCAGTAGCTGAAGAGCTGCCGAACTCTTAGTGCCAAGCTGTTTGCATCTCGCATTTGGCGGTTTGCAAAATCCTTCCCTCCCAGGACTTGCATGCAGGGAGACAGGAGCTGAGGAGTTTCAGTAAGCCGTCCAGGTGGCCAAGAAGCTGTCGAGAACTGTTGCAAAGACGAGCAAAACAAGAAATCCCCTTGAGCAGTTTCCTCACTTAGTATAGGCAAACTAAAGCTAGAGTCTTGCCTTTCCTCCAGCGGTGTATGAGTAAACGAGCAGCACCACCTGTGTGTCTGCAGCGCAGCGCTGGGTCAGGCAGGCAGGGAAGAGTTTGTCCCCTGCAGGAGCAGCGGCAGCAAGGCCAAGTGTGGTGTCTGCTTGTCCCCGTGCCCGTCCCTCTTCTGTCAGCCGTAGATTCAAGGTCAGTGAAATGCTCATCTTTCTGCCGGTAGTGGAGGGAGGTTGTGCTCAGGATGCGAGGGACTGTTCCAGCCATTTCCAAAAGCCTGTGGTTGTCACAAACAGCCACAGATAGCGGTGCTGGCTACGTCACTCCGACCTCTTCCTTTCGAGGGAAAGGAAATCTTTCCCTGTGAACTTCCTCCTTCTTCCACCCCCTGCTACCTCTGGAGAATATAATTTATGGTTGTGGTTACTGTGCTCTGCTCTGAGCAAGCTTTGCCAATAGACAGTTCTCACCAGCCTGGCATTGCTCATCGGGCACATAATTAATACGCTGTAGGTACCAAGCTGTGTGCTGCATTGCTGGTGAGCTCAGCACCTCCTGGGCTGGTCGGCAAAGTCAGCTTCCCGCTGTTTGGGAGTCTACAGGGATCTGCTTGCACGTCTGGTTATCAGCGCAGTTTCACCTCCCTTACCCCGCGGTCCCATCGTGGGGACAAGCTGTCTGCCAGTGAGCAACCTGCGTGCTGCCTTGCCAAGAGGATTGCTTTTCACCATCGTGCTAGAAGGGGGAAGCATCCCTGTTTGCCCAGCAGCGGAACAGTCCTGGCAAGGGGGTCTTGTTTGAGATAGGCTCTGCTTCTCAGGGAGGATAGACATGTTCCTAGGTGCTATTTAGGGAGTGTTTTCTAGTAACACTTTAAATTGCTGTGTGGCCTGTAGCCATCAGCAGGCAGTGAGGTGTGTCATTTAGCATCTATGCCAGATGGTTTTCTCTGTGTGTGCGCGCGTGCATGTGTAGCAAGATGTCTGTGAGCAGACATGGGCGGGTTTGTGACCTCCAGTGCGTCAGGACCAGTGTGCAGGTACGCTGGGACAGGCTGTACGCTGGTCTGTTCGGGTACCAGGTCGGCACTGTGTGTGTGCGTAGCGTAGAGGTGTTGAGCCGTGTTTATTAGTGTTAAAGTAGCTTTGAAGAGTAGCCCTACAAATCTGTGAACCTCAACTACAATGACTATTTCCTTATTTAAATAGTATATTGCTAACTAGTTTTGTACCACAATTTTGATACGTACAGAGCAGGCAAGTGCTTCCCCTCAGCTTCACAGGATGGGTGTGAGATGTGCAGCGTTTCAGGGAAGCTCAGACTCCACGGCAGTTTACATACGTGACACCCTGTTAGACTGTCCTCTGAGCGTGCCCTGGCCAGCAGCAATTTATACCTGCTGTGCATGACATGCGTGTGGATGCGACTCACCAAAAAGAAATCTGGTGGGTGAAAAAAATGTGAAGGAGATTGTTTTTAACCCCAGAATACTGTGATTTCCTGCTGTCCAAATGCCGGCTGCCTGAAGGCAGTTCGGCTGTACTCTGTGCTGTGTGGATGAGAAAAATATCGTGTCTCTGACCATTAATAGTTGATTTTGCCACCACTGTTTTTCACATCTTGGAGATCAGATGAGAAGGCTGGCTAGGGCGCTCAGTGCCTCGAGCCCTGCATGCGGGGACCCTGGGGCTGGTACTTTCTGCAAGGTCTCTGCAGCAGAGGTGGTCGGCCTGTACCCCGCCGTGGTCGCTGCCAGGGCCACGCTAATGAGAAAAGAGAAAGTAATGCACCCCCTCGCAGGCTGCTTGGTTAGATGTATTTCTTTATCTTTGAAGCTGGATTGTATTTCCCACTGTCGCAGGGTGCTAATGAGGATGCCAGCCATGCTGTGGTGAGTATGAGGAACTGAGGAGAACTGGGCAGCACAGGGAAAGCCCTGTGGAAATATGGGTGTAATGTTCTTTTTTTTTTCAAACCTTCAGAATAGCTTTGCAAGTGCTCCTGCCCCAAGGGCCTCTCGGTAGAGCTGGGTTGGCAGGCGGCTCTGCACCGGGACAAGAGACTCAGCCTTGTGCCTAGGCCGAGCCATTAATTACTCATCAGCAGGACTCCTTGCCCATCTCCAGTGAATCATCCGGCTTACTAGAAAAGTACCTTTACTTTCCTCGCTCGCCTGTCTCTGGTTAGAGACGGCCGCTTGGCTGGTGTGTGAAGCCCCTGGACATTTTGCCCGTAGGTGTGTGCTCTGGACTCTGCTGCTGCCCCCTCCCTTTGCAGTTCCCGGTGTCTTGTTCTCTTCAGCTGTGGCGTTCAAAAGTCTGTATGAGCTCTACTGAAACGCTGTTTTTGCACGCATGTGAGATAATGTAATGCCTCTCTGACAGCTTCAATAAAAGGAAATGAGATGTGCGGAAGGCAGGCCATTAAGAGCAATAAAATAAACTCTAAAGTGTGGGGTTTGTGCACCTCTCTAAAGCCCACCAGTGGCTCCACTTTAGTCATGATACCTGGGGCCAGTTTGTACATGCCTGACATACCGCTGATCTCGGCGTCCGTTGTTCTGCGCAGTGTATTCAGTGAGCCCCAGGTTATCTGCTTGCATCGCTAGATGTGACTCAGTCTCTTGCACTAATTCTTTGCAGCAAATTTTTTATTTTCTCTGTGTTTTCTGCTCCTCTTCTGCAGCGGAGTTACATAAGGATGAGGGCAAAAGGGCTATAAATAGGATCTAGGTAAATTTCCTATGGGAAATAAAGATCCCGATTTATTTTTGTTTCTGCTACTGGTTTTTGCAACCTTAAATTTTGTCAGACACTGCTTCAATGCAGAGGGGAATGGCAGAAAAATGCTTTCTTGCCAACGCTGCAATTCTTCCCCAGCCAGCTGCATGCCAGTGAGGAGCCGCAGGCTGGGGAGAGGCACCTGTGACAGTGCTTCCCTGCAGCACAGCAAAGAGCCCACCTCTCCCCACGCCTCGCCGAAGGCATGGCGAGTATTCCAGGGGTGCAGGGTCCCCTCTCGCCTGGCCCAGGGTGTGGCCTCTGTGCCCATCCCCGCTCGGTCACCCCCTGGCTCTGCAGAGGCAGCTACCGGCTGGTTTCACTAAGAGCTTATCTGACGACCAGGAGCTGGAGGTGAGAGGTTTGCTCAGTCTGCCTCTCCCCACGGGCTCGCTGGGGCCCGCGGAGGCTCCTTGTCTGCGGGGAGCTGCGGGGACGTCCTGGGGAGCCGTGTTCCCCTGCCCAGGCGGGCTGGGACGCTGGAATCGCCTGGTGGCTGGGCAGCCGGGCTGAGCTGGATGCGTTGCTGCCTTCTGGGTTGGCCCGAGGGCCCAGAGTGGGGGTGTCTGCCTTTTGGTCCGTGGTGAGCCTCCTGAGAGACCCCGGCAGCGTGTTTCATCAGCAGATGTACTGAGTCGCCTGAAGCAAATCCCAGCAAGCAGCACAAGCCCCCTTGCAGGAATAATAACATTCTTCAAGTCAAATGGTTTTTTATTGCAGAGCTTAAAAGCCACTGAATTCACGAGCCCCGGGCTGGGATCCGTACGCGGCCTCGTGGCAGGGGGGATGCAGCTTTTGGCTGCCAACGGCAAACAGCGGCCGTCGCCTGCCATGCTGGGCTGGGCTGGCGCAGAGCCGCGCTCCTCAGCAGCAGCCAAATGTGTGGGATGCAGGGGTGGCTCCCGCACCTTCTTCCCCACCCTTGGCCCGAATTTACTGCGTAAATGGCCAAGAGACAAGAGAGAGAGGGTAAAACTGGCCTGGGCCAGCTGGAGAACAGAGGACGAAGGATTTTCCCCCAAAGCACGGGCAGGGGGTGGTACGTTACATTTTCCCCCTCTGCCCTGAATGATTCTGACCCCAAAATCCACCCTGGCTACTTGGAGACACGACTCGGCAGCTGCGTGGGATGCCTGTTTCTGCTTGTTTCTCTAGTGCTTGGCTCTCGGTTCCACTGGCTGCGAGAAGCAGGCAAGCTCCTGGCCTGGCTCCTGGCGACTTGGGGTGAGCTGCATTCACCGTCCCGCTTCGCAGAGGTGTAGTGAGGTTTGAATATGGCTTCCAGATGTCGCAGCAAACCCTAGTAGGAGAAGCCCAGGCAGAGGTGTAATGCAGCTGCTTGCAGGACAAAGTGAAGCAAGTCAGGAAAGCTTCTCTCCTCCGCAGCCCGTGCTCCCCGCAGCCCGCAGCGTGTGCTGCCCAGAACAAGTGCTGAAGCGTTCTCGAGACCTGGCCTGAGCAGCAGCGTCAGATGAAATTTTAACCAAGGGTGAAGCAATCCTTCAGTGCAGGGGTGAGGAGAGGTGCTGCAGCCATGATGAGCAGTGTCGCTGCTTAGGTTGATTTAGTGTTCGTTTTTTGTTTTTCCAAGATATGCGAGTCTGTTTCAGAGCATGAAGTGCTCTGCTGAAGGGTGCTGGATTGCCTCTGACGCTTCTGTAATACTCCATTTTTTCTTTGAATGTGCAGGTGCATGACTATGGTGTTCCTGCCCAGACAGCGCCCTGCCCGGTGAGTGTAATGGATTTAATTTCAGTCTCCTACAGTTCTTTGGAGACATGCTGAGGTTTTTATTTCTTCCTCTCCTATTTTTACTGAAGAGGGAAAATTTCATGCCTCCATAAAGGAGAGTGGGAGTGGGTAGCCAGCGATACAGGACAGGCGTACCATCAGTCACGCAGCAAGGCATGCAACATTGCTCAGTTCTGGTATCTCTGCCTCTCATTTCCAAATAAGACCATCTGTGTAAAACGCAGCAGCTGTTCGCAGAGAGACCTGCTGCATGCTGGCACCGTCACTCCTGCAGCTCCCGTCTGTGGGGTCGCACCATACCGGCACATGGGAGGTCGGCATAGCGTCCTCGCTGGGAGACCGTGGGTTAAGGGCAAATCTGAGTGGCAATGCTGGTACAGAGTAGAAGGGGGCGAGTCAGGCCTGATTTCTGTCACACCGCAGGGTCCGTCCCGGTGCTGCCTCTGTTCACGCTGAGCAGCCAGCCCTCTGCTCGCCTGCGGTCTGGTTTTGGCTCTGTTTTACCGTCTAGGAGGGGCTCTGTGGAGACAGAGCCGTGCAGAGCAGCTCGGGCATCGCCTAGCGTTGTTCAGGTGAGGGGGAAATGAGAATTGCTGTAGATCTAGTTAGTGCAAGCCAGCCCTCCCACGTCCCTCGGGGCATCCCCTCGGTCGTTGTTCTCCAGGAATAAAAGCAGCAAACAACTGAGCAGTGGAGGGGATGTGATCAAACCCACCCTGTCTACCAAAGAGGTACGCCGAGCAATGCGCTGGTAGGCTGAAGGACACTCATGTGCTCCCAGTTGAGCTCCTGGGGACATGAGGGCATCTTGAAAATCATGGAGGAGAATGCTAGGCCAGCACAGCACGGTTTGCAGCACATCAGATGAGGCTGGCAGCGTGGCGTGGAGCCGTTGCCGCATGTTCTTCATCCCTCGCTTCATCCTGCCGGTATGTCCGTTAATGGCCCTGTCCTGCCTCCATCCTCGGGGACTAATTGCCTCACACTTGAGCAAATGTGCTTGGGGTTTAAAAGGAGTCTATCGATTTGTGCGTATTCCTGAAAGCCTCCCAGGGCCCTGTTCCCTTTGAAGTGTAAAAGCATCTGTCTGTCTCTGTTTCTCCAGCAGTCTCCTCTCCATTTGCATCTCCTCTCCGCTGGCAGCCCGGGGGGATGCTCGACCCAGCCCGTGCAGGGCTCCACGTTTGGCTGCCGAGCAGCTCCCTGCCACGGATGGTGGGGCTTGAAGACAAAGGTGCAAAGCTGCAGTCTGGGCAGGGAGCTGGGCTCAGCTTGCGGCTCAGGGGGCTCAGGATGGAGCTGTTTCTGAAGGCCAGTTCCCAGCACTCCAGACTTCGGGAATGCTCTCCCAGCACATTTGTCTGCGGTGGGTGTGTTGATTAGGAAGGAGAGGGAGTAGCCCCTGGCTTCTTCCCACCGTGGTGCTTGGCTTCTCGTGCCAGACAGCACTGGAAATGAGGTCAGACCTGAGCTGCTTTGGATAATCCACTGTCCAGGAGCTGAACTGCACAGGGGTGACCAGAACCCGTGATGGTTCTCTGACATGCATCTGGACAAGTACCGCTGAAGTGCAGCCCAGCCCCTGCTCAGTGTGTGGATGATTTGGCCTGTGATTCTCCCCGTCCCACCTCCTCTGAACAGTGAGACTGGCCCTGGATGGGCTGCTTGTCCCCACTGGGGCGTTTTCTCTTAGGCACAACCTTACAGAAGTGGAGACGGGGCTAAAAGCTCTGTCACTCCTTAGTTCTCCCCGAGGTGGTGGTTAGAGGACAGTAGGGATAAACCCAGGCATGAATTGCCGGGGCTGCCTGTGGCCACTGCCATCCAGCACCTCCCAGATGGTGCGGTGGGTTTCCAATTTCAATGGGGCCTCAGCCGAGCAGCGGTGGCACTTCACTGTTGGAGGCCGTAAATGGGCTCCCATCTGGTTTTAATGATCAGTAGCACTTCGGTGCTTGTTTATTCCCATGTTTTATGCTTCAGCAATAAAACACTGCTTCAGTTTTTTCAGTCCCTCTTGGTGCTGGATGGAGATGAGTTCACAGCCTCTGACAAAGAGGTCCCAGCGGTACGCAGGATGTTACATTTTTTGGACAGCTGGGCAGGATCAGATGACGTAGTGGCAATTAGTTTGAAATACAGACATCAGTGGATGGTGTAGAAGGTAGGGAGGGCAGTTCGTCATGTGCCTAAGAAAGAAATCTTGTCCTTGGATTAAAGGAGGAGGCTTTTGATTATGGAGCTGGACCCATGCTCCCTCCTGTCCCCCACTCTGGTGTGGAGTCCGAATGAACTTAGTCCTGACTTTAAAACCAGGTACCTGAGGAAATTTTAGTCCCAAAGTGCTGCCCATGGCAGGCAGTCAGCTGCGGCCTTGTGTTTTAATCCTCCCATCCTGTTACAGTGATAAAATGGTGGTGGAGATAGCAGAATTGCTGGTGGTGCCATGTCCTGCCGTGGGCATGGACCAGCTCTGCTGCAGGTTACCAGCGCTGCGGCGCTTGGCAAAGCTATGGCGGCACTGGGAGTTGTTTTACAAAATTCTCTGGAGTGAATACAGTCTAATATTAAGTTAATCTAAGGAGGAAACTGTTTGTTAAGGGGCTGTGGGGATTTCTGAGGTTGCTCCCTCTGCCTGCCTGCCTGGCGCGCTGGGAGTGGAGAGCCTGTCCGCCTGCAGCCCCGGCGCTGAGGAGCAGGTTTTCCTCTGAAGGGATGAGCAGTAACGCTTTGTGCGTCTCTGGCAGTCGGTGTCTGGGGATCTTGAATCATTTTTGCAAATGCTAGTTAAGCTTTTCAGCATGTCTAAACGTGACTCTGTCCCGTGGGGTAGGTGGGGACACTAAGACAGAGAGATTAAAGACAGTTAAACCACAGAGGGGAGAAATGGGCTCTTTGTCTCCCTTCTAACTTTTAAGGAGACCTGGAAACCTTTTGCGTTCCCATCTCCTGTTTGTCTTCTACCCTAGTGGCAGAGGAACAGTCTCCTCCACTTTATGTCCCAACAGTATACTCTGTGGAGGATCTTTAGCTCTTCCCTCTAAAGAGCATTGATTTTCAGCAAAGAGATCCTTTTTCCCAGCTGTTTGTCAGGCCTTGGAGCTATAGATGGCAACTAAGGAGAGAAAGATTTCAACAGACTAATTAACCCCCTTCTGAGTCGTTCAGGGTCCCTTCTGTTGGTGCCACTCATGTTGTATTTGTGCTAATTTTCCCTGGAAGGTCTAGTGAAGGGGGAGCAATTAAAGGAAACTTTTCTCGGGCTGCTTTTACGCATTGGGAATAAGGAAGGTAGGCAGCCGCTGCTCCATTTGGTTAACACTTTCCCCAAGGTCACACACCCAGCCACTGGCAGAGCCAGGACCAGGCTCGCCGTGGTAGATTTCAGGATGACGTACATTTGGAGCGCGCCGCTGAGATCTGTTGGGCCTCAGCAATGTGCGAAGCAAAACCAGTCCCTCAAACCCCACCAGGCACCCTCCAAAACGGGGCTCTGGGTTACAGCAGATGTGGCACCTCCGGCTTCCCAAACAAACGTGGGGCATCAGCGTGGAGGGAAGGGACTTTTACAGAGCTGAGCAGGTTTTGCCATCATCGTGTCAAGAAGGGCTGTCTGCTCCTCCCCAGGGTGAGCCTGGCCTCCAGCTTTCAATTGCAAATGCAGCGAAGGCAAAGTGTTTACAAAGAAACCACCCTGGCGTCTGCCCTGGCCCAGAGCGTGGTCTCCTCCTGGTCATTTACTCACCCTGATGGTGTAAAAGCTCCTGGCATCAGGGCAGAGCTGTGACACGGTGCCCTGGAAAGAAGGAACCCTGATCCCTAGGGATGCTCCCAGCTGCCTTGTGCCACTGGAGACTAGCGGGGCTCTGGGCAGCAGGAGGCAAGCGAAGGCAGGCGGGCACCATGCTCATCCTCATGCTGCTCCCAGACCTAAAGGGGGGACAGCGGGGAGAAATAACGCTGTGATTCCTGGCATTTGGGGTTGGGACAGCCTGTGAACTGCAGCACGAACTCCTCAAGTCCAGAATGTAAAGTACTTCACAGGGCCAGCCCAATTGCCTGGCCTATTAGTTTTATGGAGGGCGATATTCTAAAGATGCAGTTGATCTCCTTTTACCATGGTAATGAAAATGTAACCATAGTGAGGAAGGAAAGCCTGGCAGCGAGGCAGTGGGAGCCGGGGCTTGGGGAGCTGGGGGTTGCCTCCGTGCAGGCTCCCCGGGATTCCCGGGCATCTATCCGCTTCCACTGTGGGTGCGCTTTGGGGAGCAGAGCCTCAGCCCGTGCCCCACAGGGGGTTCAGCTGGGCCACCGTGGCTGTGCTCTCAGTGTGGAGGGGCCAGTGGCGTGGGCAGGGGCACAGTGCCAGCCAGTGACCGCCTGCAGCCAGCATGGGACAGTGTGGGGTGGGGGAGAAAAGGTCACGGCCTCCAGCGGGCTTCCAACAGGGGTCTTGGAGTCTGGAAGTCGTGGTGATGGTGTCCCGAGGCGGTGGAGAGCATTCGTTGCCACTTCATGGTTGAAGCGCGCAAGGGGAAAGCTCCCATGCTGCCATGGTGTGTCCGGAGCGAGGGGTTGCGTGGCTGCTTGTGTTCAGGTGCTGGTGGAGGCCAAGGCTAGGGCAAGCTGGGGTGGAGCAGCTCACGGGTCCTGGCAGCAAAGCCAGTGAAGGAGGAGGCTGTTGCCCAGGACGAGCTGCTGTCTGGGGGGAGGAGGTGTCTTGGCATTGGGAAGCACAAGAGGGGCAGCGTGGCCGGTCCCGGGGAGCCTGGGCTGCTGAAGGAGCTGCCTCGGAACCGCTCAGCCTCCGCCAGCCTGGGGCTGGGCTGGAAAGGACCCCTTGCATCAAGGAGCATTAGATGGCAGCCGTGCGTGGTGGCTTTCTGACTTGCACCCCAAAGTTAACACAGGACCTTTCCTCCTTTCTGCCCAAACCCTGCCTACATTCCTCACTGGGTCGAGCCCATGTCAGGTTCCCAGGTTAGAGCAAGCACCAACAGGCAGCTTGAATGGTGGGGGAGCAGGAAAGGAGCCAGGCAGAGCGGGGTGCGGTGTCAGCAGCTCCCTGTGCTGTAAATCCCTGCCCCAGCAACGCCCTGACATGTTTCCAGCAGGGACTGTCTCTTGGAGGAGGCACAGACTGGCTCTATTTTGGGTGATGACTACAGAGCCCATGGAGTATTTGGCAGCAGGGAGGGGTTGTTAAATCAGCCTGTCCTTCTCCAGGTAGGTCGTCTCCTCCCTCCACTCCCTGCCATTTTCCACAGCTGTTTCAATGCCGCGCTGCCACTGGGCCACGGGACTGCCATGTGCAGCTGAAATCAGGGCCCTGCACACTTGATGGATGACAGTCCTACATCTTTACTGCTCTGTCAAGGACTCTGCAGGCTTTCTGTTCCTAGGCTGCTCTCCAACGTGTCTTTGGATTTGTCTGTTTAAATTTAGGCCAGCATTGATGCCAGAAACATCGCTGTGGAGGTCTGTGGACTGCCATTGCTGTACAGCACAAACCCTTGCTAGACACCCTGCACCTTGTCTCTCCCACCGGTTGGTTTCCATCCCACCACCTGTCTCTGCCTCAGTCAGAGGGTCACTAGTGACAGTGACGGTGGCTCATTCAGCCCCATACGGGCAGGAGCGGCTGCTGAGTACTGGAAGTAACCTCTATATTGCTACTGGGTTATGTCCTGCAGTTTGGGATGGTCTTGGCCAGAGGGTTCCAATAGTGCCGATATCCTGTGTGTGTTGGTCAGACCCGCGTTAGTCCCTTCAGCAGACTCCCAGATGAGAGCCAATTTTAGCCTTTCCATTTCCCACTCCCTCTGATACGTCCCATGTCCAGGCCAACATGCTGCTTCTTGGAGGGAAATTATCTTGATTAATTTTGGATCTAATTCTCCAAAGTGCTGAATAGCCACAGCTATTCCAGGTAGTCTGGGGCAGCGGGAGGCATTTGATCTTTGAGGCACATAGCTCTTTCTTACATTAAGAAGACCGAGTCTGATGAGTTGTTTCCTTTGTGCCAAGCAGTGCGTTAGGCTGGCTGCTCAGCGGGAAGCCAGCCCAGTGCTGTGTGCGCATCCGTCGTCACTGCAGACCCGGAGCCAGAGCACCGGCTGTGATACCTGGGAAGCGAAAAGCTGTTTCTTCAAGGTCAGTGGATTAATGATATCACTGGTCACAAGAGGAGGGCGAAAAGAGGCAGTCCAAGATTACAGAAAGGGATTCAGCATGTAGAAGTTCCCATGAGAGTCCTCTGAACTACCTCATAATCCAGATCAAATTAGTACAGTAACATAAAATACCTTAAAAAAATCATGGGACTAGAGTCTTAGAAATACATGGGGCCACTACCTTACAGTAATGAAAAATGGGCAAGTTTGATTTGGGGTTTTAAATGACAAAAGGATAGTAACAGCGTGCTCTGAGACCTGGCTGGGTTTGTCACTTCTTCTGTCAGGAGCATCCCGGGGGGCCTCGCTGCCCAGCTTGGCTGCCGCGCAGCGCTGGGCTGAGCAGGAGTCAAGTGCCAAGCGTTTCCAACCAGCTCCTGTTGTTCACTTCTGTCAGTCCCTTCTGGCTTGTCAAAACAGCATCCTCGCCTCTGACTCACTTCCCCCCCCCAGGTCAGTCGGATCTCGGGTGCGGGGGCAACCTGGGGAGGGCAAAACAGCACGTCCAGCACTGCCGTTCTGCCGCGCTGCCCTCTGACATGCAAAGGCTCTTCTTACCCCGGGTCTGGAGAGGATTCACTAAGTAGCGCAGATTGGAAACGCAGTACGGTGGAGAGGTGTTAACAGTCCTCGGGAGCCACGCTTTCTCTTGTGATTCAGTGCTTAATTTCTAGACCAAATGCAAGATTAAAAAAAGAAGGATTTTTCAGCGCTGACTTTCAGCTGCCCTTGTTGGGCCAGCCAGGACGTACAAAGCAGGAGCCAGTTCCCTGTGGATACCCCGGTTTTAGCCCTGATCCCATTGTCTGGTGCACCCGCGGCGGGTCAGACTGATAACTCATGCAGGGAGGGTTCTGGTTACAAAATGCCTGGAATGAAGCGAGCAGGTGCTGGGGAGGTTATCTGAGGAGAGTGTTGCGTTATCTCCCCGTCGTCTCTCGCTCCCCCTGCCAGCCTCATCAGCAGCATGGGTGGCATCTTCCGCCGGTGAGGCTGCGTCTGGTGCACGGGGGGCTGCCAGGTCCACTGGTGAGCAGCCATCACCGCGCTGAGCAGGGGCCACAGCTCAGCCTTCAGCTCCCACGGGTTGTGCCGGACTGGAGCAGGAGGCCCAGGAAAGCGGAGATGGCTCCGAGGCACAGGGGTAGGTGCCGGGCTCCCATAACCTGACGCAAGGTGGGCATGCAGCCATCTTGTCCAGGAGTTCCAATAGTCGGTGCGACTTTGGCTGTAGGCAGGCTCCCAGGGCTCAGGTTTCCGAGTGGCAGGCTCGCTTCGGGACAGCTGTGATGGTTTTGTTTCCCTGCTTGTCCCCCTCGGACTTGCAGTCCTGCTGCAGGAGCGCTCAGCTGTTTGTGCAGCAACTGCCTCAGTTTGCGGTTCGGAGTACTGAGGTCACCTGAAGTTGAAACTGCTTTACCTTACCATACCGAGCTGTGACTTGTGGTTCAACAGCTGCAACAAGAGCAACTGATCTGCCCTCTACAAAAAGGCAGAGGACGTGGTAAGGGGCAGAAACAGCTACAGCGGCTCCAAGGTGAGCCATCTCCCCGGTGAATGCAAACCTGAAGAGCTTTGCTACACGCACAATCCACACTACTGCAAATCATGTACAAAATTACAAGGAAACATGTTCTTTTGTTGTAGCAGCATTTTATTGGAGTGTAGTTAGGCATATTTCCTACCGGTGTAAGCTCAAACAGGCATACCTCTGAAGGGGCATTTGTTCTTGCACGCCTTTAGAAATAAAACCTTTTCATTACATAAGGGTGACAAACTGGTAAACCCAGCTCATCCCAGCTACCTTGCACCTAAAAACCTGAGGCTTAAGCTGTATGTTGTTGGACTGACCTAACTAAACTAGTTGAAATTTAAATTAGTGATAGCCTGTATGCAGGTAAGCCAGAAATAAATCCAGCTTGAGCTACTGCTTGCTTCTCCTTACCTTTGACTCCTTTGCTGAGTAAACGTGGCTGTTGCTGGAGCTGCTGTGCTGGGTACAAAGCCCAGGTCTGACTGCAGCCAGGCAGGGGAGGGCCCTGCCAGCCCGCGGAGAAGCTGGGCAGGAAGAGCAGTGTCCCCAGCTGGAATGCTACCGGAGGGCAGTGTCAGGGTTAGGGAGCAGGACGGGGAGGACGGGGCTGGACACAGGCAGCGGAAATCCCCACTGCAGGGCACTCTGCGGGTGAGGGCGGGAGGCAGCCCACGCTGGGACACACGGAGACAAGCCACTGTCCCTTCAGCCCACTCCAGCTGTGGAGTTGGTCCCTCCCGATAACGGAAACGTGCCACCACCATGCACCCAGCAACCCGCTCCAAGGTCAGGCGGTAGAAAGGAGTTATTTCTAAGCACATAATGAAATGCAGGAGTGTAGATTGTTGCGGCCTCACACCAATACGAAGTGGTGCAGATTTATACCTGGTGACACCCGATGCGTTTTGAGGCACTAATCAAGTTCTGTACAGAAGACAACTATTTACACTTCCCCAAGCCCCTGGCTATGAAGTCACTTCGTCTCCCCCTGCCTAATAAACGTGTGTGTAGAGGCTGCAGTTCAGCATCAGCAAAGCCTGGACGTCACCAAGACAAAAACCAAGCCCCAGTTCCTGTCCCGCGCCACTGCTGTTCGTGGCCTGCCCTTGCGTAAGGAAGGAGGTGCAGCACCCACCCTCAGTCGTGTTGTACGCATCTTACTACGGAGGAACAGTGCTGCTGCTGCGGCACCCCGGGCTGTAATTTAGTTTGTCGGAAGCAGATGGCTTGTACAGCAGGAGATGCTTGGTTTTACTACATCTGTAGTAAAGCAAGAGCTAGCGATGCTGCCATGAGCAGCAGCTGCAGCAACCTTTCCAGCTTCTGCCAGAAAGGTAAAGGCATACCAAGGAGTTTGAAACAGGGCTACCATGCCTACAGCACGCACCTTACCTGGTCTTGTTTGTGTATTTGAAATACTACTGGTTTTCTCCAAAATGAAACTTGCCAAATGTGAGCATTTGACGCTAAGACACCATGCAAAGTTGGCTATCAATGTTTATTCGCGTCACGTGGAAAGCTGTACTCCAGAGAAGAGAAACACCAGACTGTGAACATACCTACAGAGAGTCCAGGGAAACAACACAAGCTTTTCAGACATCTCTGCAGCAGTTGAACGTCTGATGTTCCTCTGAAGTTCTTCCCCTACATAAAATCATCTCCAGTTTCAGCGCATTGTTAATGATTAACTGACTGATCCCAAATATTAAAAACCCCTTAAGTTGTAGATAGTGCTACTGTTGATCTGGATTGACTGTAAAAAAAGGCAAAAGACAACCTCCTGGTTTTGACTTGCAAAAGCAGATACTATGAACATATCATAATATCCAGCCTCCCCACTCCAGCACCTGCACAGGTTATGTCTTACCTACTCAAACAATACAAACTATATCCAAACCGTATGCATAAGCCAGTCATTCTTACAAGCACAGTCAAGGGTATCACAGTAAAAGAAGGTCATGGTTTCTACAGAGACCTCTAAAAGCCTCGGCAAAAGAGCAGCGTTAAATAACAGTGACAGGAAGAGCACCGCCGCGTCAGGTGTGAGGGTGGAGGAGATGGTGAGACTCTGTATAACCAGAGATGCATCTTTTCCAGGTGAACCTCCACAGCATGGCAGTGTAGTCTGAGAAGAGGCAGGAGGATGGGACAGGAGAGGATCATTCAGCCTGGCAACAGCGTTTGCTCCTGCTCAATTCTTCCTTTGATCCTGGAAAACTTAGGTTGGCTCTCTCATTCACCCACAAAACAGGGCATCATAACGACAGAGTAAGGACCTAAATACTCTGCTAATACCATCAAGATTTTCAGACTAAAGACAACAAATAATACTGTAAGTTGAGGCAAGTTTTATTTAGACTGTACAAACAGGGCACTGGGAAAAAAAAAAAACCAAACCAAACTGTGGCTTGATGTTTGGACCAGTTCTATGAAGTAAGTGGAGTAAGAAATTAAAAAGGCACTAATCTTAAGAAAAGACACTCCATGTATTCTAAGAATATAATTCATTTAATACTGTTAATCTTATAGCACAAAAAATAAACCAAGCTATAATCCCCAAAATAAACTTTAAAAGCTTACACTTAATATTATTGCCTAAAGATCATGGTCTTTAAATTACATCTTGTGTTTTAAAGTTTACACAGTGAAGACTGTCTCAAATACAAGGCCACCTTTCCCACTGCAGTAATTGTATCCTTGTCCCAAAACACACTTTCATTTAACACAAGTAAACAGAAAATGACAACTACACAAGAATGCTTCCACTGGTCACAAAAGGCAGTCTTTTAGGCAGGTCTTACCTTCAAATGCAAATATTGAGGAAAACGCTTGAAAACTTGACTAGAAAACAAAGGCAGCCCACTCGTTCCCAGGATGTTAATACAATATAAAAAAATTACTTTACAGGCACATGAAATGGCACGAAGAATGCTGTTTTTCCCTTTACAAAAATAATGCTCAGGCTCTTCAGAGCCCCAACCCAAACAGGATATTCCCTTTTGTTTATTCTTTCCCAATTTGTAAACAATAATGAATTAAATTAGCGCTTATCCAGTGACGGACACTGATTAAACCAGTTTTCATTTAAACTTTCAGACTGGTCAGAGGCTTCAATGTCTATATACACATGTACACAACAGGAGGAAGTCAAACAGTAAGCCTTTCATGATAGTTAACTATTGTGGCACCAGGTAATTAAACCAGCTCCTAGTTCAAAAGCAAGAACAGCTTTAATGGTGCACAGATTGAAGCCATCACTTGTAGGCTCTCATGCTTCATATTAAGTATACCTTACACGCCCAAGGAACATTTACAATGATAGGTTATCACTCAAATTTAAGAGGCTTCATAAAGCAACAGACAGCACACATGTAAGCAAGCAACAAGCAACAGAGAATCCAGAGTCCTTCAAAGAGAAACACAAACTGATCAAATGCGGTTTTTATAAGAAAATACACGTCTCATAGTAAAATAGCAAAGACACGTTTTGAAGCAAGGTTACAATCAGCGTAGGCTGCTCAGTATGCTACATTTAAACCACATTTAACATACCTGAACCACACCGCTGCTACTCAGAGAAACACTGTTCATCCGTGGCCTAAAACCAGGTTCACAGCAATTTAAGAATTCTTGTCTTCGCATCAGATGCCACTACACACAAATTTTGCATAGTTTTGAAGGTAAAATATTTTGCTTTTCTGCAGTATCAGAACATAATTAAACCTAAAACAATGCTTGTGTTCAAAGTGTATACCTTATTCAATAAGGGGATGAGTCCAGACCTTTATTTCAGTGAAAAAACAATTAGGTCAAAAGCTGTGTTCAGGATCTCAAATCTCACAGTATTTATTTATCATGCAAAGGCAGAATTCTACAATCAGTCTTCTGAAGAGCTGCCTGTAACTAGGTCAGGTCTGAAATAAGATTTCTCTGCAGCAGACTGAGTTTAGTGCAGTTTCTGTATTCAAAAGATGACTTTCAGTGGTACAATCTATGGAGTAAACTTACAGGTATAGTTGGGGCACAGAAAAAGCACGACCTTCTTTAGTTAAGAGAGCTGCATAGCTTTTCTTTGCAAGACAAAATGTCAATGCCTATTGTCAAGAATTACTCCTACAGCACCAAACACTTCAGTCAATGCTACTCCACGGTTAATTTGGTAGTAAAATGCTCTACAAGAACTTCTAGACTGCCAGCCACTTCATCACTACTACAGAAAACAGCTAACAGATGAACAGACAGACTTCTTTAAAAACCCCGCCGTTTTGAATGTCTCATTGCAAATGCAATTTCTGCATTTCTTCAGTACCTTCCAGTGAAGGATCTCATGGCGCTTTTACATGAGCTAAGAACAACGTGCTTTTATTAGGATCAAGCAACACAAATCAACAAGAAAACATGCTGGAACTTAAGACAACAATTTTTATATCATTTGACATTTATAAGAACTGGTGAGATTCTGTAGGAGTCTGAAGTTTCTCATTTTGCTGCAAATGACATCCTTCAAAAGCTGAAAAATGGGGGCTGCTGTTTTCCTGTCAGCTTCTACAACAGCCATTTTTTCTTTAACCAGGCTGTCTGAGAAGGGAGGGCTTGTAGTTGTAGTCTTTGCAGATGCCTATTCTGTTAATTCAGTGTTCAATTATTTTTAAAAGAGCATTCCAGTTCACCTACAAAACACATTTAAAGAAGGTGGCACATGATACCACTGTACCTAAGCTTTCATATCCTGTACACAGGCTAAGGACTTAACCTGCGTGGCCTGAATTGTACTCATTTAGCTGCAGCTATATCATTCCCTACTGTAAGTACGGTTACAGCAGTATAGCTTATGTACAGAAAAAGGGAAAGAAGCTATACTGATACTAGACACACTTGTGGCTTCCTCCAGCCTGAGCATTAATTTATCACATGGGGAAACCCAGGCAGCTGACTCCAATTAACCATTTTCTAGAGGATGCTGGGAAGGGGAGGGATCTGGGGCATATATAAACCAGAGCCAACTCAGCTAGAAGGGTAAGAAAAGATAGCAGCATGCAGAGGACTTGGGGTATGAGCAAGGAAAAAGAGGGAGGCAAAAAAGAAGATGAAAGCAGCTCTGGAAAAGAAGCATAGCAACATGGAGGCACCCTAGAAAAAAGGTACTGTGTTTTGAAAAGTAGCTTTCAACAATCTGGGGCTAGCATAGCTAGGAAACTTTGGAGAGATAAAGGAGCCTGCAGAGAAATGGGTATAAGATGTGTATGTTTAAATAAGAGGATTTTATCAGTATTGACCAAGTTCTTCTGTTCCGCTCCTTTCTTATCTTGCCACACCATGGCAATCTGATCAGCCTGTCTACCAAGTAACAGCCTGGTGACAAGCACCTCTACACCAGTAAAACTACACTTTCAACACTACAGAAGAGCTGTATGGAGACCAGGCCAAAGTGTTTCCCTTTAAAGCTCACTTTCTGGAGTTAGTGCTTGCAAAAAAATCAATAGAAATATGTTAAGTATGTCAAAAACAGGTTACAAGTATCAACCCCTCCTAAGTTTCCTTATAAATAAATGCCTCAGCATCAATGCAGCTCAAGCAATGGTTATTTGCATTTAACACACACTGTTTCAGGAAGGTCAACCACAAGCTGACGAGTTAACAGGAAAGAGCAGCCTCTAATTCAGCTGCTTAGAATACCTAAGCTTCAATTATTGTCCTTTAAAGAGACCATAATTTTAAATGTACTACCTTAGGACAGGTTCTCTTAAAACTAAGTTGTCCTCAGTCCTAAAATTGCATTTTTATTGTTGCTTTTTGTTGGACAGTGATGCACAAGTTGCATGTTTGATCTAAGATTAGGGCTCTTCCTACTGAGCAAGCCAGAAAAGGTCCATCAAAGTCTCAACAGGAAAGGTTTTCTTCCCATACTTCTCTGCTATATCCTAGTTCAGTCTTCTCCAGCCTAAGGCTCAATAGAGTTTTAAAAGTGAAACTAAATTCTGGATGATGCAACTATGGTACGAAGGTCAGGCAGTGACTTCAGTTGTATGTATTCCAAATGTACATTAAAAGAACTGTCAAACTGCAGCAAGCTGGAAAATGGGCAATGCTAGCAATGTGCCATTAAGTCATCATCCCACCTCAAACAATGCTAATGATAGCTGCAAAAATGAAGCAGCAGTATAAATCAGGCAGAAGGAATCATTCATTCTCATCTGGGTTTTGAGGGTCAAATATTTTGACATGCGTGAATGGGAAGAGCCCTTTTCGACCGTTGACTTCTCCTTCCCACTGACCGTTTATGTTCATCCTTGTAACCTTCACAATATCTCCAACCTGCATAATTCAAAAAAAGGAAAAAAGTGATCATAGATGGGAATCTCACCTCTGATACAAATACAAATCAAATGAAGAGGAACAACAAATGCAAGCCCATAACAGGGAAAAAAAACACACCCTCTTTTTGGCATAAGGTTCAACTGAAAAGTTACTTAACTAAAACACTAACATTTTGCTGCTAAACACGACAACGTTTTCTGCACTCTTTTTCAGACTCTTGACTAAATGTGTATTTACATATTCGGATAAATTGCTGAACTACACCTTTTCCTATAGCAAAGCTTACAACTTCATGCGACAATACATTTAGCTTGGATATAAATAAACATCACTAAAGCTACCATCAGTAATGAGATGCAATATCTACTCAAAAGAGCACAGTACTCATATTGGTTTTGGCATCAGCTGGTTTATTTCAAAGGAAATTAGGTTTTTAAAGAGCAAAGGAATCACTACTTGAAGTTCTAGTTCTGATTATCAGTCTAAGAGGCTTCTGTAGTTTCTAACATAATGGTACGCTTTTGAAGGACGCAAAAGCAATCTCAAACTTTTTTTAAAGTATTAGATGTACAGATTCTAGCTTTATTTCTTGTTTTCACCTCTACTTCCTGCCAAAGAATTTGAAATAGGAACAACGATGTGTCAGGCCTTTCCTACCATAACTGTGTGTCTTCCTATTTGGTGGTGAAAGATGAGAAGAGCTAAACTACGATCAAGGAAGAAACATCAGCTGAAATGATGATAAGCTATACTCTTATCATTGTTCAATGGCTGGATTTAATTTCAATTAGGGTAATTTACAAAGCAAAATATCTAATGTGACAAGCAGCATTTAGGACTGGCTACATAGTCATTTCTCCCTTAAATGCTTCTAGAATAGCTGAACATGTGGTCTGTTGCAGCAGCTCTCAACTTTACACCTCCCTTCCTGTTTACTTCATTTACTCTATGTGATTAACTAGTAAATATCAGAAAAGTGACATTAGCAGCTAATAACTAATTTCACAAAAAGTAGAACCAGCATCTGACCAATGGCAAACAGCTCCTAAGTTTCTTCCCTAAACAAGGTCCAAGCTCTTTGCAGTTGAGTCTCAGCTTACCAAGCTACTCCTGTGAAATCCAAAGCTAACTCGCTTTGATCTTCTTATTTAAGGAAAAACTACATTTTAGTCCTGATACAGTATGTATAACAATTTGTCTACATTGTCTAAATAGTATTAAAATTTATAACTGATGCAAATAGTTTAAGGACTTTGGCCAAGAGCCTTAGATTAAAACTATTCAACAGACAATTTTCCATTAAAGACAGAAACCCTGTGCTGACAAAATAATATGCATGTCACTAGATGTTCTGAAGCCTGTTTAAACCAGTTACCATTACTCCACTAGATACTTTTTGAAGATCACTCGGAAGCAAGAACCCTGAAGTTTAAGATACTAGAATAAACTCCTTGGCAGTCACTCAGTGTTATAGCTCTTAAAATAAAATTTTTCAAACTTTGAGACTCTTTATTAGAGATTTAAGCTTTATGTTGCATATTAGAAGTAAATCAGACATTTAAGCAAAATGTGTTACTCCTCCTCCCCTCCTTTTTCTCCACTACTTGTAGGGTTATCTGTGTCCTGTCTGCCCCCCTCCCCCCCAAGTTCGAGACTGTCACGCTTGGAACAACTGTAATCTTGTGCTTTTAAAAAAGGTTCTCAACTCCCAGAAGTTCTTGGGATACAACCGAGACCATATTACTTTCTTAAATGAACATCTTTTCTTACGCTGTTCTTAAACTCAAACACGAAGCCAGCATATACTGTTAAGTAGATATACACTGCCCATGATAGCACACATATATGGTATTAATTTGACTGGTTTTCATCTCTTCATGGATTACTGCAGCATGCTTTAATTGTGTGTTTGCTAAAAACACAATTTGTCAGACTTTTCACTGAATCCAAAGGCTAGAGAAAATTTTACATAGTAACAAGACGACCTAAACAGGAACCTAACAAATGTCTCTTTAGGAAAAGGCTGATAACATCTATAAATACTCAGTGTTACATTGCTAGACTTAAGTAACTCTTGAAGACTGATCAAAGTTTTAGACCCAATTTCATGAAGATGCAGCTAATATCACAACAGTTAAAACCTAGTAAGAAGCTGCATTTGCACCACACCATAAAACCAATCCACTCTCAAACACATTAATCTTATTCCTGGAAGAAAAAAATAACCTGTAGTATACTGGATCAAAAACATGGACTTGCATGTTCTGAGTCTGACAATTTAATTCTGCTCACGTGCTGTAGAGATCAAGCCATTATTCATTTTGAGGCTCTAGGAAAAGATATCCTTCAATTTGACTCTGATTTCTACAACATGAATAGGTTTGCCAGTCTTGCTTCAGCTGAGTGGGGAAAAAAAGTGTGTTTGTGATGTAAGTCTATTGCATTGCAACAAACTGCCATGTAGACTAACAACGTAAAATATTCTTTAGACTGCTGGGAGAGCAAAGTTGCTACAAATAAGTCTCTGCCATTAAACAGTGCTAGCTGACAAAAACTACCCAAAAAATACTCCCGTATGTCAAGAACCACTGCAACAGTAAATTGATTTGTAATAACAATCACATTATTTTTGGGTAACTTTTTAAATGAAACCTTCTGAATATCCTCTTGTGCTATATCATTAAAAAAAAAAATGCAGTTCCCCTCAGAAGAGTAAATGAAACCACACACTGAAACAGGATTTTTGGAAAAGGAACACTGATGTCATGATAGAATAATTCATGGATATTATGTTAAAGACCTCCATTTTGACAATGTCTAGAAGAATCTGGTCAAGTAGTCCCTTTATTTCTTCCCAAAGCACAAACTAAAAGCAGTATTTTGTTAATGCTTTCTAAAGCATCTATAATATGGTCAGCTGAGGTGTGATCTCCCACTACAATTATTTAACACAGTATTTTTTCAGAGAACATTTTAAGCCAGTCAGAAGGACTGTCTTATGATTAGGCACAGGACAGAGTCAGGAGACATGGTTGTATTCTCATCTCTGCCACAAACTTCCTGTATGACTCTGGACAGCTCATCGCCCTTATCTATAAATTAGGATAATACTTCCTTAGTCTCAGCATCTCTCAGATAAGTTAATTCACTTGTAAAACATGCCAGCATCACTGGATGGAAGTATCAACTGCTGAAATGAGTAACAGTTCTGAAATGCAGCCATTTGGTTCCACCCAAATGATAAAAATCAGAACGTATTTTAGGTAGCATCCTTTCATTATGTCCCTGTTACAGCATGAATTCAAAGCCCTGGGGAAACACAAGCTGTGGAACATGCCAGTCAGAAAGGTTACTTCACTCACTCTAGACTCTTCCATCTGAAGCTGATTCATACACTGCAAAAGGTTTCCTGCATGCCATTTTAGTCACACAGTCAACCAATTCAACGTATTTTACAAATATTCCAATAATTGTATGTTAATAGTTCTATGGCTGATAGAGTTCTGTAATATAAGTTTAAGGAGACAAAAAATCATTAAAACTCTAGATCATCATTTTAGCCCACTGGGTCAATAGATATAGAAAACATCGCTCTCTGGAATTTACGGGGTGTTGAATCTCAGTCATTATCCTACTTAGTGTTACAACTTGTCTTCTTTGGTAACACTAGCATTAGCACCAAAAGCTAAACAATTGTTCACACCAGTTGCCTGTTCTGGAGAAGAACAGACAAGGCTCAACACCAAGAAATTACTTGATATCCCATTGTCCCCAAAAGGTACAAAGCTGCACTACACAAGAGGCAGAGTTCAGCTGCAATGCAAATAGGACCAAGGGACACTGAAGTAGGTGGTGATTTATGTATTGGAAGATTCAAGAAACCAACAGGCTGAAAGCACAGCTTAATTATCTTTCACTTCTGATGCTGTGTGCCAGAAGAATAATAGTTGATGCCTAAACCAGAGAATCAAGTAGTTCAGAGAGAAGACCTTCAACCATTCTTGAGACGTGAAAGCAGGTCAAAGAGCAGCACAGAAATGTTGAAGTCCTAAATGCAATAATCTAGCCTCCTATAGGAATGGAGTAAAACAACAGAAGTTTGCATTTCAAGTATACCAATTGCCAGAGCTGGGGTTGCAGCACCAAAGTGCTGCTTTTCACTAAATAATGGTAGCCTGTCTCCATCTGATTAAGCCAGCTGTGACAATTGTACAGAATTTGGAGAGCTCAAAACTCCCACAGACCATCACTCTTGAACCACACCAAATCTCACTGTAGCACAGCATCTTGTCTCCATTATCCATGTCATTTTCAGTTTCATCTGAAAACAAACTCTGCAACCAGTTCTGAGGGTGAATGTATAGTAAATAGTGAGGCACTCAGCACTATCATGATGGGAACCAGTAACTTTGACTGGAGAAGGAAGTTACAAAGATTAAGATTGCACAGAAAATCTCCAAAGTAATTGTCAGTTGTATTTTCAAAGGCAGGATACCAAAAAGTTGGTGTATGTCAGCACAGACATAGGAATCCTGCTGCCAATGTCACTTTCAATTCAATAGTTACCAGAACTAAAGCTCCCTGATCACTGCTTCACACTACACAAGTACAGGCTCAATATTTTGCTTAAAATCTAGGCCTTGTAGGTTAGATGCATTTAATGTTTAACACAGCAATACTGAGTTTCCTTGGCTAAGAAAAGCACAATGTTTGTTGTCTAGTGAAAGAAGTAGCCTAATTTCCCAATTAAGAAAGTTCTACTACTAGCACATTTTGGCCTACTTGTCTCAACTTGCCTTTGAAAAGGAAAAAAGTTAACTGTAACCTAATTGTAACAAGCTCAAGAGAAATATTGTAAGTCAGTTATATAACTATGGTGAATGGATATTTATTTCGCCAAAACATTTCAGTGACAGACCAACTCTGTACTAGCACACATACATGTGTGTGTTTGATATAGTATGAACAGATAAAACTGCTTAATACCATAAACCTGGCACAGGTCTAGAAAAAGCCATCATTAGTATAAAAACTTTGCTATAAAAATACAGTGAAGCTCTTGTTTAAAAAAAAAGTTCAGATTCCTCAACACTGTCATGTTAAGTCTAGAGATAAAACCTAGGACTACTACTGCCTTTAAAATGGTCTATGACTTTTATTACAGTGTTTGCAATACATTTAAGAACAATTTTTTAAACATATGGCAGACACAAGTCTAGTGGCTGCTGTTAAGTCTCCCACTTTCTGGTTCCTTGTGCTATTTCATTCCATTTTATAAGAGAATTTGGAGTTCACACCCTGAATCAACCTTCAAACAGTTCACTATTTTTTAAGATAATTACCCACCATTAGTTTATCTCCTACCTATGCTGGACATAAAGAACTTTACTGCGTAGAAGCTAGCAATCAACTACTTTGGACCTAAACAATAAGTACTCAACTACCAAGATATAAGCTCCTTTAAGGTAAAACATAGCAGGTTTTAAGTCTACCAGGCACTGCATACCTGTCAAGTGCTGGTTAGAGCATGCCAGTTTAAAACAAGGCTTCATTAGCACATTACTGTTAATAGGCTTGCTATAGAACTACAGGTTATTAAACGCTGAGAAACTTTAAGGCAGAATTTGCTGCTCTGTATCATAACAGTGCCAAAGAATCTCTGCTCTTACAAAATTCATCACCTTCTTACAGTGCTATCCTGTATAACCTTTGAACACAGGATTGCCCTCCTAGTTTTCCCAAAGAAAAGCAGGATTGAAGAACAGCAGTACATAACCCTGTAATGTAGAATTTTGGTCCCAATAAATACAGGACACTGTATCCCTGTCCTTCACATTCCTTCCTCTAGAGCACCAGAAAGGAAGGAAATTGTTTCTTGGCTAGAAGCACACAAGTAAAGAAACAGATCTGGGTGGNTGGGTTGTTGGTTTTTTAATGCAGTGTCCACAAAAACACTATACACATTAGTAGTAAAGTTAGTTCCAGTGAGAAACTGCAGACTTCATTTCATGAAAAACATTAAATCTGAACTGCCACAGTAACTAACTCAACTGACAACAGTGTACGTAAATCTTAGAAATACTTCTAATTTACCCTAGGCTTTACTGATTGTTCGCTGGTGCAGGGAGATGCCTCCTTGTATGTATACCAACTGTATGTTTTGAGATAGTAGCTATACTTAAACTTCTAGTCTATAAACAGATAAATATTTAATATTTTATTTTAGAGAATAGAAGTAGAGCATATAATGCAGTAGGAGCAAGTCAACATTTAGACGTTAGTCACTTCAATAATACCAACATGAATGCTGAATAGCCCAACAAGGTCGAAATTGTAACAAATGTCTTATTAACTAGTATCCTTACAGGAACAACATTGTAGTTGCCCTTAAACTGTCCCACTTTAAATACTACTTAAAAGTTAAACGCTCCATTATTATCTAACCAAACACATTGCTTCAGATTTTCAGAAGAATAGTTGCTTCTTCTACAAGTTAGGTTTCTCATGTGAGAAATCTTAAAAAAATGATTATACTTTCCTTACAAAACAAACCTCTCTAACAGGCTATGAATCTTTCTTTTTTAAACTAAACTTGTGATAGCTTATGGAAACAGTAGTGTGCAACAGAAAAACTGGACTGGTAAGCAGAGTACTTGTCCCATTTTCAAGTTGAACCTAGGAGAATGACATCCCTCCACTTAAAAGGAAGTCAAGCAGATTACTACACAATAGCATTATTTACTCCAGATGGTATTCTCTTCCTTTTAAGTACTGTCCGTGTGCTGACCACATAAAGCTAAAGCAAGCAAGCAGATATTTTGCTCTCATATTGTTTTATCAGTTCAAATGAGATTACACAATCGGGGACTGTATAATTATACTAACAAGGTGTTCTACCTGTACAAGCTGAACTGTGATTCAGAGTACACCTAGACTAAGGTGGAGTATTGTCAAGTACATAATTCTGAAAGAATACCATTAACTTTCTTCCCCCAAACATTCTTTCTTTACCTTTTTCTTTCTCTACTATTAGCTACTTTCATTGCTCTTACATAATACAAGCTTCAAATGGTCCAGATTTAGTAACATGTAGAGCCCTGACAAGGTCATGCTTCAGTACATCATCAGGGCCCAGCAGGTGTTAGGCAATCTGAAGGAAGATCATGAAAAAAAGTTGGACTTTTTTCTTTAAGAGTAGTACATGTGACAAAAAATACTGCTATAATGAGGTTGCTAAAGCTCCCTGTGCATGGATAGGTATGGAGAAGCTGTAATCACTGATCTTAATGAAAACGTAGATCAGTTGCCAGAGTACTGCTTCTGAAGCCTCTTGAGAAGCCACAGTGTCTAAGGCACACTTGCAGAGAAAACAGACTATACAGGAAGGAAAAAAAAAAATGCCAGTGATGGGAGACACAAAGACATGACGCAATAAGCGATCAGAGCTCAGTGGAAGAAAAGAATCTCTCAAACACAACTTCAACAATTTGAAGGTTCAAAACAATTCAAACCTACACGTTGGTCAGAATTAATCCTACTGGTATACTAGAGTAGCTAACATGGTGGGATTAACTAGGTCACTAAAGAGCAAGTCAGAAAATTCTATTTGTGAGGGCGGTTTTTCCAAGCAGTTCTGCTACCCTGCAGCAAAGCAAGTTCCATGAAGTAATTCCATGGCCCATTGATAATCTAACAAAATCAATCCCTTGCCTTGCTTTGTTTTCAGAAGCATGAGTTTTGGCAGGAATACTCTGTATAGTGCAGTTGGCAGTGAATTTACTCTTTGTTCTATGACAACTTTCACATGCTGTTCACAAATTGGTATTTGGTGTTATTTGCTGCTAGATTTCAGAAGACTCAAGGAAAATCTGGTGATACATATTTAACTTGTAACCCTTTAAGAGTAATCACCTGTCAAGGTTTTACAAATACAGTAGGAAAACCACTTAGGGCAACTATTATGAATAATTGAAGTCACAAATACACCTCACAAATTTCAGTCAAAAGTATCAGCTATAGGTAACAGCTTTAACTTGCAAAGTAATTGAGCGAAAGCAACAGGAAAAGTTAAAAAATATTTTTTAAACCATTATTTTACTTGCTAAAATGTTATTGCTTCCTTTGCTTGTTTCCTTGCATTTGCTCCTTGAAGTAGTGTAGCATGGTCAAATGTCATCTGAGACTAGCACTTTTTCCAGGTGAGACATTTTTGACCTATGAGTTAACCAGCCTTCAGTACTAACAGCCTCAGGGTTCTGGATGTAGCTTTAAAAACTTCTTCCAATCCATCATTTATGCCAGTTAAACTAGAACTGTAACATGAATTCTTTACCATTTAAAGAATAAAGCTCTAAAGTCTTAAAGACATCCCTAATAAAAAATAAAATTAAAAATGCTTTGGTGAGCACAGGAACTTATTAAATGTTCAACACAAATTTAGAGGCTAAGCTGCAGCCTCTCATCTAACCCCCTTGCTGCCAATTAAGGTCTTAAGGTTTCTCAAATTCCACTTTTGAAAACCAAAGTAAAAGGGACTAGAGTACTTCTGCACAAGATGCTCAAGTGCATCTCGTACTACAGCTGAGGATCAGACAGACTATGTTTATCAGCAGTCCTTACCTTTCTCTGAAGGATGCTACTGCCAGTTCTCAACCTGGAATACTACAAAGATTAATGAAACTTCTCTTTCCTTCCTCAAGATGAGGTGGAGAAGCAAAGTCATCCTCTCACTAGCACTTACTTCCACAGCAAGACGTATATACTCCACTACCCTTGTAATGTATTTGCACTGTTGAACATGCAAGAAGAGAGGGTAAATACAGGTCCTGAAGTAACTTGGTCACTTTTTCTCAAAGGAAGTGGTATAGATGAAGCAATTTTTGTAGATCTTTCTTCAAAATGTAAACTAACTTCTTCTCAGTCCCCTTGATATAGATAAGCAGGCTCCATATGAAGTCATCCACACCAGCTTTGCAACTAACAATTTTTAGTTTCTTATTTTACAAAAAAAATTGAAAACCATAAGATTTGAGAGGAAAAACTTACCTCTAATGCCAGTGCAGTCTTGTCATAAGCACAGGGTACTCTCTTTTGGATAGCTTTGGCATAGACTGGTCCATTCTGTGTTGATGGCAGAGGATTGATCACTGCTCCAGGTGTACTAGATACCGAGGGAAGGGGACTTGCGGTTTGAGGCTGAGCATACGCATGGGCAGGCTCTGGAATACCGTAACTGTTGGAATTTCTGTTTCCATGCTTTCCATGAGATCTGATTAGCTTTTCTACATAAGGAACAGGAATCATCCCAATCCGACCATCCTTGTTTCTGGCGCTCCACCACTGTTCTTCTGGCTTCTCTACAATCACCAGTATCTCGCCCTTTTTAAATGGAAGATCCTCAGCATCATTACCAGGAAAGTCATAGAGAGTCCGAACATACTCCACATTTTCTTCTGCAGTGGACATAGCAGGGGCAGATCCAGATCCCATTGGTGGACTTGGGTACCTAAGTTTAAAAAGATGTGGTATAAGCAATAGCTATTGTTTTGTATTTCCAGTAACAAAGCTAAGTACCAGTTTAACAGTAGGAACAACAATTAGAGGAGAATTACTTATTGAGCTTTCTAACAAAAGTATTGGTTTGGTAGCACTGTGAGGCATTTCACAAGTAACTCATGCTCTCATGTAATTACTTAAATACCCAAATTAGCTTCCCCAGAAACCCAATAAAAATCTATCATGGATGCAGGAAATTGGGAGAAGTAATGCAAAATCTTCATCCACCTATTCTGGATCATTGTGAGGATCTTAGGGTAGAATAAAATTAATTCTGTAGCTTAAGTTATTAGAGTCAAATACATCAAACCAAACTGAAATTATTTGGGTGAATTAGCTAAGAGCCCTTCCACCCTAAATAATCCTCTACAGTTCATTGTATTTACATTTTTTAACTTCATCATCCACTTCTAAAGAATTCAGCAATTCTAAGTGCTAGACTTAAGGCAGCATAGTGGAAAAAGGGAACAAAAGCAAGAGGAGGGTATGATAAACACAGTTTTCTAACTCAGAGCTACAAGTCCAGTGTTGTCTTTCTGGTTGGTAGGACATCATGTTTCTAACTGAACCCTACTACTTACATGCAGAATTTTGGGGAAAGCCAGTCACATTTACACTGAAAATTCCTTTCTTTAAAAAGAGATAGGCAGATCCTGTGTTTTTAGGAGACAATGCTTTCCCCCTCTTTTCTGGAAAGTAATATGGAATTAAGCTCCCTAATCTTACTTTTACAACTTCAACTCTCAAAGGGTTGTTACAACAGAAAAAATATTAGTTTCAAAGTACTTATTTTTACTGCATATTTAAATACCTAATAACCTAGAAGTGACATCTTCATAAAAGACGATATGAAATACTTGTATCCACTGGTAGGAATGAAACAAGAAATTAAAAACCTTGCCATCTAGAAATATTCATTTGTCTTAACCATAATATTAATTCTAATATATTTACATCATTATTTATTACTATGTCCATCATCTGTCCAACACAGTCATTTCATTGTCTGTGAGAATACAGAAGATTGTTCATCAAATGAAACTATTTTCACTGTAATCTATTTTCATCATAAATTTTATATCTGATTCAAAGCAGCTGTCAGAAATCTTAACATATATAGGCCATAGCAGATACTTATTATCTAAGTTACAATAGCAAGAATGTATGTCATTAACCTACTTCAATTCTCTTTTGCTACTTGCAAAATAAGATGGAAGTCAAATCCCTGATTTTTGCAAGATATGCCAGAAGCCCTAAACAGGAAGATATATGCTTAAGACACCCTGCTGCAAGCCAAAGCAGGGAGAGAGAGAGAACCCTTCAGAGAGCAGTCACTGCATAAGCAAGAGCTCAGGAACATCTGCAACGATGGTCAGAACTCACTAATGACACAAAACACAGAAAGCTTAAACCAGTCAGTTTTCAACTGTTTTACAAGTTTAAAATCTCATCTCTGAGAGCTAAAAGTGTTGTATGGCTTTATGCAATGAACTACTTAATCCTACAATGAAAACCACCTCTTCATACTGTACTTCATGAAATTAAAAGAATCAACATCCTTCAAAAGCTCAAGCACCTGCACGCAACATTTCCCAGAGAAATAAGAATTCGCAACAGTTCTGAAGCATGTATCTGTCCCCCCTATTCTAAATCCAGTCCACTAACTAAAAATAAAGAAAAAAAAAATCCGGAAATGCTACCTCTCATCCTCCCTCTTGCAGCAGAAGTCTCCTTCAAACAATTTCAAACCATCAACCATGTAAATGATTTTTTTTTTTTTAAAGAGTTTAGAATAAAAATCATGCTAATGAAAACCACCTAGTCAATTCCATTTGTTGCTTTATAAAAAACCTTGTCAGTTCATGGTAGGCTAGGTCCCATCCATCTCTGTATGCTGCGAGAACAATATGCAATCAAAACCTTGAAAATAAGGTGGTACTGTAAAATGTTCATAAAATGTTTACATAAAATTCCTAATAAATATGAAGTGAGCAAGTGGAATCAGCTAAGTTTTCAAGTGTTTTGAGAAGGCCAAGTCAGTCATTGCCATGAATGATTAAGAACAAGTTTTAACTTCCAGAAAGGCACAACAGTATCCAGGTTAAGCAGAAATGAGATAAGCATACAGATTGCTTCAGTGTAGACATTTTTCCTCCCAACTGTCCACAAGTTTAAGCATGTACATACACTGGGCAGCTCCATTTAAGTGTTACTGCAATGGTGAAAGTGATTCTTTTAAAATTTTTTTTCACCTACCCATCTTTCTAGCCACAGCACAATTACTACCCAGAAGACTTCTCAGCAACTTCAAGAGTTCTTGAAGCTAGTGCTTTCTGTCACATCTTTCCCATCACCTGACAGCTTTACAGAAAGATTTTTTGACCCACCTGAGTTTTTCAAATTGACAAGCTATTGTCAACCTTTGCCAAGTTGCTGATTGTCATTAAGAACTGGCCTATGTCAAGGTTAAATCGTGACTATAAACCTCAAAATTATTCTCTCCCACCTTAAGAACTTGCTAATCTGCAAAATATAGTAAGATTTTTGAACTGCAGAGTTTAGAAGCAAACCAATTTGAATTTCTTTTTTTAATGTGTTGCTACTTTTCTAGCTTTTATTTCACTTCATTTTATCCAGGAAGCCCAGAAGCTTTAAAATCAGATACTAGGAAAGCTTTTTATTAATTAAAAATAAGGAGTATGTTCTAGAGCTCTTGATAAGCAGCTTACTGATGCAAGCTGCAGGTATGTCCCATGCTAGGAACAGGACAAAGAATGAGCTCATAGCCAAGTCATATTTTCCCATACTCCTAGAATAGCATTTCCCAGTGTAGTCCATGCAGTATGCAGATACAGATGAGAAATGTTTTACATTTTTTGGGGGGTGGAAATGCTGCTCTAAAAGTCTGGGAAATGCTGTCCTAGAATGTATTAAAGCTGACTTAACAGGGTGAAGCAGTCTGATCACATAAAGGCCTGTTCTATTGTAAGCAGTGTGGATGCAGGGACAGACAGCAACTTAAAGCTCAGAGGCTGTGCTTCAATCACTGAAGGGAAGACTTGTGAACCAGCTTCTCAACCATGCTAGGAACAGGACAATACCAGCAGAAAAGGCTGACACAACATATGACCACACCCTCTCGCAAGGCAATTATAGTCGGTGGTGGAGATGTACATGCTACCTTTACATATATGTACACACACTGTAAGGACAGGCGCCATGCACTATATGGGTGATTTGACTGAAAAAGCAACCTGTAATGGTCATGGAGATCCAGAGTGTGAAGAAGCACCGTCAGAAACAGCTTAAAACGAGGGCCGTAAACAAATAGTTCCTCAGTACACACAGCATGGCCCTACGTGCAGTGTCAAGACCCTGGAGCTACTGGGCTCGAGTAAGACGCCCTCCCGCCTCGTGCCACCTCGATCACAGATGGCAGGGGGTGGGGCGGGGGGAGGGTGGCACTTACCTGGGCGCAGGCTCGATGAGGGTGGTGGTGTCCAGGTAGTGGATCTTGTAGAACTCCAGCAGGGCAGGCAGGTGCTCAAACTCCTGGTCGCCGATCTTAAAGCGGCGGTTGGGCAAGGAGTTAATGATGTAGTGGGAAACCCGAGAGTTCTCGGACACGGAGAGCACGTAGTCCCCCGGGCAGGTGGACGAGTCCCGCACCAGGAACATGCCATGCCGCTGCCCCTGCAACCGCGTCTGTGCCTCCGCCCGAGACACCGGGCCCACGTACCAGCTGGAGCGGTCCGATGAATCGAAACGAGCGGCGGAGGACATGGCTCAGGGCGGGGAAGGGGAAGGGAGGGGGGGAAGGAAGGGGAAGAGCCCGAAGGCCCAGGCGCAGGAAGAGACCCGGAGAAAGGAAGGCCTGGGCAAGGAGGCCTGGGAGGCGGAGCGGGCTGGGGGCTAGGAGAGAGCGGCTAGTGCCCAGCCCAGCAGAGAGGAAGCCCGGGGAAAGGGGGATAAGCGAGAAAGAAGCTCCGTGTGCCTCTGGAGGCGGAGGACCGAGGAGCGGCTGGGGTGGGGCTGGCCAGACGCAGCGGTCAGGGCCCCCGAGTCTCCCTCAGCGACGGGGTGTGCAGGGCATCCTTCCCGCCTCTCTCAGGCCTGCGGCGGGGCC
>Ga0065711_1002177_pt1 | contig 43284 bp, 22 predicted proteins | sample Hoacrofraction12_FD_59098 | JGI IMG/M metagenome (GOLD analysis project Ga0065711, IMG submission 59098) | Hoatzin crop microbial communities from Cojedes, Venezuela - Epithelial fraction 12 v2 (version 2) | ecosystem: Host-associated > Birds > Digestive system > Esophagus > Crop | place... | reverse complement strand
TCCCTCTGAGGGTGACGGAGCCCTGGAACAGGCTGCCCAGGGAGGTTGTGGAGTCTCCTTCTCTGGAGATATTCAAGACCCGCCTGGACAAGGTCCTGTGCAGCCTGCTGTAGGTGACCCTGCTTCGGCAAGGGGGTTGGACTAGATGACCCACAGAGGTCCCTTCCAACCCCTACCATTCTGTGATTCTGTGATTCTGTGAAACCTCACTGCAGTCAAGCATGGGGACCTCACTCCTGTTTCTTGATGTTGCACTCCAGACATTGTTAGTCAGTAGAGAACAAGAGGACTTGATGGGCTACATACTGTAATTTGGGCCAAGGAGCAAGAGCAAGACTCCATCCAGGCCCTACAAACAGTTGAGAGAAGGCACCTGCACTGGAAAGGGGGATAATTCGGCACGTTGCTGTGTGTCTAACTTGTTAACGGATATATCATGTACAGCCTAGCCAGGCTCCAGGCTCTGCTGCAGTGTAGGCTGCAGGCTCCTTCCTGGCTCCTTGAGGGCTGACTGCCTACGTCATCCAAAATCTACCTACTTTCTTAGGTTGCTCTGAAATTTGACAGGGCTTGCAGAGGGCCAGCACAAGGGTATTTTCCCATTTTATACTCACTTAAGCAGAGATCCTGAGATACCGCCCTCTTCTCCCCATCCTTGTCCTTTCTTTCTCCATATCCCTGTTGCTTGTCTCAAAAGACAAACAAAGGGAATCAGCTCCGCTTCTTTGTATTCTTTCCTTATTATATGTTTGAGAATCAGACCTTTGGCTTAAATGTTCAGACCTACTACTCTGCATGTCCTGGAGGAAAACACTACAGGATTTCAAGCCTGACTGCCCTTGCATAAGCTGAGAGGATTCCTGCAGACTCTGCCTATGCTAGCATTGGTCGTGTCAACTCAAAGCCCGCATGAGCAGAAATCTAGGAGGGGGAAATAAGATTTTTGCTGTGCTTCTCCCTCACCAAGGCTTTTTTCATGTTTGATTTTTTTAGATTGCATTCTGTGAGAAGTCCAGAAAGCCTGAAATCTGTTCTCAAAAAGAAAAAGGCTAGGGCTTTCTGACATGGGAAAGATGAAAGTTTGCATAGAGCAGGAAAGCAGAACAGTGGAGAAGATTACACTGAGGGAGCTCTGGTTAGTCTCTCAGACTACTTCAGAAGTAAGCTAAAAGATTGGAGATGGGAAGAGAAGGAATGAGAAAGAAGGACTATGGAGGCATTTGAATACCTTTCCTGCCTGCTCCTTAGGATAAAATGAGATTGGAGTTTTCAGAGATTAGTTCCACCACCCTCCCTGTTTCTCTTATGAGCAGAGATCCAGGGGTCTGGTCGTAGTTCTGTGAGACAGGGATCACCTCCATGTAGTACTTGAGGTAGTGAAGGAACGTGGTGGGTGAGTTCTCCCCTTTGCTCCATCACGTGGTGGGATGTGGGTGACACTGAAGCCCACCTGCCCCTTTGTCCCCAAGAAGGGCTGCTCTTCTGTGAGGAGAGCAGGTCTGCCAGGTACCTACAGGGGTCACCTGGTCCCATCTCATGCCTTTTTACAAAGCCAGTGACACAAAAAGTCCAACTTAGAAAACAAAGCCTGAAGGGCCACCCTCTGGAGATATTAATCTTCCTCTTTTTATGTGGCATCTCCATCTATCCTGATGCCACTTTGCCCTTGTACTAGGCGGCATATGTTGCCACCTACTACAGAATTGATGGACTCCTGCTTTTTCTTCAAAGAACTGGTCTTCACCAGACAAGGAAGCCATCTTAAGAAGATTTACAATCTCTTTGTCTGGAGAAACATGAGGCCACAGGATGCCCTTTCCCTTTCTTGGTGTTAGACCCCTGCTCTCTACCTCTCTCCTGTTAAACTGCCACAGGTGCTGGCATCTCTTAAATACTACCTCACTGTACACAGAGAGCAGACAAATGGACATGGCCAGCTTAGATCTTCCTGACTCTGGACAAGCTGGACCAGGTTGATATGCGATGAGCTGGAAGGCTGGCAGATCAACTCCATTAGCAGCTCTTGAGTTACAGGGCTAGTCTTACAATTTCCTTTGCTGCTAAGATTTGCTGTTATACTTGTCATGTTTGCACCCGAATTCTTGGTAGTTTCACTGTTTGCATGGGCAGGTGGGAATATCCACTGACCCTTACTGGTGGGTCTTTTCTAATGAAATATGTATTTCCCACAGTATTCTGGTGAGTCAGATTTCTTTCAGGATCAGGCTGTGCTTGCAAAACTTCACACATTGTTCCATGCAGCAGGACAGACCTTCCCTCTCGATCTGATGCTTCAGCATTTTACAGTGGTGTATCACTCTGCAGTGAACACCCATGGGCTGAGTCACCGTATTAACACTCTCAGTGTTTATTTTTAATCAGATGGACCCAGTACCACTTTCATAGCCAGCCCTTTGTCAAAGATGGCAAAACGTAGGTCTGAATATTTTTGAATATTTTTTGAATGATTTTTTTTACTGATTTTCTCTGTTCTCTTTGCCTTCCAGATAAACAGCTGCCCCACTGTTCTCTCACTCAAAGCAATATAACTCCTTAGCATGTGGCATGCCAAAATTAACCCCATGGCAACAAAACGATAGGAAACAAAGGGTTGTTTGTTAAACAAAAATCTATTTATGCAGGATCAGACATCTAGACATGGCAAAATAAGTTCCCGTATTTGTCAGTGGTTGTGTAATCCTACTTTGAAGCTACAATAATGAACCTATAAAGATGAAAGCATTTTTTGTGCAAAAAAATGATCTGTCTTTGAAACAGATGATTTTGCAATCAGGACCGCAGGTAAAAGCCGAGCCAGATGTTCAGCAGATGAAAGTCAGTGTAATTCCCTTCAAAAGTTCTGGTTACGTCTGCACCCACTGTGAATCTAGCTCAGAGTGTTTTAAACTTAAAGCACTGTCCCGATTTGAAGAAAGTGATTCTTTATGACCAAGCCTGACTTTCTTCATTTCGTTCTAAGGTTCTCTGCATTGGAAATGATGGAGTGAGCTTTGATATGTTTTGTCATTACCTTACATACGGAGTCAAGCTGCAAGCTGAAGGGAGATGATTTTCATGTTTTTTTTTTTTTTTTCTGTGAAAATGCTGGCAGAGCATCAGTGAGCAGTAGGACCAGCAGAATCAGCCCTCCCTGCCTTCCTCATTGTCTCAAGCTGAAAAGTCTTGTTGTGTTACATTTTATAAACTGCTCAGTAAGACCTTGAAGTGCAGTTACTGAACACACTGGTGAGAAAGTTTCTCTCTCCCACTGTTTTTTATTTCCCTGTGCCTGCTCAAGAGGTCCACTTTTTAAAATCTGACTGCTGATCCAGCTTGAAGGAATTCCCATTTTTCTGGGAGAGAATTCATCCTTCTGAATCTGCCTATAACAGGTAAAGTCTCCTGGCCGTTGCATTAGTCTGGGTGTCCTCTGAGTGTTCAGAGCTCCTTGAGGATTACATGGATATAATCATATATATGAAGAGGAGAAGTCCCATAACACTTCGAAAATAAACAGCAAATTTCATGGTGCTATTTTATGCTGGAAAATGGAAAGAAAGTGATGGCTTAATTATATGTGACCATGCCTTGATGGATTAAGTGACCTCTTAAAGTCCTTGTCATCTCTGTTTTCACTTAGTCTGTGATAAACACATGTTGTGACACACATGCATTATCTATATATTTTACCTCTATGTCCTCCTGCAAGTCTTCTCCATTAAGGTCTCTCTCTTGCCTACTTTTTCTTGAGCACAGACTCTCTGATGGGGAAAAAAGGAATGTTCAAGTCTGTCCTGCATGTCACTACTGTCCCCTCTCCTCTCTCACTCATTGAACTTGAAATGGCTGGTAAGAAAAGGCTGAAGGTATTAGATTAGGGTGTCTCACACTTCAGTGAGCTGCCTTGATCTGAAAGGGAGTGAAAAGGCAGAGGGACTTGCGGTCAGAGATGATGAACCTGATATGGAAGTATCATATTGGTGTTTTGCAGGTCACGCCACAGAGAAGTCTAAAAAATGAATTGATCAAATGGATGAGCTTTCTTTGTGGTGAAGGAACTTCTAAGCAAGAGTTTTTGAAAGGTGCATTGAGGGGCCCAGGGAAATGCTCAGTAAGTTAAATACAGACAGCTCTATTCATTACTTGACTTGACTTATACTGTGCAGTTCTTAGAGATGTGCAAAGTTAGGACCTGCTGTGCTTGGTGCCATATAGAGCAAGGAAAATTGAACATTGCCCTTGAAAAGACCTTGAAATTGCAATGCGTAAGGAGCAAATGTGCCTGTAGTTTTGGGGTCATGGAGCTTTGCTGTGAGGGAATAAAGGAGAAGCAAGAACAGCTTTAACCTGTTAAAATGAATTGATGAGATATGCTGATGGGGTGAATGGTGAGGATTCATTTCTGAAGACAGAAAGTAAGGGTGGGATACAGCTTTTGAAAGTTGTAAAAATTCAGCAGGATGCAGTCTGTACTGATGATGAGACACTTGTGGTAAGAAGCTTTTGGCTCTAGAAATTAATCATCATCTCCTGTCCAAGAGTTGGGGGGATTATTTAGGAGGTGGAGACTGGAGGGAGATGTACAGATAACATTGCACACAGTTGCATATCTGGCATTTATAAGATTTTCACACTGAAGGAAGCAGTTCTTCAGTGATGTTTGGTGAGATTTTGCAGCTCTTGGGGTTGCTGCAGAGCTTAAAGCAGCTTGTGAACGAAAATTGCACAGTGTGAAGGGAAGGAAGAAGTTCTGAGCAGGCAGAGACCAAAGTACACATCTCCCGCACAATGGGGGGGAAAGATATTTCTCCAGAAAAAGAAAGGTGACGTGTGAGAAATCTTTGTAGTTAGCTGGTGAGAACTGGAATAGAAAGAAGCTATGTGACCAGGGAGAGAAATCAGACTGTGACAAGGCTTCTGAATGTGCCACAGCAAGAAAGGACTATAAAGATGAAAAGACAGTAGTCACCAACAATATTAGAGAGACCAGGGTGCTGAGAACTCACAGCATAGATATCTTTACAGACATTTCTGCCTGAAGAAGAGCAATGAGGATCTTTGGAAGATAACAGGCTGACGCCTTGTTGGAAGAGAGAAGTTGCTATACATAGTCTCTAAAAGTGGAAGAACCATTGCTCGGGAGAATGTGAACTGGAAAGACAGATAATTTGAGTTTCATTGCCGGTGGTACTATGCCTGTGGTGTGAGCCTCTGGAGATTTTGGAACTCAGGCTATCCTGAATTATAAAAGGATAACATTTGAAGTATCAACAATACTGATACACGACCTCACAGTCTCCTTATTGTGACTAAAGAGAGGCTAATGAGTTCATGTATCTGTTTGACAAGTTGCTATTAATTCTTCCAGTGTAAATCATCTTGTTCTTTTACTACCTTTATTGGTTTTGCTTGGTCACTTTTAGCTTTGTTTCGCTCCCCTAGTCTTCAGTACAGTTACATGCATAATTTTCTGTCAGCAACTGATTTTGTCGCAAAGCAGATCCCAAAATTGAAAGCCATAACTCTTTTGGGGAAGGGTCAGGAGTGGTAAGTCAGATACAGTATGTGCATTTAAAGGCTATGGTAGTATGTGACAAAACTTCCTGACTAAGTTACAACAGAAGAAACAAAGGTGGAAGACTGGAAACTGGCATTTCTCCCATGCTGAGAGGCTAGCTAAAAAGTCAGAGGTAGTCACAGCAGGAACATGGGAAGAGCATGATTATGATGGATTGTGGTGATAGCCTGTGCACAGCCACGCGTTTCACCTGCTTGTTTTTCCCAGCAGCTCTTAAAATATTTTACACAGCTTGCAGTTTTGTTCAGGTAGAGACCAAATTGGGAACTAGCAGAGTGCAAAGTCCATTTTGATTGCTTGACTGGGCTTTACCCTCCTACTGTCCTTTTATTTCCAACTTGGTCTCATACTCATAGGGGATGCTGGACTTGCTGCAGTAATCCTTTGTACAGCACAGACCTACTGAGGTGACGCATGAGGGTATTCAGTGAAGATCATTGACTTGAGCGTGCTTCCATTGAACTGCAAACACTCCAAACTATGGGCTTGCTTCTGCTCAGGAGAGAAGAAAAGTGCTTTTTGTGTGAGAAATGACCTGGCAACTAAGTCCCTTATTAGAGGGCACTTGTTGCCCATTGGAGCTGGTCATCTGAGAAAGAGGGCTGTGACTGCATTTGGCGGAAGCTTCTCCGAATGCTTGGTTGGATATTCTAAGAGGGGAGGGAGGAATCTCCTTCAACTCCACCTAGGGATATCCAGAAGCATGAAATGGAGGAAAGAAATTTTGTCTTGAATGCAAATGGTTCCTCGAGGGCTTAATAGATCAGAAGCCTCAAAATACTTGTTCTGCAAAGGTAAGTGCAGCAGCGTGCTCAGAACCCCTGCACAAAGTCTGTGGTTTGCTTACACGGGATGAGAAGCAGCCTGTAACCTGTAACCTTGCTCATAAAACTGACCCAATTTTGTCTTAAAATGCCTTGTTTGGTGTTTTGGGATGGGGGAAGGAGGACGTTGCCACTCTTATTCCTATCATTTCTGTGTTTCTGGAGAGATTGCATCCCCAGACTGGTGTGAAGGTGGAAGAGTATTAAATTGCAGAGAAGCCTGAGGGGGAGAGGTTGTTGGACCACAGATCCCAGTCTGGAAGCAAGGGTCCTCATCCAGATGTAGTGAATGGATGGGACATGGAGAAGACTATATCTACCACACCAGCTCTCTGCATCGGCTCTCAGTTGCCCATGCTCCATACCCAAGCAGTGACTTGTCTGTGCCAAGAAGGAAGGGTATGCTTGGATCTGGCAGGGTTACTCAACTGAGGTGCAGCACTTGACCAATCAGAAATGCTGTTTGTCTAATTCAGCTTCCAATACATCACCAAGACTAATAAACAAATGCTTCTGGAACCAATTCAGGTCTCTCTGCATCGTATTTCTAGAACAGGAGTGCAGCCAAGGCTGCTCGGCATCTAAAGCTGATTTTAGCTGAGTTTTCTCATCACTAGCTGTATAGGATCTGAGGTAGTTTCCACCAGAAGCTGTGCCTCTGCACCTGCTCCCCAGCTCTTGGCTTGGAAAGTGTCTTGGTTGATGTGCGCTGTTGCTGAAGGCAAGCAGTGAGCTTTTGGGTTGGCCTGCACCAGATCCCACACCTGAGCACTGGGGGGGAGGGAGAGGGGGTGTTGTAGAGAGGCTCTAACCACAAAGCAGCAACCAGCAGGACCAAGTGAAGTGAAGAAGCCTGGCAAAACAGATCCTTTGTGGGGACCTTGCTAGATTTCTTAACTTATTTTAAAATACCCAACAGATTTCCCACTATTTGGGATGTTCCAGCCCACTTCATGACTATGAATTACAAAATGATGTTCTGTCCATTTGAACTGCAACACCAGCCTAGTCAGTGTACCAACCCTGACAAAACTTGAGCCCTGTAAAAGTGACTAATATACGAAGCATCCACAGTTTCCACTGCTCAAGTCTGTGGCTGACCTGCACTTCTGAAAATGAGGCCAGCTTGAACTAAAAAAGAAAAGCAACCAAACCTTCGGCAACTTTTAAAATATCTTCACATTAATCTCTTTGCACTCAATTTCTTCAGAAGCTAATGAGGTTAGTATCCGAAGGAGTGTTGTGATACTTCATACTGACAATGTTCTGAGATCCTTAAATGGAAAATGCTAGAGAAACGGCCAGTTGTGTAATTTTTCTAGAACAGAGAGGGAAATTGCAGTGCAACCGTGCCTGGACAAAGGTGGGAAATAATAATTCAATGTGTAATGATTGAGCCATCTGTAAGATACAGTGTAAAAATGCTTATTAGCAACACTTTTCAAAAGACCTCTCATTTGAATTGCTTTGCAATATAAAGAACTTGATAAGCTGCTAAAGAAATAAAGAATATTCTGCACAGGCTTCTCTAATTATGCCTAACTGTAAGTTTTAACTGAGCAAGCAGCTCCATCTGCTTCAACAATACAATTTATGATACAGTAGCTTGGCATCCTCCAAGTGCCTCAGAACAGTGAAATGCAGTAGCATATCTAAATAATTCCTAATTATGCACCGAAATGGGAATTCACAGATGGGTAATGCCACCATCTACCACAGACCTGCTACCTATAAATCCTCCTTGAAACAGCCTTGTATTACAATGGACTCTGGTAGTTTTTGGGATGGATTGTTAAGATTCCATTATCTAAATTGCGCTTCAGGCGTGAGTGGGCTTGAGCTTGCTTTTATAGGAGATGTATTGTAGATGATGGCATGAAGTACTGAACTGCACAGCAGAATACGGCTGCTACCCTGTTGCTGCAAAAGCAATGTTTGCTTTGTGGTGATGGAAATAGGAACTTTCACAGATGCAATAGTGCTGTGTTTAGACAAAGAAGCTAGTTTAATGGGTCCATTTCTTTCTCCTGTAATAGGGTGAAATACCAATGAATTTTCACTCAGTTGGCTGTCAGATATTCCTGAGATAATTAGGGGTGAGTACAGAAGTTGGGTTAATATCAGTGAGTCAGGGCAGCCAGTTCATCCTGTAGTGAACAGGAAATAGTGGAACTGGATTTCAGCAGGTAAACTCTTCTGAATTAAAGCCTTCTCAGCAACCTCAGCTTCAGAGACTGTTACCTTTTAGTCTGACTAAATCTGTCCTTTGAATAATTTCTCAGTAAAAGTATAGCTGAACAAAAAGCATCTAAATTGTCAAAAATCTAAAAGGATTTGGAAAATCCTGGACCTTAGAAGCATTCATGAAAAGTCAGTGTTATTTTCCAGCAGCAGCACAGCAATGACTTTGTGTACAGACCACCTTGTTACTTCCTGGTTTTTAAAGATATGGCCCTGGTGATTAAGTTAGGAGGGGACAAACTCTATCCCCCTGCCTGCCCTGCCCCCTTCCTTCCCCCTTAAGCTTTTGAAGAATAGTAAGGGGGTGAGTTTAGGACTTCAGTGTTCCAGGGATATGGAAGAAAATATTTAATAAACAGCAAAAATAACCACCAGAGGAGGATTTTTTGTTCTTAAGTGCAATAATCAAGCTTTGGCACAGTGGTATGACATAACAGCATTTGCAGTGGATTTACCAGAGGATGTATGGTCATCTGAGAGTATTTTAGGAATAGATATCTGTAATCAGGCCCTTGATCCACTAGCTGAGGGGAAGGCATCTTCAGAACTGCCTTGCAGTCCCCTTGATGAGAGTAATACGTACAATCAGTTCTCGCTCTTAAGCTCTGAAGACGTGACCAAGACAAACTAAGAGAACCAGAAGCACAACTACACAGGTACAAGTCCTGCCCCCTGTCTTGGTCATTGTCTGATAACAAATGGTTAGCGCAAGTATGTAAGTAAAACAACTGCATTCAAGGAGTTCCTGCCTCTGTGTCATTTGTGTTTGGTGGATTATCTCTTAATTTGTCTCATCCTTATTTGAACTTGATTATAAACCACCATATCCTATGGCAATGAGTTGTATAATTTAATTATTGCTTTGTGTGTTTTTCTTGGAGATGGTGAACTTCTTTTCATCTATTCTCAGCTTATCACCTGCTAACTTCATTAGCTGATCCTAAATTTTGTATAGTAAGAAACAGTAGGTAATCACTCCTTGCTTCTCCTGCTCACTCCAACTGTGATAATATAGACGTATATTCTACTTTCTTCCCAGTTGTTTCTTTCTTAAGTTGAGGAATTTGCATCTAATTGATTTTTACATGGAGCTACGTACTGAGAGTAAATCAGATTCTATGGCCACTGAGTGGAAACCATCAGGCCATTCACTTCATTGGGCCCCCCAAAATGGGGAGGAAATTCAGTGATGTCAACTACTGCTACCTCATGCAGAACACAGATTATTTAAGATGTGTTGTGTCTTTGCAGCTTTTTAGTTGGGGCAGCTTGTATTTTCAGCAATTGATTAGCCCATTCACATGCCAATGCAGTGCTTTGACGCTTGCCAAAGACAAATCATGTTCACGGAGTGAATGAGCTTGTCTCCAAAACTTCCACTAGCAATAAAGACTATTAAAATAAAAGTAAGAAGGTCTATGCAGTCCTAGTATATCTTTCCCAGAGGTTACTGAATTGCTCCCACAGCATTTGAGGGATCTATTATAGTGTCTACTTTTTAGTATTTTGGAGGCTACTGTTTGATGTAAGTAAACCAAGGATAAATGTTGCATCTCAAAGTGAGTCAGCAAATCAATAGGGGAAGAAGGAAAAGGTCTATATTTTAGCCAGTGTCTTCTGTTCAGGGGGATCTACTTCTGCTTCTCAAATTTGTTATTTTCCTGAAATGCGATCAGTTTGACACTTGGTTACTAGATAAAAATGACCATTGATTTGCAATGTTGACACAAGGCTAGGCAGAAAACCACAGCCATATCTGAAGCCACTTTACTGAAAACAGGACAAGATAAAATGAGGCATCTCTTTCAGTATAACCTTGTTATTTTTTCTTTTCAGTTGACAGGCTCCAGTATTTCTTTCTTCTTGGATTTCATGGGTGTTATTAAACACAGTGAAACAAACCCTCTATGGAGATCAGATTTCGTTACAGTCAATTTGCCTGCGGCCATTTAACAGAAGACTTTTGCTTGGCTTTTACTTGTTAAAGCTACTCTGTCTTCTCTCTCTTATCTATAGATGTGACATTCTAAAGGAACAGTTTCTTCTTGAAGATTGATTATGAAATGCAAAGAGCTTGATTTAGGTTAACAAATGATCAAACATTGACTCTATCATAAAATGTTCTGAGGAATTCTAGTATGATTGGAGGCACCTGAAGTTAGCCTACATTAGGAGGCTCACTTTGCCCTGGCTCTTTTTATACAGATGACCCTGAATTGCCTTCTCCTGCATCTAAATTTCAACAGTTGATTTGAATCATCTTCAGGAGGGATCTGTGTCTCTGCATGAACTAGATAAGGAGCCCAGGACTACTAATCATCTTTCTTTAAATACTGAAACAAGTGTCAGTACTCCCTGCCCTGTCTGACTCCAGGGATGGGCAGGTTTTTTTCCCTGAACAGTCTGGTAATGAACATTAAATTGGTCAGAGTCAGAGAACACACAGCCCTAGAGGATAAAGTAGCCTTCTCAGGCTCCTGTGGAGTCCCTTCAGTTCAGGTCTGATCAATATCGATGTGAGGAAGTTTTGAGAGGCATAGATGGAGACTAGCAGCCAGATGTCATGGAGATCTGAACCTGTTGCTCTGCATGATCCAATACATGTGGGCTTCAGATTAAACCTTCTGCCTTGGAGGCCACTCTCGTACTAAAAAATTGTGTTCGGGTCTGTGTCCATGCTATTAAATGCCTTTGGTCTCCAAAACAGAGTAGCCACATCCAAACTGTGCGCTGGTAAAAGTCCTGGATCTGTGTCAGCTCCCGAGCTGTGCTTGGGACATGCCTCAGAATTTAACACTTCTATGATTGAGTCCTGCTTCCTGAGATTAGTCCCAGACACTGGTCAGCTTACTTGTGTAGTCACACCCAGAAGCTCTGGTCCATGCCTTGCTCATTGTCATCCACCTGGAAGTTCTTGCACCAGAATTACCTTTCCATACTCAGCTGTAGGTATGGGAAAAAAAGTATCATAACTGAGAGGCTTTTGGTCCAATAGCCTTAGCCTTTCACTGTTCTGGTGCTTCTGCATCACATTTTGACCACAGCAGATGCCTACTCAGCTGGGGAAAAAGAGTGTGAAGTGACTGAATGTGTCTGTGGTCATGTAGTGGACTCTATGACAAATGTGCGGGTTCAGGATCCTTCAGGCATTAGTCATGGAATGTGATAAAACAGTACAAACATGGTCAGGGATTTGAGAGTTCACTAAACCAAATGGTCAGTTGCAAGTCTTGGGAACACAGTTTTACATGGAGGTTTAGTTCAGCTTTTCCTATGGCACGTGGCTGTAGGAGTTATGGTACAGCAACAGGACAAATAATGAAGGTGTGGGGTTCATTCCTCCTTGTTTTGTTTCCTGCGTATTCTTGTTTCTATGAGCCATCACCGTGCTGCTCCACAGAGATTTTGATCCTTTGTAATGTCAGTGGCAGAACTTTGCTGTTTTCTCTCTCACTTTTGGGAATGGCACCTCCTTAACATGAAGTGTAACCCCTCACATTCGATTACAGCAGTGGTAGGAAGTGTGTGATCAAACATTTACATGACTCTCCCTCTTGGTTACATAAAAGAAAATGAATGTAATTTTCACCTACCCATTTTTATCTTTTTATGAGTGGAACTGCTCATAAGCCAAATAAGCCAGAAGGCAAACTGCAACATATTAAGGTGAGAGAGAAAAACAACCTCAATATTTTCAGAGTAATGAGTTAAATTTGAATACATTTAAAACTTAGTGATACATATAATTAGTGCTGGTTTCCGTGGTTACAGAGTCAAAAATACATAAGTTACAGCTCCATTTCTTGCTACTGAAAACTCTACTTGAGTCAGAAATGGAGTCGATCCAGGTGGCAAATATTCATATGCTACAACTGGCATCACCCATCTTGTGTCCAATCTGTTACTCAAACTCAAGTAAGTTAAAAAGAGTCAAGATTTGTGGTTTCTAATTAATATATTTGGTAAGTAAGAACATAACCACCACTGAAGATGAAAGAGGAACCATTTTGTGTTTCTAAAATGGCCCCCATGAGAGAGATCCTCCAGTTCAGATTTAGCTCCAATATATTTGACTGTGTATTCACCAAGTGACTTAAAATGACCAGCTACAGAAAGGTTCCTAGATATAGGACCCTTTGGGCTTACGGCTCATTTGGGGTAGGGCTGTGTTTCGTTGGAAGATTCCTGTTTCAGTTGTTCTTACTTTTCTGTTCCTAATCTGTTGGGACCTGCTTCATTTCAGGAGTCAATATTGTCTCATTACCTGTGACTGTCCTAGCAAATACAAAAGGATCCTGAGAAGGGGCTGGGCACTGGTCCAGAACCACCCATGCTGTTTGATTTCTTGTGTGCTCCCTGGATGTGCTGGGTGGCATCAGCCAGCACTTCCCCAGCCAGATCTCAGGCACAGTTCAGGGAACAGCAGGCTGGGGAGAATTTATGGGATATGCTTACCCACGTTCTGACTTTGAGTACCTCGTGTAGGAGGGAAGGGGAGTCTTCCCAGGCAGACACACAGCCCAGGCACTAGATACGTGCTCACTGTTTGATACCTCGCCTGCTGTGAATTTCTCCCAAGACACACATTTCTGTTCTGGCAATAAAGGAGGGCTGTGAGATCAGGCGGGTGTTTTGCAGGCTGTGTTTCCTGGTCACTTCCCTGCCTCCCTTGCGCTGTTTCCCCTCAACATATTTTTCCCTGTTTTCCACTTTCCAATGCCCCTTCCCAGCTTCTTTGCCTCTGCATTTATGTTTCCAAAATGTTCAGACTCTCCTGGCACAAAAGGGAAGAGGAGTTTTTTTCTGTCCAAAACTCTTCATAGCTTGCAAACTTTTGTTAATCCATAGTCTCTTTTTCTTTTTTACCCTTCTCTTGCTCTCTGTATTTGGAGCAACCGAGTGACTCAATTGTATGACCTTCTTGTCTGAGCCACCATCAACACATGGTTCCTTCCTGCTTGTTTTACTCTGTTGATGGGTCTTTTCTTAAACTGGCAGGAGGCTCCTCAGGGACTGGGACAGTTGCTTCCCCTGTGTTTTTCAGATGCCTAGCACAGCAGAGATTTGTTGGAGTCTGGATTTCTGAGCACAGTGATGGCACCTATAAAACAAATGTATTCATTGTGATCTTCCAGGCATGTTCATTAGTTGTATGAAAGGCATGTGTGTGTGTATTTCATATTTATTTGCTGGAGACGTTCTGTTTCAACGAAATAAATACCTTTTATTTCTTACTTGAATGCTATTACTTGATTTACTTTATAACACGAAGATCTGAAGAGGTAATTCAGTTAAATGTAAGTATTCCAATTTGAGATTTAAATGGATTATTTTACCTTGCCAAAATGAGTTTTTTGCTGAAATCAGCATTTCCCCATGCAAGCTCAGGATTATACAAAATGGTATATTCCACTACAAGAACGTCCTGTGGGGAAATCTTTAACCTGCTGTGTTAGGTTATAACTCCGACTCTTCTCTCCAGCACATCTCATATACCATCACTGCTCTGTATATGGGATAGGACAGGAGCATATTATCATCAGTTTTGGCCTGAGGGTGAATTGCACCAACCCCCCAAATTTTATATCTGGCTGATCAGAAACACAACCAGCTAGAGGACCTCCAAGGCTGCTGTTTGGTCTGCAGACCTGGTAGATGGATTCACTGTTGGCCCAAGCATCCCTAGTCCTGAAGTCACAAAGAATCTGGGAAGATGCAGACACAGCTTGTTGATCAGAGGATCTTTAAACAAGACAGATTTTTTCAGTACAATATAAAAAAGCAGAAAGTTTTCTGTCACTTCAGTCTTCTCCAGTGTGGGATAGACACCTGTCACTCAGAATTTGGTTCTTCAGCTTGCAACCGAGAGCAGATACTTAGAGTACTCACATAAAAAAAAAAAAAAAAAGAATGAGCAGTGGCAACTGGGCACCAAGAAAAGACAAGTACCCAACTTGTCACATGAATGTGGGCTTTTTATTTACAAAATCTCTTCTTATTTTTTACTTTCATATTAGCATGAAAAAGAGAACCTGCAGTCTTCAGGCAATATGGCAAAATACACAAAGACCAGAATTTTTCTTACTTTACATAATGGATAAAGGTTAAAGAAAAATAGCTTTGAACTTGCGTAATTTCAGGACTTTTTACATAATTATTAAATAATTTAATGCACAAATAACAGTCATAATCATATACTGGGCTGGTGTTGCAATTAAAAATACACTCCATTTTTCAGAATATTTATTTTTGTGATGAATAAGCTATTAGTCCAGTCCCCTTTTTTTGTCCTGTTCTCATGCAGTTATTTAAATAAACTAAGCACCATATTGTACCATAGGAACTGATAGCAGTAGATTTGATAAGATGTACAGAATAAACTCATCAAAGTCTTGCCAGGCTCAGTGTATCTTCCTTCACAAAACCCTTCTGATAAACGTACAGATAATTCTTTAAAATCGGAAGTATATTTGTATTCAGATGAATTCCTAATACTTAAAATGTTATTTTAGCTTAGAAAGACCTTTAGTAATGCTTTTTAAGCATGCTTCTCTCTTTGCAAGGAGCACTAGCCCATTCGGTGAAGGCTGCTAGCGGAATGCTTTGGGGTCATGTCATTGCTGAAATTAATAGACATTGGAATTTCAGGAACAGGCTGACTGATAGTGCAAATGAGTATTCTTTGGAGGATTCACTTTGAGTTTTTCCACCGAAAAAAAAAAAAATTAGTGTAAAGTACAGCAAAAGAACAACAAGTAAAATATCTATTTGCTTTTTGTATTTTTAGGGCAGTCAGAAGTTGTGGACCAGTGAACTTTCACTTCACAAACCAGCTCATTCAAAGATGCAATTTTACTAAACAGTAATCCTGTGTTGTTTTCTTAGACTGCTAGTCAGAAATACGTTAGTGCTTGATGCCTTGCAGAAATGATTACAAGCATTGATTTAGTGCCCATCACTGTGATAACTGAATTTCAACTCAAGATGGAACATACAAGAGATCAGTAAAAGATGAGTCTAAATTTGTTGCCTGTTGCTTTCTTGTGACACAGGAAAAGGGGGCTAAACCCAATAAGGGAGCGCTGGGCAGAAAATCTCTTATTACAAGCAGCGGGGTTGTGTCTCACTGTATTTCTCTGAGCCTGGGCCTTGCTGTTGAGAAGGCTCTGCCATCAACATATATTTAGATAATGGAGTTTTAGACAGGCGCTTTTTGACTTTAGCAAAATTATACCAATATTGGAAGGCACAGCCAGATAGGGCTATTTATCATATTTGTATTACATTGCCTTGTGAAAAATACTTGTAAATATGCTGGGAATAACACTTAGCGAGATATTTTCAAATGCTCCAAATGCGAAATCTGAAAAATAGTAGTGGATGCCTAAGAGGTCCATTGTGTAAGCTTAAACATTTTTTTGAAATATGATCTCTTTATTTCTGCTGGAATGATGTGTTGTTTGGTGGGGTTTTTTTCCAGCTATTATGTTCAAACCATTCAAAATGTATTCAGTCCCTTTCATTGAAATGTTCATGCTTAGGCTATGTAGCAAAATATATAACAAAAATATTAGATACAACTCCAGTACAGGAGACATTTTATAATTAATTATTATTTTTTAAATAGTGAAATCATAAAGATTATCTGTATTGTTTTTTCCTCCCCTGTCATAAAATAAGCTTTGTATGTCTGCAAAATCATGTACTTTTTAAAAAATTTGTAAGTTTTAGCCAAAAGCAGGGCTTTTTTCACTGATGAGTTCTAAAAGTTAGGTTTATAATGGAAACTCTGTCACTTGCTTAACTACAGAGGTTCAGAAACCGCTATAATTAGCCCAATGACAACAGCAGATGAGATGAGTCTGGCATTTCAGCATCTATCTAGGTATTTTGCATCAATTCTTTTACAGCAATGAACTGAGGCATTTTTTTTGCAATGGGGTGCTAGCTTTCTATTTGAATATGTTTTGTATTTTTTAAAAAAAAACTTCTTTCGCATTTTCATCACGTAGTTCAGATTCCTCCAGGGATTCAGACTTGAGCCATTAATGCAATGGTGATAAAGTGGTAGGATAATGACCCCGCTGTGGCCAGCCTGTGGAGATGGGCTTGTCCCACACTCTCTCAAATGCCACAAAAGTCTTCCTTTTTGCTTCAGTCCTGTAGAAGCTGCTTTGAGGATGGCTTGTATGTTCCTGCTCCAACCCCTGCTTCCCTTGGCCCAAACTTCTTTTACTCTTAGTAGTGGAAAAATTTAAAGATCCTTTAAGTTGCTCCTATTCGGAGGTTCCTTAAAAAATAGATGCGTAGAAATATGGGTGATTTTTTTTTTTTCCAGTAGAAATCCCTTGGAACCAGCAGAAACAAAATTTACAGCTGAAATGTTGAAGTCTTCAATGAGGGAGCTGAAGAAGTTATTTCACAACTAGTCGCAGACACAGGTGCAGCTTTGCATTGCTGAAATTATCTTTATAGCATGAGCAGCAGTAGATCCTCCAGCCTGAATGGCACTGTGGAAATAAACGGGTACCTGCAGTGATGTGGGGTCCACAGGCAGGACATGTGGCAGGAACTGTGAGGATGTTGGTCTCAGCTGTCGACAGCTGCTAAGAATCAACACTTAATAAAAGGCAAAGATGCTACAGAAGAATAACAACAGACTGGGTGATGTTTTCAGAGGACTGTGTGGTGTCTTTCAAGATACACTGGCGTTGGGTTGAAAAGAGAACTGAACTTTTCTAGAATTATCTTCTGGATGTTCTGGCAGAGTTGTTACAGAAAATATGTACTCAGACCATCCCCCAAAGCATATGCTCATGCAGTGCTGCATGGGAGCTCCCATAAGCCAAACTCTCCTCTCAATTTTGCACAAACTTGGAGAAAATGCGACTGATGCCAGTCTCTAGCATAAAGACAACTTGAATTGAGTTCATATGGTCTGGGATTTATGGAAAAAAAAAGGAAAGACAAACAGATTTCCCCAGCATGGAATTTGGCCTTTGGTGAAATAATCTGCAGATAAGTCAGCAATTTCAGACTGAATATGGAAGGTGGAATTGTGTTTTTCTTATTTTGTAATCTGAAGATTTGCGGCAACACAAAGATGCTTTCTAAAAAATAAACTGACTCAAACCCTATGTGAATGTCTGTAGTAATTAGTCCAGTACCTACTGTGGTGGGACCACAATGAGATTGCCAATGTAGGCTGGCAATTAAGGCTCTTTAAACAGTGGGAACTCAACTTCACATGAACTGCTCAGGGCCACAGGGAAAAAAAAATTACCAGCTATTGTTCTTAACCCCAGCTAGTTCCTTGTAGCTTGAGGTTAGAAACCGGGAGGGTAGAGAGAGGTCTGGAAGTTTTCTCTGAAAATGTGGGCAATGTGACTCAAGAAAAGCACCACCGCTAATAGCAGTAATAGTGCTGTAATGCACAGATTCAGCCCCTACTTTGTTTTAGGAAGAAATGGAAGCTGTTTTGGTTTTAAGGAACAAAGTGAGATGCATTGCCTCCTCAATTCACTCTGTTTTTCTGCATAGATATAGAAGGCAGAGGAGATGTCCCCTACTTTGATATAGATTAATAAAGAGATGGAGATAAAATAAAGAATTAGAACAGCAAACCATTGTCTCTAAAACCAGGACAGATGCTCTTTTTGCTGTTTAGCCTGAAGGCAGACTGTGGACTGCAGCATTTGTTATTGTCTTCTGATGACAGAATAAAATGCGACAAAACAAATGCTTTTCTTTTCTGAAGTGGATTGAAGACTATACCAGATATTTCACTGCAACAGTTCAAAGAATGCTTGGAGAGCTGCAGTTTGTCAGCAGAGTGGCCAAAGAGTTATTTATTGCCAGCACTATAGTAAAGCCAAAAAAAATCCACCCCACCCCACTGAAGGTTGGTCCTCCCTCCAACGTCTGCTAATTGTGCATGGAAACCAGAGAACTATAGTTCAGGCTGTGACACAGAAGTTTTGGGGTTTGAATCTGCCCCAGAGGAGGACAGCTGGTCCACTCATCAGGTGACTTCTCTGAGGCACAGTGTTGCTCAGCTTTTTCCTCTCCCAACCTCCTGGTGTCATGTTAGACAACAGAGCTACCCCAATGCCATACAGTGGGATGGGGCTGGAAGGCTTTCATCTGAAAAGGTCATCCTCAAAAATTCAGCTGCAGCCTAGCTTGATAGACTCCATCCTTATGATTTATTGATCAGTTGATCGATTGATCCATCCATCCATCCATCCATCCATCCATCCATCCATCCATCCATCCATCCATCCACATGTACAGACATAAATCCAGACATCCTTTTAAAAGTCAAATGGATCTTGTCTGGGAATGTCTTTGTCTTGTCAGAGCTGAAGAGTTCATTGCTTTTGCTTGTCTCCCACCTTAGTGCCACGGGAAGCCATAAACTCTTTTCTTATTTCTCTGTGTTAGCTGGAGGACTTCACCCAGGAAGTACATTCTCAGAAATTGCCTCTCACAGAACACAGAGGGTCATATGGTGGGGTTAACACCACTCCTGCTTTTGTTTGCTAGCAGAGAAGTTAGAGCACTCTTTTATTTGGGAGGGTAACTCCCTGGGGGAATTAAAATCTACATTTCCCATGTGAGGACAGTGCCTAGGTAATGCAGTGACAGGGAACAGACCAAGATACCTAGATGATGAATCTGGCCAAGACCAAGGTACAAGAACTAGGACAACATGAAATTTATTGGTTGGAGGTGCTTTACAGGAATGGATAATTCTTGAGTCCAGTCCCTGCTACAGAAGCTGTTCTCATATTCTGTCCAGTGATTCTTTAATGCACTGTCCTTAGAGCAAAGATCTGAAGCCAGCTTCCCTTCAGAAAGCAACAGCTCTGGCTGTGATAAACACATTTAGTCTCTTGCTCTCTCTGAGTGGCCTAATGAAACACTTGTCTCTGCCATGCAAAGAAGAAGAGCTTCTTCAGAGCAACCAGGAAACAAACTCTGGTCTCCTGCTAGCTGGGCAAGTGATCCTACATGCTTGTAGAAAATAGTGACTGCCTCCACCACCATTGACAGTAGGGTCTTAGGAAAAATAATTACCTCCATGAACAAGTGCTAGGCCCCTACTCCCTAGCTAATGGGGGCTGAAGCATAGGAATGCTTGAGAATGAGATCTGATGCACGTTTTACCTAGCGTTGTCTCCTACATGCACAGAGTTGGCTCTCTGCTCAGCATATATGGATTGTACTTCCTTGTGGCAGTGTCTAACTGCCCCCGTAGACTATGCAAGAAGTCTGAGCACCTTAGAGTGGTGCTTGGGTCAGTCTCTGAAGTGCAGGTTTCCTAGCAGGGCCGTAAGGCCTAAGTTGCTTCTCTTATAGTAAAAATTCTGACTCTTCCTCAGGTCTCTTTGGAGCAAGACCATATTCTCTTTGTTGCCTACTGCATCCTAACTTGCTGCTTAGAGCTCACACCCTCCCTTAAGGGGAAATGGACACCTCTTGTAGGCATGAACTGCACTAAGCCGCTATAGATTCCAGTGCAGTGGGTGACTACAGCCTGGAGTCCTTAGAGACCTGTTAAACCCAAAGAGCCCATGCCTATGTCTAGGATTTGATATCCTTCCCAAGCCTTGCTGAATTGTGCTTTAAATGTCTCTGTAGTGAACTTGAAGGATATCTGCTCTGAAGTTCTATTTAAAGTAGTGTTGCTGCTCACTTTTTTTTTAGAGAGAAATAAGAACGTTGTCAGTCAATTAATTAGACCTGCACTTGTTGCCCTTTCTTTTAGAAGCTGGGGGGTAGGCAAGGAGACATCAGGCTATGCAACTGATATGACTTCTTCCTCAAATGGGAAGGAGCACAGATACATAATTTTACATGCTTTTTCTCCTTGGAAGGAGGAAGCAGAATTCACTGTGCAGCTCTACTGCTAATCACACACCTGTGGGAGAGAGAAAGAGACGGAGAGAGAGTGGAAGCTCTTTGGCAGCTTGGCACACAGATTTAACAATTTCTGGATAAGCTTCTGCTTGAGGAGAGAGAAGTTGAGCTTGAATGTTTCGACACACAGAGCCATGTCCCCATATGTTGTGCTAAGGGGTAGCTGCTGACTGACTTTAGGCTGTTTCTTGCCTCTGTTGAATTGGTAGAGGAACTGTTGGGAGAAAAGATCAACCCACTTAGTCCAGCAATTAAAAACATTCTTTAGCTAGTATAAAAATTCTGTGTCTCAATGAGTGCTGCAATGATTTTCATTAGCATTTAACAATCAAATGAGGTCTAGGTACAGTCGAATAAATTGTCTGAATTAGCATATTCTGAATTCATAAAGTGTTTTTCATTTGGAATGGGCCTGTAGTGTCTGATCTTTGGTCCATTTGTCTAACAGATCACTTTTGGTTGGGAAATAAAGGAACAAGGCCTGGACAGTGCAGGAGCTACAGGATCTCAGGAGAAATTTCTTCGGGTTAGAACCACAAATGGGGTTAGAGGCTTAAAAGCCACTTTGAGTACCTAAATGGAGTGCTTTGACATTGTTGAAAGCCTCAAAGCTCCTGCAGCTACAAACTGGTCTTTAACATCCCAAGACATCCACAGTCCCATTAGGGTAACCAGAAGCACCCAGCTATGGCTCTTTTGGGCTTTCTGATCAGCTGTCCCATTTGTTTCTCTCCTCTGTGGTCTTCTGTAGCCTGGTTTAGTAGTTGTTATTGGATTAATCTTTACATCTAAATCTACCAGGCACAAACCACCCAAGAACTTTGGAGGGTGGACAGATAAGTGCTTGGCTGTACAGGCCTGATGGGTTTTAAAAGCCTCAGGTTTGAAACTGTGATCTGAAACTCAACCTTGAGTCTTGCTGCTGGTGGAGGAATGCTACGGAGTATCTCATGATGAATCTCGTTTGCTGAAGCTATTTTACTTCTCTTAAAGAATTCATTATCCCTTGGAACATGGTCTTGAATCATCCTTTCCCAGCCACCTAATTTTCTTTCCTTTCTGGCTCAGACAATAATTTTCTGGTGAGGTGTAATAGCTTCAGCAGAGCTTTAGAACTCCTTGCCTTGGAATGCTTAAATGACTAGTGAGAAGAGACCCCTTTGGGTCCAATGTGTTTTTCCAGCCTGGGTGCAGCAAAGACTTGTTTACGAGTCTCATTGCTATAGTTCAGGGCTCTAAGATATTAGGGCAAACAGAGTAGGCTTTCTGTGGTACCAAAAGATAGGACTGCTTTGCAGGTAACTGGGAGATTGGGACAGCATGGAAATGAGGCAAGGTTGTTGTCTGCAGTATAGGCTTGAGTTAAACTTCTGAAAACATCATGACATCAAAGCTTTGGTGCTTTAGTCCACAGGTTTATGAGGGGCCTGAGGCATTTAAAGCTAGCCATGTCTGAACATCTGAGTGGCTGCACTCTGTCAGAGTGAAGGACAGATCCATGACTGGGTGTTTCAGGTTCCTAAACTGCTCTGGGTGTTGTGTTTATGAGCCTAAGGAATCAGGGTTCTTTTCTAAATGCTATATCCCTCAAATCATGAAGATAAAGGTCCCCTGATACTTCAGATTATTCTCTGCTCTTCTAAAAAACTCATGTGTTTTCTTATGCCAAAATGACAGAGATAAATATAACAAATAAAATGAGAAGTCCTGAAGGAATCCTGATCACAACAGACTGATGCTAAATTAGGGAGTGATCCCATTCCCTCCTGTGTTCATCAGTGCTTCCGTGCTGTTACTTGTGATTTATGACTGTATGAGTGAACCAGACGTACTGCAGGTCTCTTGACCTTCCCTGCAGTAAATCTCAGCAGTGTTCTTTTTTAAAATGTGCATGGAAAGGTAGAAATCCCAGAGCTGGGGTTTAGGTGACAGATCACCTGCACCCTTGGATGTGCAGTTAGAGCAACTTCTGTGTCCACGGCAGTGTCAAAGTTGCTATCTGCTGGAGGGACAGAGTAATATATGAGGTGGAAAAAACTCCCCAAATACCTGACATCAGGTTCTGCTCATTCAGGCACAAGGTGCTATTTAAAAAAAAACACAAAGAATTATTTTTACATTATTTTTTTTCAGAAGTGAGCCCGTGGGATATAAGCTCTCTGAGGCAAGAATTCCTACCTGCTTCGGGTCTTAGTTGTTAATGTCTGGTGACAGTGTAATAAAAGTAACTACTGAGATTGCATCCTTTGGGATCTTCGCTTGACACTTGCGGCTTATTGTCTTTTGGGAAAGGTGGGGGGATCAGATGGAGTCATCACTATCAGTTCATTAGCTTGTTGTTTATCAAGATAGAAAGAGTATAACTCAACAGCAAGGCAAAACTTTCTCAGATGTCTTGAAGGAGCACTGCAGATGGCGGCTGGCCCTATGCACAAAGTTTAGCTGAGTTTCATGTTGTTGGTATCCATGGTCTGCTTGCTTACAGTGACTCATTTCCCTCATTCTGCTCAGATTTTTGCTGTTGCTGCATTCTTTGTGCATGCTCTGATACTGGCAAACTCACAGGGCCTTTTGCAGCTTTTTGTGATGTTTTCTTTTATGCATGCAAAGCCAAGAATTTGTGTTTTTGTTAGGTCTTGCAATCGGTATAAAATAAATTAAATTGTTTAAGAAAGCCATTACCACTGGCTTCTTATCAAAGTATACCAAACATTCTGCACAACAGGACTACAGTTTTATATACTAAATTCTTAATATGAAATAGCTTTGCTAGACAGCAATAAAGCTTTCATTTTATTGCTTCTTTTTGATTTACTTCTGTACTCAGCAGGAAAATCATCTATTTCCATTCTCACTCAGCATACCACCAAGAGTTCTGGGGATATGGTTATGGAGTTCAGCATAAATATGAATCTTTGACTAACAGTGCAAAGCTCTGGCTGTTAAAGAGCTGGCTGAGCCCTGATCCTGACTTTGAGAGCAGCCACACGATGTGCAGATACTACAGAATTAGGCTACATTTTTTCTATTTTTAATCAGATCTTCATCTTGGAAAGTTACCACAGAAATGTAGAGATAATGGTGAGAACTCAGAATTTCTGAAACCAGATTGATTTTAGTCGGACAGTTAAGGTGTCAAGGAATAAAAAATCAGCACTGAAAGTTAAGTTTTCCTCAGTTCACCTACTTGCAGGACATGTCTAAGACCCTTGCTTTTCTGCATCGCTTTCCAAGTATGAGGGCTGCCTATCTGAATAGTGCATTTGGATTCTATTATGAAAATCAGGAAATGAACACAGAAAGATTTTTTCTTAATCACACATAAAAACACAGCCTGCGATATTTCTGGAAGGTGACTGCAAGTCTGAACACTTTACATTTTATTTCAGTCATTGCTATTTGCAGCTTCAGAGAACACCCTTAGGAAAAGGTAATTATTAAGTTTTTTAGAATGCTTCCATCAGATACATGGATCATCCTTCAGGCTAGGTTTCCACTGCTCTGGGACACATGGTTTGAAATACAGGGTACTGCAAGTTACAGATGGATGGAGTAACTCATAATCTCATACTCTTCACTTAATTTGGAGAAGAAGGATGTCTCTGAGGTGTGACCCTGGACAGTTGACTGTATTTCAGTTTTCCTTTTCAGTACAGAGTTAGTATGTTCCCTTGGGAAATTTCTGTACAGCAGCGGGGATCACAGTCTTGGCACTCGCAAGATGCTCTGTTTGAGCCTTATATGCTGTGTTCACAGACTTTAAATTTCTGTCAACATATATCATTCAGAATACAGGATTTTAATTTCCCCTTGTCACCTTCTTGCTCACGTGTTGTTTCATCTCCTCTGCTTATTCCTTCTATTTTTGTTTTTAAACCTGAATCTGCCATCCAGGACCATCACTCTGAGCCTGGGCAAGCAACACTTTACGGAGTCTGATACTGCAACAATTCTGCCAAGTCTCTGCTTGGCCTGCAAAACTGAGTGCTGTGCTCAAACTTCTTAAAAAAAGTGAGGTGCAAGAAAGAGCCGTTATCTGAAATAAACACAGCATTGATCTTTTCTTTTCTTCCTGCTTTTATATAGTTTGTCTTGTTATATCTTCAAGGAAATGGGATCAGATTTTAACAAGAGCAACAACAACACCACCAGACATTTACTCTTTTTTTTCCAAAAAGGACACTTATTACCATTTTTGGTATCATTTAAAAGCTTCCAGGAGTGGTCTTACTTTACAAGGCTTCTCTTCAGCCAAAAAAAAATGAGAGTAATCTGTGAATACTTTACTTTCCAAGTGTTCATAACAAACTCCTTAAGAAATGCTGGTAAAGATTTCTAGTAAATGCTGTTGCTTTAAAGTCCCTGCACTCAAAATATTACATGGTGTTGATTATTTTTTTAAATCAATGACACATCAATATTTTCCAGTCCCTGAGAGTTTATCTTCCATTATAATTAGCACACTATTTTTCAAGCCACATAAGCATCTCTTTGGAGGCTGGACCCTGCTTTGTTGATGTATATGCACAACATCAATGGGGCTATTTAGGTCAGTGAAACGAGCAATGTTTTGCCCCTAGTAGTGAAATAAACCTCAATTACACATACGAGACTTGACTCAGTAGAATTATCTTACTGCTTTACCTCTTTTTTTATTATTATTCCTCATCTTATTTAATAGCTTGAAGCATTTGAAAAATAAACTGTAATACACTGACCATAAAGGATAAATGGATAATGCTTTAATTGTCTGGTGTCATAAAGCCAAGTCTGCAATTACCTTGTGTGAACATCTTTGGTTCATTCCTAACAACTGTGAATCTTATCCAATAATCATATGTTCTGATTACTTGCCAAGTTTATCCAGCATATGCTATGACCTGACAGGGCTTGTGGCTAATATAAGAGCAGTGTTATCATAAATTAATAGATTTCCATGCTAGAGAGTCCTTTCTGATTATATGACATGACCCCTTGCATTTCACAGACCGTGGTTTGTTAACCTCTCATACCTGTTGCAAGCTCATCTTTTGTGGCAGGCACTGAGCCTCCACTTGCTCAACCTGCTGCTGAGGAACACAGGAAGAGTTACCTAAACATCGTGGCTGTGACGTAGCTCCGTTGCAGTACTTTCAGATCACGCTCGGCTATGGTTTAATCTTGAAACAGAGCTCTGTGTTAATGTTAGACACCCTTCATTGAACACACTGGTAAGTAACATTTTTTTCATAGTCTTCTTCAGTTCATGAAGATTTCAGTCTGCTCATGAACTGAATCAAAGAGGCTGTTGTTAGTGTTTGTGAGTGAATGTCTTCACAGAAGTGAATGTCTTCACTTACAGACAAAAAAGGAAAAACACAATTCAGTCTCAAGAAAGATTTTTCTGCTAATTGGCTTCCTTTTTTTCCCTTCCCCAACTATGTATAACACATAAAATCCAATTCAGAAAAAGCGCTATGTGGAACCTGAGGAGAGGATGGAGTTTAGCTCTCATCCTTTAACATTTATTTGTACTGCTTCTGAAGGAATATTGCAGACAAGACAAGCATTTACTTAGAATCATAGAATCATTAAGGTTTGAAAAGACCTCTAAGATCATCAAGTCCAACTGTCATCCCAACACCACCATGCCTGCTAAACCATGTCCCGAAGCACCATATCTACATGTTTTTTGAAGCTCTAGAGATGGTGACTCAGCCACTTCCCTGGGCAGCCTGTTCCAAGATACTTAGAAATTTCAGGGCTCTGACTGAGCATTTGCTCATACTGGTGTTGCGTCAGTTTGCAGGTGAGCAGGTATCTTGCAGTCATGCAGGAGCAAAAGTGAGCCAGACCTGGTTCTAGCTGGGTTTACTCACTAGTGCCATAGCGTGGGGTGCTAGTATGACCTACCCTTGGCAAAATGGCCTGGAGAACAGGATGCATTGAGATGATCCAGTCAACCCAGTCTGCTTGTGAAGCCTAGTTTAAAGCAAACAGCAGCTTCAACAGCTGTGGTGGTGGTAAAACTTGCTGATGAATGAAAGACAAGGGTTTTTTGGGGGTTAGGAAGAGGAACTACCCTAGGAAAGGGTAAGGAAGAGTCACTTTCTCTTTGGTTCAGCAATTTGTTTGAAAACTTTGTATCTGACACTGGGGCTTCTGATTAGATGACATCTCCTATGCAGTTTTAAAGGAATCCCCTGGTTGGCCATGGGAAGTGCTTCAAATGGGCATGATCATCATGAGGACAGAATTGTTTTACGCTCTGCTGTTTGTACTGCTTGGTCACCAATCTGGGCTGGCATTCCCTGAGCAATCACAGCCAGCTCGAAATGAGCAAAGGCATCCGGTGGGGTCATCTCCCCTCCCTTGGAGGCCCAGCATCCTGTGAGCTTAGTATATCGCCAGAGAATAATTTCTCTCAGGAAAGCGGATCTAACCAGGCTCTATGACTCCATAAGTTGTACGGTTTAAGCAAAGGCAATGCCCAGCTGAATAGTCATAGATTGGCTGCTAGTAGATTGCCAGAGGAATGACTTTGTACACATGGTATTGCTCTATATGTTTTCGCAGTTCAGGCAAACACCAGCAGTAGGAGGAGACACAGGGTGTGAAACAGGGAATCACTCAGACTCCAGAGAAAAGCCACCGTTTAGTTTTCGCAATGAAAATCCAGGGTAAGTTTGCCACTAGCAGAACGGTATGGAGTAACACACAGTATGTTGTCCTTGTCACCCAGGTGACAGTGTGTGCTGGAGAAACTATGACGAGAAGCATCTTAAATGTGGTGGAACTTGCTCCAAGGCAATATCTGATCTGGTAATGAGCCATCATGAAAGCTCTCATATCTTTTCTTGTCCTGATCTTCTCGAAATTGCAATTCCAGCTTCAGTGCAGAATTGAGCTCAGCTGGGGTAGCTGCATCTGTGAAACAAACAGATCTCAGGAAGATGTCACGGGAAAAAGAGAAAATTGCTATATGCTTTTGTGTTATTAGGCAGCTGAGCAGTCACAGAAGGAAGTGTCTCTCTCTTCTTGCAAGGTGTTACTCTGGGTGTTTGCTCTGTTTTCTAGGTGGAGAACAGGGCTTGCACAGTGTCTCTGTCTCTGCACCTGGGCTGGGCTGTTCATTATTTTTCAGGAGTTCTATGGAGCTTATTAATCTCTGCATCTCCTGCTCCTGTTCTTCTCTGGGGGGAAAATGCACTTATTCCTCAGTTCTTTGGCTGAATCCCTTCCTTCCATCCCAACAGGGACACCAGAGATATTAGCGAAAGCTACAGAGAAAAAACAAAATTTCTCCCTTGAAATGCAGCAGATTGCAGCAAGTGTCAAGCAGTTTACAAACCTATTTCAGGAAAAGAGATACCTGTTCTTCAGGCTCTGTGTGTGTCCATGTAACCTTCACCAGACACTGCAGAAGATGTGAGTCTGTCCTGTATTACTCGAACAGGTGACTCTGCAAGGTGGTGCACACACCCGGTCTTGTCTCCTTCCCTCCGTCTCCATCAGAAGTAGAGATAAATTCTCTCAGTCAGTATATGCATTATTTAGATCTTTTGCCAAGTCGCACTCTGTTTTGATTCTTTTTGATTCTTTTTCCAGATTTTTTTTTTTTGGTAGTTGCTATTTGTCTCCTATCACTGGGGGAAAACTGAGAATGGATTCCTGCTCTGCTGTTTAAGCTTTTGGCTGGTTCATTAATCTGATTGGTTTGGGTATTGACTTGGGAGTGCTCAGTAGTTCTAACCACATATTTAATTCCTCATGGACTGACCAGGACTAACCAGTAAATGTGGGCAGGCAGTGTTTTTTGGGTGAGCCCATTGATGCAACAAGCACAGCATGTTTTTGAGGTTGGAACTATGTTGTTCTCATATTTCTGGCTTGCATGGTGTTTGCAGAATGACTCTCCCAGGGCTACTAATTTCCCTGGAAGAAGCTGTAGTGGTGAGAAGTCTTTTCTCTGCTTTAGTTCACACAACACAGCATGCTGCTTCTATGAGGACGAAACAAAAGGCATGCAGCACCTCCTCCTCTGGGAGTATTCACCTCCTCTGGTTTCCACATTTCCAGTTTGCAAGGGATGCTATCCTGGTTTTGGCTGGGATAGAGTTAATTTTCTTCCTGGTAGTTGGTGGAGTGCTGTGTTTCGGATTTGGGCTGAAAATAATGTTGATGATAACACATTGATTGTTTTAGTTGTTGCTAAGTAATCAAGGACTTTTCGGCTTCTAATGTTGGCCTGCCAGGTGCACGGGAAGCTGGGAGGGGGCACAGCTAGGACAGCTGACTCAGACTGGCCAAAGGGGATATTCCATACTATATGACATCATGCTCAGTATATAAACTGAAGGAATAGGCTTTGAGGGCAGTGATTGATGCTCAGGGATGGGCTGGGTATCGTTCATTGGGTGGTGAGAAATTGCATTGTGCATCACTTGTTTTGTATATTTTTCTTCTTCTTCTTCTCATCATCATCATCATTGTCTCGTTCTTTGCTTTTCTATTAAACTGTCTTTACCTCAACCCACAACTTCTACTTTTTTTTTCATTCTCCTCCCCATCCCACTGGGTGGGAAAGGTAAGCAAGCAGCTGCATGGTGCTAGTTGCCAGCTGGGGTTAAACCGTGATACATGGTTTTGTGTTGGCAGATGCTAAGTGCACCTTGGCCTCCTCCTTCACCTTTGTCACTTCTCATCTGCAGAAGCACTGATGAAGACAGTGTGGCTTTTATGGGGCAGAGCAAAGAGAGATCTGCAGAGCCTTTATAGTTAAATAACACACCATGAAAGACACTACTATCTTACAGTTTGTCCTAGAGCCTGTAAGAATTTTTTTCACTGCTAGTAACAGATTTGGTTTCAGACTTTGTTTCAGCAGCTGGGCTCACAAGGTGGGATCTTTGCTTTGTTATCTGGGTTTTCACCTCTGAGGTCTCATAAAAGATTCTTCACACAGTCAGATACCATATTTATACCGTAGGCTACTGATGACTGTAAATGAAGCAGAAGAGCATTGCATTATTAGTGGGAGCTTTATCTAATATAATGATAAATATTTGAATGCACGATCTTCCAAGTTACCTTCTTGCTTGCAGTGTTCACTATACAGTAAACAAGTTTTTTGAGCAAGATTTTATATTAAAAAAAACCCAATAAATGTCTTCAGGCCAAATATCCCTAGAACATAGAACAATACTATTACAAGTGAACTTTTATTTCTTCTCAGGCATTTGGTCCTCCTATATCAAAGGAGGTATTTGATCATACTTATGAGGCCCATGTGCAGAGAGAGCTCATATGCAAAGTCTTTCTTTGTCTGCAGCAGCAGAGATCTCAGCCTTCTCAGAACTCCTTGAATGGCTTTGCACAGTTTGAGGGATTTATGGGCATACTGCGAAAGCAAAGACTGGACCTGAGAGCTTGCTAACTTCCTCCCCATCTCTTCGAGAAGAACTGCTTCTTGACATTGCAGATCAAGGAAATGGAGCTTGCTGGTGTCTTATCTTTTATCCATCTGGCTCTCTCAGGTGCTTGCATGCTTATTCCTAGAGGGCAGGAATAATTCCAGTCTTTCATGGAATTTCATGTGTATTCTTACAAGCTTCCCCTCTGTGTAAGGTAAGTACAATGTCACAATCCTCAGATATAGGCCCCAGGAGACAAGAGAATCTGAGATGCCCCATTGAAAAGGCAGGAGAAAAGGTCATGGCTGAGCCTGGGGCTCCACTCACTTCTCTTCCTGTGTCCACTGATGTGACTGATTTAAGAGGTGCAGTTACTGCAGCTATAGAGAGGAAAATGGAAGACTAAGGTCATTTAGGGGCTGGGCAGGCAGAATGATGGATGGAATCACACCTAGTATTCTGAACTTCCACACTGACATACTCATCACTGGTCCGTGGGATTTTTAGGGGTTTTTTTCCCAGAATCCCAGTGAAGCAAGTAACATTTCGGTTATCTTCATACTTCCTACAACTAAATCCATACAACACCATGTCTTTCCCAGCACAAACTATGCTCCTGTAGCTCTAGAGCCTCCAGCCTGTCTGTAGCATCCTGTGTTACTTGATTATATTGAACAATTCTTTTTCTTTTCTGCTGTCTGAAAGCATAGTTCATACTAAATCTCTGCATGCAGAACATGACTTACTTGAGAGCACTGGTGTTTTAATGCTGATAATCAATTCTATGCCTTCAAATACAATGCCGTGCCAAGATAATTTGTGATTTCCAATGACTCTAGAATCTCATAAGTTAATTTCATCTTTTATGCTTTGAAGCAAACTCAGAAGAAAAAAGGAGGGTAAACAGAAAGGTTTGTTTTCCCTCTCTGGCTTTCATCTGTTCTTCTTACAATATGAAGTGGGATCACGTCAGGAATGCTTGGAAGGCAGAAAATGTTGCTGCTAAAGAGTGAGTTGGATTATGTGACTTTTCCTTGTCTCCTGAGTCTAATGTTTTAGAAAACTCAAGAAACAATCAGTGAAAGTGACCGTACTGAATTTCTGAAAAGCCCTGCTGTGGATCATTTTGTATATTGGCTAAATATTTTGGCTTTTTAATGTTTTTTTTTATTTTTCCATTGCAAACCACTGCTATTAAGGATTAGTGACAGAAACACTTCCTAGTCCTCAACCTGCAGAAGCAAGGGTGGTGCAGAAGTAATGCTGGTCTGTAATTCAGGATTTGTGAGGCATCACCATCAGTAATATTCTGCAAGTATTTGCGTGATGGGAAGGGTGCAAGTAAACTGACATATTTACCTAAGAAACAGATTTGTTTCTAGTTAATTGTAGCAGTGATCAGATGTGCATTAGAGAAGGAGGTAGCGGGTAGATGGCTCTGAATAACCCTGGAAATGTGCTTGGTTAATTGTGTAGCCAGCTGTGCTGGTGCAGATGGCAATATCTGTGCTGCAGCTGTAACGTGCACCAAAGCTCTGCTATCCCTGGCAGGAGCAGCTGCAGCCTTCGGAGAGGGGCGAACGGGAACAGCTTGAGCTGGTCTCACTTTTGGATTCCAAGTTACCAGCCGCTGCTCCAGTAAACTAGCTCTAACGTTTCACGCTGTTCTTCTAGGCTTACAGTGTTTTTGTAGCTGTAACAGGCAATAGCAAAAGAACAGCTAAAATATTTAAATCAGAAGAAGCTGCTGAGCCCAAATGAACAGAACTGAGGCAGTAGGGAGTAGTCAGCGCCTGCGGTGACATGGGATGTTTTGAGTCCTTTGTTTCTTCTCCTGTCTTCTGTATTTATGTGAAGATGCATTAGATTTTATTTCAGAGGTAAGGAAAATCTGTGAGTTTTGAGTTCGCAGGTTCCCTGGTATTCTAAAGCCTTGGTATTTTGTGTCTTCTGCCAAAAAGGAGTGGCATCCATAGCCATGTGATTGCTGGGGTCAGCTGGCTCCAAACATAAAGGCATTTTGGATTTGATCTAGAAATGTGATATTAGTTTCTCCTGAATTTCTGCTGGAGTTTTTATTTCAAGGGAAACATATCTGGCTGATTAGAACCTTAACTGAGGAATGCTTAAAATGTGCATCTCCTCCAAGTCCTATGTTCGTTTCCTCAGCTTCATTCTCTGCTCTAAGCCTTCAGTTTCAATTCTGTGTTTGTTGCTTGTTTTGCAGGAAAATGCAAGTGATCAGAGCTGTGCAAACACAATAAATTAGCTTTTCTTGTAATGCAGGGTAATGCTGAAGTGCTGCATTTTGAGGAAGGCTGCTCATATACTGGGAATATGAGTTACAGGCCAATTATTGGAAGGACAGGACGTGCAACACATCCTTCCCTCTTTTGTGCATGCGAAATATTTGGATGGTGTAAAAGTGCAGTTTAGAGTTTCTCTTCTTGGCCTTCTCCATAAAGGGTACTTCTAGGAAGCCGCTGTCACGTCCATGTTGTTCCTGAGACCTTGTAATAAAAAAATGGCAGAAGAAGGGACATCAAGACGGATGGGAATTCAAACACATGCCATATGAGGACAAGCTGAGGGAGCTGGTCTTGGTGACTCTGAAGAAGTGAAGGCTTTGGGGGAAGCTAACAGAAGTCCTTTGGTACCTAGGGGGAGGTTATTAAGAAGATGGAGTCAGGCTCTTCACAGCAATGCATGATGGGAAGATGGAGACAACAAGCATAAGCTGAAAGAGAAGAGGTTCGTACTGGTTATAAGTGAGAAACCTTTTCCTCATGAGGGTAGTCAAGCAGTGGAGCAGGTAGTCCAGAGATGTTGTGCAGCCTCTGTGCCTAGAGGTTTTCAAGACACGACTGCATAAAGCGCTGACAACTTGGTCTGATCTCAAAGCTAACCCTGGTTTGAGATAAAAGTTAGACAAGGAACCCCCTAAGGTCCCTTTCAGCCTGAATCATTTTATGATCATGTGATTCTATGAATTTTTCTCTGGCACGTTTTTTGAATGAAGTATGAATTTTGAGGCAAAACCATTTGTGGGTCTTAGCACCAGCATCAGTGAAATGAGAAGTCACAGAAGAGCCACTATGGCTTCCTGTTTTACATCAGCAGTTTACACAGTCTGGAGAACATAGGCTTTTGATGGGTCCCCAGCCACAGTAAAAATTACACAGATATTACCACTGAGCATTCAGGAGAACACGGGACAGGAAGAAAATGCAGAAATTTCTGACCATTGACCTCTGTTATTGCAGGCAGCCATGACATATCGTATCCTTCTAATTTAAATCAGTTAATGTTTTACTGCTGCTACTCCCGTGGCAAGACTGTTCCAGAATGTCTACTTTCCATTTGTTAGAAAACGTCTAACTTATAGCTTAAATTTATTCATGACCTGTATATACCCTTTTGTTCTGCTGCCACCTTTTCCCAATGTTTTAAATAGCTCTTCTGGCACTGATTTCGTGGATAGGTCTGTAGAAAGCAATCCTATCCATCTCAGCTTTCATGTGGGAAGTTAAACAAACCAAACTTTCTCAGGCTTCTCTCATCAGACAAGCTTTACATTCCCCTCATCATCCTGCACTGCTTCAGTTTGAATTAATTGACCTGAGACTGAATTACCACTACAGCACATATTACTCCAAATAAGATCTTTCTAATGCCTCATACAATGCTGTTAATATTTGCCCATCTCCACTGGAAATACTGCAGCTAATGCATCCTATCATTGCTTTTGCTTTTTTTTGTGACCACCTTGACTTCTTTGGCAACAACTGCATTTAAAACAACTTATAACTCATTGCTAATTCATCTTCCTGTAAATTATTTTTCTACCTTGTATGATAATTTAACCTTTTAACTAGTTCTCAAGGTAGCCCACTTGTCTTGCTGACAATGTCCTCCACCTTTATGTTGTCAGTGTCTCCTCTTTTCATCCTTTATAACTGGTGGCATGGATCCATTCCTGAAGAACTTTCATAGGATGCTTTCTTCCAGCCTTGTAGTCCTCCTTTTCACTACAACAGTTTCTACTTTTGATAGGTCTTTACCTGCAAGGGTGGATGCTTGTGCTTAGTCTCTGTCTTCACAAATTTAATATGTAGTTCTTTACAGAGGTCAAGATGGGTGAGAGCTACTGCATTTTCCCTAAGAAATCAGTTATTGGAAATCTTAGGTTTGGCTGGAACAGCATGACCTTCCTTATTCTTCTCTGAAACCCTGATGCTGCTGGAGTCAAGCCCAGCTGCTGCTGAGTTGTACACAGCAGAACAACAAAAAGTAGACAGGTAAGAACAAAAAGTCATGTGACCAGTTAACACCATGGGAGAGAATTCACCAACTACCTTGCACTTACGTGACTTGGGCTATGTCCAAGATGTACTGTTAACATCCCCTGTCTTTCCCTTGTCGTTAACAACCAGTGAAGGCCTCTCAATTTTGCATCCACATCCACTCACTTCATAGTCAACGTGAAGGTGCCAGCCAATACATTGACTGATGGACATTGATTTGACATTGACTGATGGATAACTTCTAGCTCTTTCTGCTAGTCAAGCTTGTTAAAAGGCACTCCTGCTTAATAACAAGCATAGCAGCTCACAGGCAGGTGATGCACGTGTAGAAGAAATCTTGGCAGCTAAGTTTTCCTCCTGAGACTCCATTTCATAGGGCACCAGATGTGTAATTTATGTGTTGCTAATATTTTTTAGATTGCAAGTAATCCCTGCATAATAATTCCTGTGAAGGAACAGAACTAGGTATCATTAAAACATCATGGGTTGCAAGAAAAGAATGATCCAGGGCTGGAGGTACTGGAGCTTTGTTCTCTATCAATTTTTCTGAAGGATAATAAAAGAAATGAGGCTTCCAAAAAAATAAATTATTTCTCCCAAAGGTGTGGTACTTGCTGCTGCTGTAGCTTCACACTGCTCTCTGCCAAGTAATCCTAAAGTTTGCTTTAGTGGTCAGAGCTGGTGGAGAAGGTAGTCAGCTGTACAAAGCTTCCAGGGGCTGAATGGGAAAAGGTTCCACAGAACTTGAGAACTCACTTAATCCTTAGCTGATGTACAAATTGACATGATAATATTGAGCTTATCTGGCTCCCGTGGTTAAGATCCTGTTAGGTACAAGATCAATGATTTCTGAGAAGTGTTAGTGATGTGAAGCACTAGGGATGTCTTAAGCTCTAGTGACTCCCTTGACATTTCATTTGCTTTTTGACTGAATATTTCACTCACCCGTTGCAAATGCCTGCAGGTAGGCTGGATTCTCCCTTTGATGGAAGATCCCACTGGAGTTAGCCAGAAACTGTGCCAGTTTGAAACTACATGCTTATGCTTAATGCTGCTTTAAAAATTGCCACAGGTTTTTTCCAGCAAAATCCAACACCACGGAGACAAAAAGTAAACTTTTCCCTGCTTTTGTTGCGTTGTAGAACAGAGAACTTTGGAAATTTTGGCTTTCAACAAAAAAAGTGGGTTTAGATACAAACTTGGACAACATAAATGAAAACATTTTCCTAAAAAGTTACATTTTTATTAAAAAAGCAAAATTTCAACAGAAAGTGCAATAGCAACTCTGCACCCCTTTATTCTCTAAAACAACTATCAGTCATGAGTTTATGGAGGGCGTGGGAGGAAGGAAGAGGAGGGCTGGGTGAAGGCCTGTCCTTTTGGCTCTCTCTATGTACTGTATATGTGGCTGTTGTGTGACGTGGCTATGCCTATGTGGCTCAGAGGCTGATGCCACTGTGCCCTGGACATTTGATACCTCCTACCATAACACAGAGATGACAGAGGTGCTGCTGCACTGCCTCTCCTGGTATGAGCTTGAGTCAAGAAGTTGTACAGTGGAGAGGGGGGGCGGGGGGGAGGGGGNGTGTGCTGCGGCCTCCTGCAAGTCTCCAAGATCCTGCCAATGAAGATGCAGTTGATTCAGGACTTTACACTGGTGACTTCAGTGAAGCTACAATGACATGACAACCATGACAGAACAATTGTGTGTGCTGTACCCAGGGTTTCTAATAGGAATAGAACTGAAAATCATAATGCTTTAAAATTGTGCTGCTTTTTCCCCCCAGGAGCCACCTTTAACTAGAGTTTAATGAGCTCTCAGCAGTAGGCAGAAGTAGGAGTAAATGGCTCACACAGCCCACTATGCCGATTAGTTTGAACAAGGTGACAATGAGGGCACTTTTTATCAAGATTTTCATGAAAACACTTCAGATACCTTTCCTTCCAGATTCTGAGAGGAGATAATAAAATTGTGCAATGGAAATAATTCTGAGATTGTAGAATCTGTACAGTGTTTGATGTCCTTTTTGTTTTCTAGCCAGATAATGGTTTTTCAGCTTGTTAATATCAAAATAGTGATCTTGGTGGATCGGTAACAGAATGATTCTGTGCTTGAAGGGGCAGAGAAAATCCTCATTAGGAAGGAGCTTCTGTTGCACGTGTCTAAATTGTGTTACAGAATGGTGATGCTGCCATTACTGTTTTAATCTCAACCTTGTATCAACAAAACAATGAAAAAAGAAAGAGTTCAATTTGCTCATTTTTGAAGGAGAAAAGAAACCAATTGTATTATTAGAAAAGCAATTACATAAACACGGTGTATGTGGTATAGCGAGCTATTTAGAAACTCTAGTAGAAGATCTAGCCAACAACAAAACTGACTCTTTAAATGTCACCCTGTATAAATATTTGAATGTGTTTATACGAACATCCATGTGTTTGTGGGTGTGTGTGACAAAGATAGCACTTTCCAAAATCAAAACTTTTGAATGATGAGGGATCTCTAGGAGTTCAGTGTTCTTATGTGTAAGCAGCAAGTGTAAAACTTGTTTCTAGAGAGAAAGCCAGAACACTTGCTATACACACAACTCACATCCCTTTTGTATAGATTCCAATGGCACATAGATAGAAAATATCCTTTTTCAGCCCCTTTTTGCAGAGATAATTCTCATTTTAAGTCCCAGTCTTGCAGTCACAGAAGTTAGAATTTCATTATCAAGCAGTGTGGCGCAATATGAACAGATCTGTAGAATGAAATACTGGATGCCAAAGACCTGATGTTCCACCTGTATGTTCTTCAGGGTGCAGAGGCTATTTTGGACTAGTTCCAGCCTGTTTCCATGGACTGAACGCCCATAGAAGGTTGGAGTGCATTGGGTGTACTCTTAAAGCACAACTTCCACTTCAGTTTCATCAGGAACCCAGTTTATTTGCTCTGTAACAACTCTGCATTGCAGTGAAAGTAACGAAATGGGACTGATCTGGAGACACACTGCATGAACCAGCTTCTGATTCAAATTAAAATGTTCACACAGACTCACACTTTGATATGTCTATTCAGGTTCATGAAGCCCCATGGATATTCATGCCTAGGTCCCTACAGGACTGAGTGTCTGCAATAAGAAGTCCTTTATAATGACAGGTTTCTACTAACACACATTTAATTGTTTCTTACCCAGTAAATATGATGGCTCCATATTACATTACTAAAAGTTACAGTAATAAAATGTTTTATAATTAGCAAAAACAAAGGGCCCATTGCAATCACTCAGATAAAACACGAGTGTAAATATCGTATCTAATTAAGCTCATGATCTTGTTTACAATAAGATAAAAATAAAAATGTGTAAACAAGTAATTTGTGAGCAATAGACTAATGAAGCCAGATTTTGGAACAGATTTGTATCACTCAGAGGAGTGACTTGGTAACTGACTCACACTAACATTTGTTTGTAATCTTTGCAACTGCCTTTGCATTTTTTTAATCTCATCCCTTATGACCATCATTTCTAGGACTGTTTTGTTGTGGATGCACAGCTGATTGCATTTGATCATAGAAATTAGCTGAGGGATTTAAAAAATTGTTGGGGTGAATCTGTGAATATTCCACCTGTTTCTGTTGAGCTGCCTTGTTTTTTAAACCTTGTAGGAACATAGTTAACAGTGACGGGTCCATTACTTACCCAAGCATGGTGGAATTTAATCAGCAGGTTTCTAATTCCTCTGTGCTATAAGAAATCTGGCTAAACACAGCGGGTCTGCTTCTCCTCCTGGCTTTACTTTAGGAGTAAACCATGGTGTTCACTTTTGTTCACCTACTTTAAATATATACTGGTGTGACTTTGACATCGAGCCTTTTGATCTACTTGACTTATGTGAAGGGTCATGTCTGTAGCAGGGGGTAGTCTTGCCACTGATTTTAATGACAGCAGGAGTAGATTACCAGAGTGTCTGCTAAATGAAAGTTGAATAGGCCTGATGGATTTCTTCTTTAGATTATAGTGAAACCATCTGATTAAGTGTTCTTTGTTATTCGTTGAAAAGAAATAACCCTCTCCAAACAATATTTTGTATTCAAACACTGAGAGTAGTACACAGAGCTTTCAAAACTCTGGTTATATTGTGACTCACATAATCACAGAATGGTTGAGGTTGGAAGGGACCTCTGAAGGCCATCTGGTCTAACCTCTCCTGCTCAAGCAGGAACTCATAAAGCCAGTTGCCCATGGCTATGTTCAGAAGGTTTTCGAATGTCTCCAAGGAGGGAGACTCCACTACCTTTCTGGGCAACCTGTTCCAGTACTCTGTCACCCTCACAGTATAAAGGTGGTAGCTGATGTGCAGGGGGAAACTCCCTTTTTCTCCGAAAGGATCTAGGGTTTTTCCCATAGTAGTGCCTTGCAGGTGCTTCCTTGCTTACATGCAAATGTTTGAGGTGACCCAACTTTAGCCCTGTTTTGTTGATATTTATTTTCTCTTTTTTTCATATCACTCCAGGCCTTTACTTGTCAAGCCTGTGCATCACTCCCCCACAGGGCTGCTGGAAACTCTCTTTCCCCAGTTACTCCTAGTTTAAAGTTGTTCTTACCATGTCAGCCATCCTACTGGCAAAGAGACCTATCCCTACTTAGTGAGGTGGATCCCACCTTTCCTAGGCAGATGATGGTCATCAAACAGGGTCCCATGGCAGTAGAAGTCAAATTCCTTTTGTCAATATCAGCTCTACAACCAGTTGTTGATACGCAGCATTAATCCTTCCTCCTCACACCCTTTCCCCTCATTGGAAGGACTGAGGAGAACACCACCAGGATCCCCATACCCTTGACTATCATCCCCACAACTCCTTAGTCATGTTAGATTATCATTGGTGCCTTTGCGGAGTAACAACAGGGGGTAATAGTCAGAGGTTTGAACAAACTTCAGTAGTCTCTCCACATCATCTCTGATCCAGGCCCTGGCAAGTACCACTTTTCTCTAGATGACAGGTCAGGTCAGCAGAGGCATCCTCTGTCCCCCATAGCAGGGATTCAGCCACAATATTCCTCCTGGTGCTTCTGCACAGCTCTGAGTCAGCTGGCCCAGATGTTTCACTTTAAAGTACACCTGGCTCCTTCTCAGCTTTGAGGAACACAAACTTATTCCATAGGTGCAGACCTTCAGGTGGTGGAGCAGAAGCCTTCCTCTTGGTACCAGAAGTCACCAGCTTTCAGCTGTCACCCACCTCAGATTTTGCACTTACTGTCCTGCTGGGGAAACTCTGCCTGTGTATTCACTGCAGCTGGAGTCTGGGGCTCTTGAAGCCACAAGGTCTCCAAGAAGATCATGTCTACCTCTCTCATCATCTCTGATGCTGACTTCTTTCCATAACTCCTCCACTTGGCAGTACAGCTCTGCAGCAGCAGCACACTGGAAAGAAGACCATCTCTCCTAGCCTCAGGAAGAGACACCAGGCACTCCCTGCAGCCGGAGATTTCCAGGACTGTGTCCACCACCAGAAGCTCTCTCTGGGTTGACACCTCCAGGAGGGCAGAGACAGCTTCTCCCACACCTGCTGGGGAATGTGCCGTGTGGTATGTCACCACCATACCTGGGAACCTTTATGCTGGTGTGAACTGTGAGGAGTAGCCTTTCTTTATGCCTGATCCCAAAACACAAAACCTGATTTCAATATATTAAAGACTGTATTAGATTTTTGCTATAAACCAATAAAATATATGTAGCCTTTAATACATCTTGGATGTGTTTTTGAAATAAAATAACTTGCATTCATTCACTTTACCTGGTATCTTCTTTATGCATGTGTGGGCAGAGTATGCATTATTTAAAAAACTAATATTCTCATTTGTATGCAGCCAAGGATGCGAAAGAAAATATAACTGAAGAAGAATAAAATATGGGCAAAATGTGTTAGAAATATAGTTGTTTAACTCCATCTAGCTGATAAACTGAAAACTCAAGCAAAGGTGGAAAGTGAAGAGAGAAACCAATCTGGTTTTACAAGCCATTGTTTCCCTATTTACTCAGTAGAGATCATAAAATCATTTTTCTTGTTGTGTTAGCTTGAAATGCACCTGGATTCAAAGGGTTTGTTCAGGACCTATGTACCGTAAGAGAGTGTTCAACTGCACAAGTGAGATTTGCCCAGATATTTCTGGCTTGCTGTGGGAGGGTGTCTTGAGGGCTTGGAAACACTTTCATACAGAAATGCTGCTTGCTCTTTGTTTGAACAGCACCAGTAAGACTCCAGGAGTATGTATGCTTTAGTAGTCCTTTGCACTTCGCCACTAAGATAATAAGTAGGGTGAACCATCTGGCTTTTAGACTGGTTGTAGTTCTGTTTTGTGCTGTGCTTACTGCATAAAGAGGCAATTTCACAACTTGTGCTGACTAAAGCCTTTGGCCAAAGTCCATCTTCCCTTGACTTCACTATTCCAGAAAAGAAAGAAAAATCCTGTGTGTGGTACTGACAGCCTCACTGACACAAACCAAAGCCACTGTCGAAATTTCAGATTCCTCTTTAGGTGTGCAGGTGGGGACAACGGTTGACTGCTGTTCTACCATCCATTCCTTTCACTCTATCAGCTGTAGCCTGAGACCTAGAACTTACCAAGCTGGGAACAGAATTCCTCTCTTGCTCTGCTTAGAAAGGCTTAAAACATGAAATCTAACTGAGGCTGCTTTTTGAGTGCCCTTACAACCCTGGGTTGGGAATAGATGAATCTTTGGAGAAGGAAAAATTCTCCAGAAGGCAACTCTGGCAGTTTGCTACAACTGAGATACACCTTAGAGGATACAGACAGTTTGTTAGAAGACTTTCAGTATCTGGAGTAAACCCTGGTCTGCAGAGTGCAGAGGTGGCCTAATGACATCTATAGTCTCCTCTTCTTTGGGGCTATGAGATTTATGCTTTGCCTCTGAGTGGTCTTTAGCAAGAGCTAAGGGAATTGCCAGTGGGTCACAAGGTTTTTATCTCTCCTGGCATATGCCTTCCTTTGCCACATTAAAGGACACATAAGCTTGGCTGCAGATCCACAGCACATTCAAGCGCACATGGAGGCAAGAGGTTTTGCAGAAAGGTGTGGGACTATAAGAGATTCCTTTAGGAGACAAGTATAGAAGCTTAACGAAAGCAAGAGCAAGCCTAACTCTGGGTTTCTGTACCTAGGGAATTATGAATTCTCTGTTCATACTGCATTTAAGATAATGGTGCCATGCTCCTTGTTGCAAACTGTCAGTGCTACTTGGACGTGAGCAACGACTCTTCCACACGCTTATACACCTGTTCTCTGGCAACAGACTCCAGTTCTTCATTTCAGTGACAGCTGTACCCACAGCTTCAGTTTGGAATGACCTTTCAGTGAGTATTGTGTTGTTTCTCTGACTGGGGATGTTCCCTGATCCAGGAAATCCTTGGCAGAGCTGTTATTTTTCTCCAGTTACCAGTAACTACAGTGAAAGCACAATAACTAAAATGAAGTCGAGTAATGATAATAACAAAATCAATGGACAATATTTCCCTTTTCTTGTGCTGTACCATACCTCAGCAATAATGCACATGGTTATAGCTGAACAAGAAAATGTGTACGGTGAAGAAGTCCCTCTAACTACTTTTTTTGCTTCACTCAGGAATTCCAGGCAAGATGAGTGTTTTATCACAAGTACCCAAACAACAGACTGAAGTCAAAGATTTGGTAATCAGGAAACAGACTTCCAGTTCTGCTATGGTAATTATAATTTGTATTTTAAATGTAAAGTTAATTTGGTATTGCCTTTTTTTTTTTTTGTCTGGTAGACTTCCCTTTTGCCTTTCATAGTTGTCATTTACCTGATGGCTTGCTCCCTAACTTCACAACTCACTGAACTGGATTAACTGATGTAGTGGAAAATATGCCAAGTCATGCTAAAAGGGTTGCATTGCGGGTGAAACTCTAGGAATTAATTGTTGGGAAAAACGCTGCACCACAAAGAGATGAGGAACAAAGTGATTTTAACAGAGAGAATGACTGTGAGTTCTGCTCTCTGGGATCCTTTTGGCTTAAAGCTATGTTACTCCAAGCAGCTGCCTGCCTGCAGTTAAACACTTCCCCACCATTTTATGGCACCTTCTGGTCGTATACCTTTGAACATCACTTACAGACATTGCAGGGTTTCAAAGCTATGAAACGTTGGGGGAGAATTCATAATCACTTGTCTTGAGTGTATTTTCTGTAGAAAACTACGGCCACTGAAAATGGCTTTGTTCTTTTTCCAGCAGTATCTTCAATAACACTAGCCAGCTTTGGCCAGTGAGAAATGAAGGGGGAGAATCTGCTTTAGGAAAGGTGTTTAAAAGGTTAGATGTTGTGGTTTTGCCTCAATTCGCAACAAAGAACCACGCAGTTACTCTCTCACTCCTTGCGCCTCCCCAGTGGGATGAGGAGGAGAATCAGAAGGAAAAAAGGCAAAACTCATGGGTTGGGATGAGAACAGTTTAACAGAATGGTAAAGGGAGGAGAAAACAACAATCAACAACACTGATAAAAAGCATATACAGCATGCAGTGTTCTCACCACCCAACGCTCAGCTTGCTCCTGAGTAGCAGAAGCCCCACCACCAGCCAGCTCCCCACTTAAATACTGAGCATGACACCACATGGCATAGAATATCCCATCTGAATGGCTGTTTGGGTCAGCCCAACCAGCTTGTTGTGAAAATTAATTCTATCCCAGCTGAAGCCGGGACAGAAGATAAGGTTTGTTGGGTGAAAAATGAGCTGGAGCAACAGAAAAGTGGGCAGCTGAGACTTCAGACACTTTTGGTAACATTTGGATTGTGAATGAAGCTTGTTCAAGAAAGAAGCTAACTAATGAATCTATGACGAAGGTATGAACATTCATACCAGCAGCTTGGTGAAGGAGAATCACAGAATCACAGAATCACAGAATCACAGAATCACAGAATAGTAGGGGTTGGAAGGGACCTCTGTGGGTCATCTAGTCCAACCCCCCTGCCGAAGCAGGGTCACCTACAGCAGGCCGCACAGG